>Ga0209101_1002023_pt1 | contig 14062 bp, 15 predicted proteins | sample ConPoolayeCmetaG_FD_185481 | JGI IMG/M metagenome (GOLD analysis project Ga0209101, IMG submission 185481) | Hot spring microbial mat communities from California, USA to study Microbial Dark Matter (Phase II) - Cone Pool mat layer C metaG... ... | reverse complement strand
GCGCGGATAACGCGATACCCGAGCGTAGCTGAGCATCGTGGTGCACCTCCATAACTGCATGATTGTCACCTGTAGTAAGAATACTCGACGGCTACGCCCGTGTCAAGTTAAACCACTATAATCTCTATTATCTTAAGGAGGAGGAGTCTCATGAACCGCAAAAGTTTGTGGCTCGTCGTGAGCCTGGTGGTGGTACTGAGCATGTTGATGGCTGCCCAATGCCCGGGGCCAGCGGGCCCGGCGCCCACCAAGGAGCCGGAGATGGTGACCATCCGCTGGCGCACTCGCCCGGACAACAAGGCCGAGCAGGATGTCTACCAGAAGATCAGCGATGACCTGAGCGCCAAGCTCAAGTCCCAGGGCATCACCTTGCAGTATGACCCGGCCCCTGTGACCGGCTACCTGGATAAGCTGACCACCGAGTTCTCGGCCGGCAATGCGCCGGACATCGTCTGGATCCCGGGGGCCAGTGTGGCTGACTATGCCACCAAAGGGGTGCTCCTGGACCTGAAACCCTTTGCCGACGCGGACAAGGAGTTCAACATCGGCGACTTTTACGATGCCCCGATGAAAGAGTTGCTGGTGGGCGGCAAGCTCTGGGGCCTGCCCCGCGACATCTCCACCCTGGTCATCTACTACAACAAAGACCTGTTCAAGGCCAAAGGGGTGGATGACCCGGCCGAACTGGCCAGGCAGGGCAAGTGGAACTGGGAGAACTTTTTGCGGGTAGCCAAGGAGCTGACCGAGCCGGAGAAAAAGATCTACGGCTTTAGCATGACCAACTGGTGGGGACCCTGGGGCTACTTTATCTATGCCGCAGGCGGCAGCCTCTTCAATGAGGACCGAACCGCATGTGGCCTGGACAATCCCAAATCGCAGGCCGGTTTGCAGTTCATGGCCGACCTGTTCCTGAAGCACAAGGTCGCCACGCAGCCAGGCATCGAGGGCGGCGTGGGCGAGACCGAGTTCATCGCCGGCCAGGCCGGTATGCTCCCCAATGGCCGCTGGATGACCCCGGCCATGCGCGAGAACGCCAAGTTCGACTGGGGCGTGGTGGAGATGCCGGAAGGCCCCGGCGGCAAGGCCACCTGGCTGTTCTGGGGGCCGTATGTGGTCAGCGCCAAGACCAAGTACCCGCAGCAATGCTGGACGGTGATCAAGGCCCTCACCAGCGCTGAGGTGACCGGCAAGGTCGCCGCCCTGGGCACCAACATCCCGCCGCGCAAAGACCCGGCCGCCGTGGAAGCCTTCCTCAAGTCCACGCCACCGGCCGATAACCAGCCCTTCATCGCTGGCGCGGCCTATGCCCAGGCCGAGATCCCGCTCTTTACCGCGAGCTGGGACGGCGTGGTGAACAAGTATTACCAGCCGGCCGTGGACGAGATCATGTCCGGCAAAAAGAGCGTGGCCGAGGCCACCAAGGCCGCGTGCGAAGCTACCAACCCCTTGTTCAAGAAATAGTCGCTCACCCGCCCGCAGGTTTGGGTGCCTTCCTGGCCGAGAACCGCGTTGATGGGCGGTTTGTACGCCCTGAGCAACTTGCGGGAGAGCAGGCCGGGTGACCCGCCTGCTCCACCGGGTCTGACCACACTCGTAGGGGCGTAACGCTTTGCGCGCTACGCCCCTACGACGCACCAGGAGGCCGCTGCATGTCCAGGCAACGCCACCGTGAGGCCATTGAGGGGTACCTCTTCCTGTTACCTAACCTGCTGGGATTCCTGGTCTTTATGGCTATCCCTCTGGGCCTGTCGCTATATTATTCGTTCACCAGCTATGACCTGTTTAACGAGCCGGCCCCTTTTGTGGGTCTGGATCAGTATGTGAAGGCCCTGGGTTTCACCATCCGCCCAGATGCGGTCCAGGCCGCCCTGGATGCCGGTAAGCCCTGGTGGGAGGCCCTTACCGCCCTCTTCAAGGCCAACGATGAGCTGGTCTGGACGGCCTTGAAGAACTCGGCTGTCTATGCGGTGGGCGTGCTGGCCATCTCGATCCCGCTGGCCTTTCTGCTGGCCTGGCTCCTGAACTCGCGGCTGCGCGGCATGACGTTCTTCCGGGGCCTGTATTACATCCCCGTGGTCGCTTCTGTTGTTGGAGCTTCGCTGGTCTGGTTCTGGATCTATCAACCCCAGGCCGGTGTGCTCAACTTTGTCATCTCAGCCCTCGTCAACAGCCTCAACCTCATCCTCGCCCCGCTGGGCATCCGCCTGAGCGATCCACTCATCGGCTGGCTGCGGGACTCACAATGGGCGCTCTTGTCTCTGATCATCATGACGGCCTGGCGCACCATTGGCTGGGATATGGTGATCTTTTTGGCCGCTCTGCAGGCGATCCCCTCTTCGATCCTGGAGGCTGCTCTGGTGGACGGCGCAGGACGTTTTTACACCCTGCGCAAGATCATCATCCCCCTGGTCACCCCATCCATCTTTTTCGTGCTGGTGACCAATACCATTGACGTGCTCCAGATCTTTGCCGAGCCGTATATGATGACCCAGGGCGGCCCGGCCAATGCCACCCTGACCATCGGGCTGTATCTCTATCGGGAGGGCTTTCAACGATTCAACATGGGCTATGCTGCCAGCCTGGCCTGGATCATCTTTGGGATCATCTTTGCTATCACCCTGGTCCAGTTCCGCCTGGCCCGCCAGTGGGTCTATGAGGAGTGACAGCCATGATCGGACGTACCGAACGCTCTGTCTGGCAGAAAATCCTCACCTATCTTGTCTTGACCGCCTTTGGCGCGATCATGATCTATCCCTTCTTTTTCATGGTCACGACCTCGCTCAAGGATAGCCCGGAAGTCTATGCCAATATCTTGAATCCCCTGGGTGAGCGACTGCGGTTGGATAACTATTGGGTGGTCCTGGGCTTTGCCGACACGCAGTATCACAATATCCTGGAGATCCTGGGTGGGGCGAACCTGGTCCGCCAGGTGGTCAACACGGCCATCGTCACCCTGGGCGTGACCGTCGGCCAGATCATCACCTCGATCTTGGGCGGGTATGCCTTTGCCCGCCTGCGTTTCCCGGGCCGGGATTGGTTGTTCCGCATCTATCTGGGCACGCTCATGGTCCCGTTCGCGGTGCTCATGGTCCCCATCTATAAGCAGATGTTGATCTTCGGTTGGGTGGATCGGCTCGAGTCTCTGATCATCCCCTGGCTTTTCACCGCCAGCGGCACGTTCCTGATGCGGCAATTCTTCCTGGGCATCCCCAGGGAGCTGGAGGAAGCCGCCATCATTGATGGGGCCAGCCGGTTCATGATCCTGTGGCGCGTCTTTGTGCCGCTCATCGGCCCGGCCATCGCCACCCAGTTCACCATCTCCTTCCTGTACGCCTGGAACTCGTTCATCTGGCCGCTGGTCATCATCCATAACAAGGTGAACTATGTGGTGACCCTGGGCCTGGCCGACATCCAGGGCGGCTATCACGCGCAACCGCCCCTGGTCCTGGCCGGCGCCACCCTGGCCATCGTGCCGACGGTGCTGGTCTTTCTCCTGGCCCAACGCTGGTTCGTGGAGGGGATCGCCACGACCGGGCTGAAGGGGTAATGCGATCGGTCCGACAAGTCGGCAGGCTATATCTCCACCCAAAATGCAACATGGCCCCGGGGGTTTCCCCGGGGCCATGACTTTGAACGCGGTTATGATCTCAGCGGACCTGCCCGGCCAGGAAATCGGCCACCAGGTCGGCCATGTGCTCCAGGCCGGGGTTGAAAAAGTGGTCCGCGCCGTGGAGGATGTGCAGGACGGTGGGGGCCGCCAGGCTGGCGGCAAAGGCCCGCACAGCCACGGCGGGGCTGATGTGGTCCCGGTCGCCCGCGACGATGCAGACCGGGCGGGCGAATCCGGCCAGGAGATCAGGGTTCAGGACCCGGCCCGGTGGCGCGATGAGGGCCAATGCCTGGATGCGCGGCTCGCGTGGGGCCAGGTGAAGGGCCACGGCGGCCCCAAAGGAATAGCCGGCCAGGGCCAGGCGGTCCCCGGCGATGGCCGGTTGATCGGTCAGGCAATCAAAGGCCCCGGCCACATCGTCCTGTTCGGCGCGGCCCTCGTCGAACTGCTCGCGGAAGTTGAAGCGCAGGGCGGCCACGTTGCGCCGGAGCAGCGCCCGCACGACGGCCAGCACCCGGGGGTCGTCCATGCCACCACCGGCGAGGGGGTGGGGATGGCAGACCACAACGGCCGGGTGCTGGCCCGGGCCGGCCGGCATGTGCAACCGGCCCACCAGCGGGACCCCATCGCGGCTGGTGAAAGCGACGGGTTGTTCCATCACTCATCCCCCCAGCCAATGTAGGGCCTGCCAGGTCCGCTCCTCCACAGTGGCGGCCGGGGCAGCGGGCAGGGCGGCCACGGCGGCCCGGGCCTCGGCGGCGGAATAGCCCAGACTCAGGAGCGCGGCCACCACCTCCTGGTCCACCGACGTCAGCTCGCGGGTAGCCGCCGCCGGCAGGGCCACGCCCACCTTGTCCTTCAGGCTAAAGGTCAGCTTCTCCGCCAGCTTTTTGCCGATGCCCGGCACGCTGCGCAGCACGTCCATCTGGTTGTTGGCGATGGCACTGCGTAGCACATCCACTGACGCCGCCGACAGGATATTCAACGCCACGCGAGGTCCCACGCCCGGAACGGTGAGCAGCAGCTCAAAGAACTCCAGCTCCGCCTCGGTGGCAAAGCCATAGAGAGCCAGAGCGTCCTCGCGAACATGCAGGTGGGTGAAAAGATCAACCTCCTGGCCCAATTCGCCCATCTGGTTCAGGGTGGATCGGGGCGCAAAGATGCGCAGCCGCACCCCGCCCACCTGGATGAGCAGGTGGTCATCGCCCTGGCCGGCGAGTTTGCCCCGTATTCCCGCGATCATGCTCGTTCCCCCGGCAGGCATCAAGACCCCAGGGGCGGGATGGTCACCTGCAAGACATAGTCAGCGGCGACACCACCCTCGGATTTGAGGTCAATGTGATAATCCTGCGTGGTGGGCAGGGTGCCACTCCAACTGGTGGCCCCGGCGTGGTCAGAGATGAGGACCGTCCCGTCTGCGCCCCAGATCACCAGGATCACGTTCCCCTGCGGCGACGACACGTGCACCGTCATCGTCTGCCCGGCCATGGCCCTCAACAGCCACTGATCAAACCCGCCGGTCGTGATCCCATGGACCGTGGCGGTGGTGCCGCCGGGCGGGAAGGTGATGCGCTTGACGCCCGGTTGGGGCGCCATCGTCGGGCCGGGGCCAATGGTGGGACCAGGACCGACCGTCGGGCTGGAGATGAGGGTCACCTGGAGCGTGTAAGCGGCGGTGTCCCCCTCAGCTTTGAGGTCAATATAGTAGTCCTGCGTGGTCGGCACCGGACCGCTCCAACTGGTGGCCCCGGCGTGGTCAGAGATGAGCACCGTCCCGTCCACGCCCCAGATCACCAGGATCACGTTCCCCTGCGGCGACGACACGTTCACCGCCAGGGCTTGTCCGGCCATCACCCCCACAACATAGCGCACAATCCCGCCGGCCGCGACCTGGCCCTGGGTCACGGCCGTCAAGCTGTTAGGTGGGAATTGGATGCGCTGGGGCTGCGGCTCATAGCCGGGCGCGGTGGGGGTGGGCGTGGCTACCAGCACGGTCACCGGCGGCCCCGGCGGGGTCGGTGAGGTAGCCGGGGGCGGCCCGAACAGGTTGCAGGCCGGCCCCAGGATCATGATGGCGAGCCAGAACCCGGCCAATAGTATGTGTTGTGGCTTCATAATTACCCTCCCTCAAAAATAAGCCACCGGCGCTTCTAACTCGTTGCCACGCTCTGCGTGGCAACGACAACGAGCCTGGCGCGCCCACGCAGAGCGTGGGCGCGAGCCAAAATGCGCCACTATTTTCATGCCACGGAGCGCGCCCGGCACGTGAGCATCTCCTCTAATCAGACTGTATCCGGCCAGGAGTCATTACCAGCCTCTGCTCGCCGGTCACAGCGTTGCCACAGATAGGCTTCCACGGCCTGGCGGGTAGTCTTCCACTGGCGGCCTTCGCGCCAGCCCGCGATCTTGCCGCTGCGAAGCAGTTGCTGCATACGTGGGATCGTCACCCCAGCGATAGCGGCGGCACGCGGTACAGTCATAGCCTCGTCTGGTTCAGCCGGCATATCGTTCCTCCAGAAGAGTATTCGTGACTGCTCAAGTCGCGCCTGTTATCAATCAGCTACCCGCTTCGAGGTGGTCGGTTGGGGCATCCTCCGCGTATCAGGAGGATGACTGGACCGAGGCCCTTGAGGCGTCGGGTGAGCAGTTACGTGTGTCCGTGGATGGAGATAGGACTTCAAAGTCACCCCTGTGAATCCCATCTACCGGGCCTTATTATACCGGCTCTGAGGCTGTGAGATATGGGGCTGGCGTTGTATTTGTCTTTCAGACCAGGGTCGTATTTGGCCGGGACACTGATGAAAGGGATATATAAAAAGCCAAACCCCCAATGGCCCCTGGCAGGTGGGGCCGGGAACCATGGGGGAACGGCGGGGGACCTGGCCCCCGATGAACTCGTTTTTACCGGCGCGGCCTTGCACCTCCTCGCGCGCAGGCAGCGCAGCGCCTGGTTTGGGGCAAGATCTCCAACCGTTCCGGCTCGATAGGGTTGCCGCACACCTCGCATACGCCATACGTGCCAGCAGTCAGGCTTTCCAGGGCTTCGCGAAGTTGTTCCACCTTTTGCTCCGCCCGTTGAAGCAGGGCCAGGTTGATCTCCCATTGCACGATAGCTGGGTCCCCTTCGCCCAGGCCATAGTCGGCCTTGTCGCCCAGCCGTCGTCTCAATTTTTCCACTTCGGCCTGCGCTTCCGCCAGCTCTTTTTGCAGACGTTCCTGATCGGTTGTTGTCACAGTGCCCCTCCCAGCTTCAACCCAGGAGGCCATACGAGGTCTATCACTGCCGCCTGGTTGTTCGCGCATGTTCCTTGGCTTGCTTGCGCCGGGCCTTGCGAATGGCCTTGGCTCGCCGTTTGCGGCGTTCTTCACTCTTGCTGACGTACCACCGCTTGCGGCGGTATGTGCTCAAGATGCCGCTCTTCATCACATCCTTGCGAAACCGCTTGAGCAGACTCTCTTGCGATTCGCCGGGTCTGAGTTCCACGGTCATGCCTTGATTCACCTCCTCCTGAATGGATTCTATTTTTCATTTTTTGTATTGACTTCGGGGGGCGCGCTTGAGGCTAAGGCCCAGCCGGCGGCGAACCGGCTCGACGCGGATGATAACCACGTCCACAGTCTCGCCCTCGGTCACCACGTTGCGCGGGTGCATGAAATCACCCTCCGCCAATTCCGAGACATGGATCAGCCCCTCAAGGCCACCGTCCAGCCGGACAAAGGCCCCGTAATCCACCACGTGGGTGATCGTGCCGCGCACCAGTTGCCCAACCTGAAACCGTTGGGCAACCGAATCCCAGGGGTTGGGCCGGGTCTGCTTAATGCTCAGGCCCACGTGCTGACGCACCTGGTCCACGTTCAGGACTTTGACCTCGACTTCCTGACCGACTGTCAGTACCTGCTGGGGATGCGGAACATGGTACCAGGCGATCTCCGATACATGGACCAGCCCCTCGATCCCGCCCAGGTCCACAAAGGCTCCGAAATCGCATAACCTGGTCACCGTGCCCCGGCGCACCTGTCCCACCTGCAATGATTGTAGTAAACTGGCCCCGTCTTGTTCGCGCGGCTGAGGCGTGGCTGACCGTTCTCCGCCGGTCTGACCAAACACAGCCCGTTGCTCATCAATCGCGCGTTTCCATTCTGCGATCAGGTCTTGCTCGTCATCCCGGGCCGGGTCTGCGCGCGCCATCCAAACATTCATTGCCGATCCTTCCCAATCCAATCAAGAACCCAACTGCCCACCCTGAACTCTCCCGCAGGTTTTTGAACCTGCGGGAGGATAGCCTTGAAGGCCAGGCGGTTACCCCAGACCACAAAAAAACTCGGCTTCTGACAGCATAAAATCGTCAGGCCCAGCCGAGCTTCATCCCACTACATGAACAGGCTCATCCCACCAGGCATTCCGCCGGGATCGGGTCGCCCTCTGCCAGGATCAGATACTGAAACTGCGCCGTCTGGCCTGGTCTGGCCCGCCTTGTACCCGGCGGCTTACAAAGCCATCCAGCGCTCGCGTGTAACGAACGGCTTAGACCTCCTTAGTCTCCCGTGATGTCTATTCCCGGAAAAGATCAGGGAGTAAATACTCCCTATACGGCGGCTCACCACCTTTCCTTGCTTTCCTGAGGATAATTATACTCTAACTGGCCGAACTTGTCAACAAATGCCCATTGACATCCGTGCGTCATTAAACGCATGAGGGCCCTGCCCCACTCCCCACTTCGTCGCCGCTACGCGATGCGGGGAGGGGAAAGAATGCCTGGTAGGGGGTTTTTGCGGCGGCTTCGCCGCCGCAAAAACCCCCAGAAAGGCTTCCTCCTTGTTCCCTCCCTGACAGAAATTATGCCCGGATGTCAGATGCCCAAGGCGGAAGGCGAAACAGACGTCTGGCTTGACAAACTTGCCCCAAGTCGGTACAATCCAACCGTCGGTTCTAAACAATATTTTCAAGGAGGAATAGGGGCGATGAAGCAACGGACTCAGGCCGAACCATACAAGATCAAGATGGTGGAACCCATCAAGATGACCACCCGGGAGGAACGCCAGAGGTGCATCGAGGAGGCTGGCTATAATACATTCCTGCTCCGCAGCGAGGACGTGTACATTGACCTGCTCACCGACAGCGGCACGTCGGCCATGAGCGACCGGCAATGGGCCGGGATCATGATGGGCGATGAGGCTTATGCCGGCAGCCGCAACTTTTACAACCTGGAACGGGCTGTGCAGGATGTGTATGGTTTCCGATATACGGTTCCCACCCACCAGGGACGCGGGGCAGAGCACATCACGTCGCAGATCCGGATCAAGCCCGGCCAGTATGTGCCGATGAACATGTATTTCACCACCACCCGCGAGCACGTGGAACGGGCCGGGGGTATCTTTGCCGACGTGATCATTGATGAGGCCCATGATCCAGAGAGTTGGCATCCTTTCAAGGGCAATGTGGACTTGAACAAGCTCCAGGCCCTTTACGACCGGGTGGGGCGGGACGGGATTGCCTACATCTCTATGGCCCCGTGTGTGAACATGGCTGGCGGCCAGCCCTTCAGTATGGCGAACCTGCGGGCGGTGAAAGCCTGGGCTGACGAGCATGGCAACATCCCCCTCCTCTTCGATGCCACTCGCGCCCTGGAGAATGCCTATTTCATCCAGCAACGCGAAGAGGGTTACACCGGCAAGTCGGTCCGGGAGATCCTCAAGGAGATGATGAGCTACGCCGAGAGCATCTGGGTCAGTTCCAAGAAGGATAACCTGGTGAACATCGGCGGGTTCATCGCCACCAATAACGAATGGTTCTTTACCAAAGCCAAAGAGTGGGTGGTGATCTTTGAGGGATTGCATACCTATGGTGGCCTGGCCGGGCGGGACCTGGAAGCCATCGCCATCGGCATCCGGGAGATGGTGGAGAGCGACCATCACGTGGCAGCCCGGGTACGCCAGGTGGAGTATCTGGGTCACAAGCTGCTGGAGGCTGGGGTGCCCATCGTGGTGCCCATCGGTGGGCACGCGGTGTTCCTGGATGCCAGGCGGTTTCTGCCCCATATCCCGCAGGACCAGTTCCCGGCCCAGGCCCTGGCGGCCGCGCTCTATGTGGATAGCGGGGTGCGGGCGATGGAACGGGGCATCGTCTCGGCCGGCCGGGACCCCAAGACCGGGGAGCACAAGTATCCCCGGCTAGAGTTGGTACGTCTCACCATCCCCCGCCGGGTCTACACTAACCTGCACATGGATGTGGTGGCCGAGTCGGTCATCGAGTTATACGAGCACCGGGATCAAATCCGGGGTCTGCGGATGGTGTACGAACCGCCCACGTTGCGCTTCTTCCAGGCGCGGTTTGAGCCGTTGTAGAAACCAGAGACCCGTTTCCGGGAAGGAAACGGGTCTCTGGCCTTCAGGTCTGCGTTGGCGTCATATCTCCTGGCGACCGGCGATGGCCCGACCCAAGGTCACCTCGTCGGCATACTCCAGGTCGCCGCCCACCGGCAGGCCCCGGGCCAGCCGGGTCACACGCACGCCCAGGGGGGCGATGAGCCGGGCGATATACATGGCCGTGGCCTCGCCCTCCAGGTTGGGGTTGGTGGCCAGCACCACCTCGTCCACGCCACCGGCCCGCAGCCGGGCCAGCAACGCCTCGATGCGCAAGTCTTCCGGGCCGATACCATCCACCGGCGAGATCACGCCGTGCAACACGTGGTACAACCCGTGATATTCCCGCGTGCGTTCCAGGGCCGATACGTCCAGCGGCTCCTCCACCACGCAGATGCGCCGGTGGTCGCGGGACTCGTCGGCACAGATAGCGCAAGGGTCGGTCACCGTAATGTTGTGGCACAGGGAACAGTAGGTGATCTGGGCCCGCAGGCCGGCGATAGCCTCGGCCAGCTCTGTCACCTCTTCGAGCGGCGCGCGCACCAGGTAAAACGTGAGACGTTGGGCCGTCTTGGGGCCGATGCCCGGCAGCCGCCGAAACGCCTCGATGAGCCGGGAGACCGGGGGGATGAGCGTGGAACGGGGTGTTTCTGCCGTCATACCACCTTCAACCTTCACATCAGGCCGGGGATCTTCAGGCCGCCGGTCACGGCGCTCACGCGCTCGGCGGCCAGCTCCTGGGCCTTTTCCTGGGCCTCATTGAAGGCAGCAACGATGAGGTCTTGGAGCATCTCCACATCTTCCGGGTCCACCACGGCCGGGTCAATGGTAAGGCCCAACACCTTCTGATGGCCGTTCATCTCCACTCTTACCATGCCTCCGCCAGCCGTCCCCTCCACGACCTCTTCAGCCAGGGCGGCCTGGGCCTCCAGTAACCTTTTCTGCATTTGCTGGGCTTGCTTGATGAGGTTCATGCTACCACGCATCAGTGTGTTCCTCCTGTGAGATGGTTGGTTTTCTTGACCCGGCCGCCCATGCCCATAACAGCCTGCAAGAGCGGGTCATCGCCTACCTGGTCGCCCGGTGGGTTCTCCGTGGCCAGGACAAACTGAGCCTGGCAGGCCCGGCCTAATTCCTGGCTCAGCACTTCTTCCACAACGCGCTTGTTTTGGGGTGTGTCCAGTTGGTCCTTGTGAAAGGAATACTGCAATGCGATCACTATGGTATTGTTGTCCACGGCGCGGACCTGGCCGCTGCGCAAGAGAGCCTGGACGCGGGGGCTTTTGCCCCGGGCCAGGTTGACGATCTGGTTCCACCGGGCCTGGACCTGCTCGACGGTCAGGGGCTCGGCGGGGGTAAGCGGCGGAGGACTGGCCGGCCGGGCCGGGGCGGGACTGGCCGGCGCGGTTGTCGGGCGCGGCGAGCGAGCCGGGGCGGGACTGGCCGGCGTCGAAATGGCCGGTTCGGAGAGCGAGGGGGCAGGGGTGGGTGGTGACGGCAAGGTGGCCTCCACAAAGGCCAGCTCTAACGGCAACAGAGGCTCGCCCCGACTGCTGGCCCGCAGGTCCTGATCGGCCTGGTTAAAGAGACGGATGGTCCGCACCAGAGCCGGGATGGTGGTCCGTGCGGCCTGGGCCTGCATCATCTCGACCATATCGGCCGTGACGTTAAGCAGTTCCGTGCCATCGCCGGCCGCCTTCAGGAGCAAGAGACCGCGCAGGTGTTCCACCACCTGGCGGTTGAACTGGCGCAGATCGGCCCCCGCATCGCAGACCTGCCCCAGGAGGCGCAGGCCCTCGGCGGTGGCGCCGGCCAGCCAGTGGTCCACCAACTGGCCCACGGCCTCGCTGCCGACGGCGCCCAGGATGCGGCGGGTCTGCTCCAACGTGACCGTCTCACTGGCCTGGGTCAACTGGTCCAGCAGGCTGATGGCGTCGCGCAGGGAGCCGGTGGCGGCCCGGCCGATGAACTCCAGGGCGGCCGGTTCGGCGGTGAATCCCTCAGCCTGGCAGATCTTCTCCAGGTGGCCGACGATCTGGGGCAGGGGGATACGCCGGAAATCAAAGCGCTGGCAACGGGAGAGGACGGTGGGGGGAATCTTGTGGGGTTCGGTGGTCGCCAGGACAAAGATCACGTGGGCCGGTGGCTCCTCTAACGTCTTCAGCAGGGCGTTAAAGGCCTCGTTGGTGAGCATGTGGCTCTCGTCCACGACGTAGAACTTGGTGCGCATCTCGGTGGGGGCGTAGTGCACCTTCTCCCGCAGGTCCCGGATCTCGTCAATGCCCCGGTTGCTGGCCGCGTCAATCTCGATGAGGTCCATAGCCCGACCCTCGTTGATGCTCTGGCAGATGGCGCAACGGTTACAAGGACGCTCTTCAAGCGGGGCCAGGCAGTTGACCGCTTTGGCCAGGATGCGGGCTACCGTCGTCTTGCCAGTGCCACGGGGGCCACAGAACAGGTAGGCATGGGCCACCCGACCGGTGCGCAGGGCGTTGCGCAACGTGGTGACCACGTGTTCCTGCCCCACCAGCTCGTCGAAATCGCGGCTACGCCATTTGCGGTAGAGTGCCTGCCAGGCCATGCGTCCCCCGGTCGTGTTCAGCCAGGAGGTAGTTTACCACCGATGGGCCGGGAATGCAAGCGGGTCGGCTACCGACTCATTTCCATACCAGGGCCAGTCGGCTGCGCGTCACGCCGTCCAGCGACGTGTAGAGCAGCGTCTGGCCGTGAAGTACCACCAGAGCATGAACGTGACTGTCGGGGCCGGGTCTGCCACTTGGGGGTGGGGCGTAGCGACTGGTGATGGCAACTGTGAAGAAGGTGGGGATGCGCCTGGGCCGGGGTAGAGCAGCGCGATCACGAAACAGGTCCCGGCCAGCAGGCCGCACCCCTCCAGCGCGCCGATGCCCAGGCCAACCTATGACTCACCGAACCGTTGCAGACGTGCTTTCCCCATGTCTGCCTGCTACTCGTAGGGTCTCCCTGCGAGATGGGTAGTGAAGGTGGCCACGAGGTCGTGAAAAATGCCTGCCCTGGGTTGTTCTCCCCTCCCTCTCCACTTCGGAGAGGGAGGGTCCGGGGTGGGTGAGATCAAAACACAACACACGAGTTACACACTTACCAGCGCATGTTGCAACACCCGACGGGTCAAGCTTATTGGCTCTGTCGGTGTGGGGGGAATGGTTTCATCGGGGAGCCGATCTTCCAAGACAAAGTGGGCATAGGCCCAACTGAAGGCTTCGTGCAGCGGCACATTGGTCAGGCCAGCCTGGGGCACGTCAAACCGCTCGTAAGCCATCAACAGACGCAACCCCCAGATGACCGCCGGGTAGGTCTGGTGCAGATTCAGGCTCATGAAGCAGTAGGGCTGCTGTGTGTCGGGATGCAAGTCAATCATCAGATCGGGGATACCCGAGTCGCGATACCCCTCTGTGACTAGTTCAGCCCGGCGGTCATCAGGGCCAAAGGCGATGGCCTCGACCAGGCCCGGTTCCTGGAATATAAATTCTAGCTTCCTACGGCTCATGATCAACTCCTCTCCTGGGCAATCCGCCATGCAGCCCATAGTCGCGTGGCCTTTTGTCGGGGGCAATGTACCAGATGATAGGGGGCGGGACTTCCCGGCCACCTTTTACCCGGCCACTTTGCGCGAAAAAGTTATACATGTAGCGCATTCCCCGGCGGACCTTGACTACCACACAGACCAACTGATGTCTGGCAATCGCTGGGACGTACAATTGTGCATCCCAAGGTTTTGTCAAGGCAACCGGCCTTCCGCACACGCCGTGAACGAGACGACGGCTCCTGGCTACGCGCTATGGATTGGTCACGGCTATGCGCTGCACCACCTCTATTACCTGCCGCTTGTTCGATCGGGAGGGGGTCTCAGGCCAGCAATTCCAGCCGGGCCAACGCCTCAAAGTAGCGCACCACCAGTTCGGCGTCGCGCTGGCCGGTCTCTAATTCCACCAGGTCCATGATCTCGGCCAGGGTGCGCTGACCATCGGCCCAATAGAGGGCCACGACGGGGAGCACCCAGGCGGCTGGTCGGTCCTTCTGCAAACGCCACAGGGCCTCACGCTCCGGGAG
>Ga0209101_1002021_pt1 | contig 14071 bp, 13 predicted proteins | sample ConPoolayeCmetaG_FD_185481 | JGI IMG/M metagenome (GOLD analysis project Ga0209101, IMG submission 185481) | Hot spring microbial mat communities from California, USA to study Microbial Dark Matter (Phase II) - Cone Pool mat layer C metaG... ... | reverse complement strand
GAATTGTTCCGTTCGGAAGGCCAAACCCCCGGACTCGCTGCCGAGGCCGATGTCTCGGAGGTGCGCTTCAAATTCGCTGGCTTTGGCGGCCAGGGCATTTTGAGCCTCGGCATCGTCACCGCGGAAGCCGGCCGCCTCTTCGGCCGCCATACTACGTGGTTCCCCTCCTACGGACCCGAACAGCGCGGCGGCGCCGCGGCCTGTTCCGTCGTCATTAGCGGCCGCCCCATCGGATCCCCCGATGTGGACCACCCCGACATTCTCGTGTGCATGAATCGCCCTTCCTACGAGCGTTACGCCGAAACCGTCCCCGCCGGCGGGCTGATCCTCTGCGACTCCCTCGCCAATATCAAAACCCCACCCCCACGCGGCGTCCGCCGCCTCGAAATCCCAGCCACCGATCTCGCCAGCCAGACTGGCGCAATCAAGGCCGCCAATACCGTGATGCTCGCCGCGCTGGCCTGGCTTCGCGTCGCCAACCTCTCGCGCGATCGCTTTCTCGAGGCTCTCATCGAAAGTTTCAAACGAAAACCCGCCCTCATTCCCATCAATCGCCGGGTCTTCGAGACCGCTTTCGCCTGGTGTTGCGACCACCTGACCCAACCCTCCTGCCCCGCATGAGCCAGCTGACCACGAAGGAGATTGTCGCACTCCGTAGCCCCTCCTGCTCGACAGCCCGATGAAACGACTGACCCCGTTCGAGTTTCGCCTTGGCCGATATGCCTTCCCCCACCTGACCCTCCTGCTTCTCGCCGGCCAGGTGCTCTTTTTCGCCGCCGGAGCCATGAATCCCCAAACCCTTGCCCGCATGGCCCTGGATTCCGCGCTTGTCCGTCAGGGCGAGATCTGGCGTCTGGTCACCTTCCTTTTTATACCCCCTCAAATGCATCCCCTCTTTCTGCTCTTTGCCTGGTATCTCTTCTACCTCATGGGAACCGCTCTGGAAACCCATTGGGGAGCCCTCCGCTATAACCTATTCATCCTCCTCGGTTGGGCCCTCACAGCCGCCGTCTCCTTCCTCCTCCCCGGCTTCGCATTCACCAACACCTTCCTCGGCGGCTCCGTCTTTCTCGCCTTCGCTTGGCTCTACCCCGATTTTCAACTCCTTCTCTTCTTCATCCTGCCCATCCGCATCAAATGGCTCGCGCTCCTGACCTGGCTCTCCTACGGCTGGAGATTTCTCACCTCTCATGGGCCAGACCGCCTGGCCATCCTAGCCGCCACCGGCAACTTTCTGCTCTTCTTCGGTCCCGACCTCTTAAGCGCTCTTCGCGCAAAACTCAAAACGCCCCAGCTCCGTCCCTCGCCTGCCCTCTCCCGCCCTGCGCCCCGCCACCGCTGCCGCATCTGCGGCATCACCGAACGCTCCGACCCCGACATGGATTTCCGCTACTGCACCGACTGCCACCCGCCCCAATGCTACTGCCGCCACCATATCGCCGAGCACGATCACGTGACGAGCGATTCCGCCTAATTCAGCCCAGCCGGCAGCGGATTCTGGCCGATAACCTGAAACCCGCCGTCTCCATCCTGGCACGTCTGCGGGGATTGATGTTTCGATCCCACTGCCCCGGCGAAGGCCTCCTGTTCAAGCCCGGCGGCTCATTCCACACCGCCTTCGTCCGGTTTCCCATTGATGCCCTATTCCTCGACCGCCAGGGCCAAATCCTCAAACTTTGCCAGGCTGTCCCCCCTTGGCAAATCCGCCTGGCTCCGCGAAGGACGGCGATCCTTATCGAACTACCGGCAGGCACCCTCGCCCGATGGGGCCTTCAAGAGGGGGATGTCGTCGTGCCAGAACCTTCCGGGGACATTCGGTAGAACGGTTGTGTCCACCCCATCCGCGCCCCCCGGCCAAAGGCGGTGAACCGCACGTACGGCGTGGAATGCGCGGCAAAATCAAATACGAGGCGGGCTCCCTCCTGGCGCATCAAACGACGCCCCTACTCGCCGATCGCCCAGATTTCATCGGCATTCTCCGCCTCGATCTCGATGCGCCGGCCCGCCCGACGGATCCGGCGGAAGCATACGCCCGTGCTGGCATAAAAACGTCCCTGAAGAATCGCCCGAAACACGTCCCGGGCGGTCCGGCGGATGGCGTTGACCATGATCCAGGCCTGCCCGATATGCGGCGCTTGATGGGCATCGTCCGACGCAAAACCCAACGTGGGATGGCCCTGTGACAGCAGATAATCCCACTTTTCCGTCGCCAGCGCCGTTTCCGCCAACACCTCAATCAACCCATTGTAAATCTCGATGCCATGGGCCCGGCCAATCCGCAAGGCCAACGTCTCCCGGGAGTAATGCGGAGGCGCTTGCCAGTTGGTCCAGATCATGTTCGGTCGTACATGGCTCAAGAAGCGACCGATCAAAGCCGATCAGATTCATGTGATCGCCTGTCGGGGAATTCCATTCCAAGCCCGGAAGAAGCATCAGACGGGAATTTCGAGGAAAACGAGTCCGGTTAACCTTCATGTGGTCTGACAGGCATATGAAGTCATATCCCAACCCTTCATACGCGTCAAAAATCTCCTGGGGGGTCAGCCCCTCGCCGGAATGGGTATGAAGGTTGCCCCGAAGCCAAAAACAGGCGTGGATGGAATAGGGATTGATCCAGTTCATATCGCCTCGGGAGGTTACCGCGTTCTCTGATCCCCGCCGGGTCGAAGCCGCTCCAAGACCGCCGGGAAGGGAGAGAGCGCGCGTTCGAAAATTCCAAGACTGAAGGCAATGGCCAGCCCATAATTCGTTATCGGAACCCCCGACGCCCGGGCCCGCTCGATGCGAATCAGCATCTCACGCCGCGTAAGCATGCACCCCCCGCAATGGATGATCAGATCGTAACCGGTCAGGCACTCCGGAAACTCTCGCCCAGGACCAAACTCGAACGTCACCTTGCCGCCCATATGAGCTTCGAGCCAACGCGGAATTTTGACCCGCCCGATGTCGTCGCTGATCGGATGATGGGAACAGGCTTCCGCGATCAGGACCCGCGCGCCCGGCCGCAACCGGCCGATCGCCATCGCCCCTTCCGCCAGCCTCTGGAGATCGCCCTTGTACCGCGCCATCAATATCGAAAAACTGGTCATCGGCACTGAGGGGGGGGTGTCGGCCGCCACTTTCAAAAACGCCTGACTGTCCGTGATGACCAGCGACGGGCGACGCGTCAATCCCTTCATCGCGGAGGCCAGCTCCCGCTCCTTCACCACCAGTCCTATCGCATCATGGTCCAGAAGGTCGCGTAACACCTGAACCTGCGGCAGGATTAGCCGCCCCTTGGGTGCCTCCTTGTCAATGGGCACCACCAGAACCACCACATCGCCGGCATGAATCAAATCCCCCACAATGGTGGACCGCTCGAAAAAGGAGTCCGGAACCGCCCGAATCAGCGCCTCGCGGAGCCGGTCCATTCCTTCCCCCGTTGCCGAGCTGACCGTCACCACTCCCCCATAGCCCTCCGCGGTGGCGGCGTTTTCGAGCGTCCGATCTGACCGCTGATCGGCCTTCGTACAGGCGATGACCACAGGCACCTGCCGCTCCCGGAAAAAGGCGATCAGCCGCCGCTCCTCCTCCCCCCACTGATCCGCTACCACAATTGCCACATCCACCCGATCGGCCACGGCCCGACTCCGGGCCGTTCGTTTTTCTCCCAACGCCCCAACGTCATCCAGCCCCGCCGTATCAATAAATTGAACCGGTCCCAGGGTATGAAGCTCGAAGGGTCGTTCCACGGGATCGGTGGTCGTCCCCGGCGTCTCCGAAACGATGGCCACGTCCTGGCCTAAGAGCTGATTGAAGAGGGAGGACTTTCCGGCATTGCGTCGGCCGAATAGGCCAATCTGAAGACGCAGGCCCCGGGGGGTTCTCATCTCTTTCCCTCCTGAAAATCGCCGGGCGTCCAGCCCAACCGACACAGCCGCTCCGGCGCCAACTCCGCTTCCAGCGTCTCACCCGCCAACCATCCCTTCTCCCGAAGCACCTCCGAAACGCTCTTCCCCGAGCGCGCCATTTCGGCCGCCACCTCGGTCGCTCGCTCATAGCCAATTTTTGGCACCAGCGCAGTGACGATCCCCCGGGTCTGTTCCAGAATCTCCCGGCAGCGTCGGCGGTCGGCCTGGACGCCCTTGATACAGTACTCCGCAAAGAGCCGGTCCGCCCGCGCCAGAAGATCCACCATCGTCAGCAGGGCATCCGCCAGCAGGGGAAGAAAGGCATTGAGTTCGAACTCGCCATGCATCGCGACCAGGCCGATCTCCAGGTCATGGGCTATGACCCGATAGGCCACCTGCTGCACCATTTCCGGAATGACGGGATTCACCTTGCCGGGCATGAGACTGCTTCCCGGCTGCACGGCCGGCAGCTCGACCTCGTGGAGTCCGCCGGCCGGACCGCTGAACATGAGCCGCAAATCCCGCGACATCTTTGAAAGGGTCACGGCGTGGGCCCGGAGAATGCCGCTGACCTCCGCAAAGGCATCGAGATTCTGCGTCGCGTCCACCAGATTATCCGCTCGCGCCAGATTCAGGCGGGTAACCTCCCGCAGCTTCTCCACCACCAAAAAAAGGTAGTCGCGAGGAGCCGTAATGCCGGTCCCGATGGCGGTTCCCCCCAGATTGCACTCCCGAATCCGCTCCTCACATTTGGCGATCCGCCACCGGTCGCGCCCCAGGGCAGAAGCCCAAGCGCCAAACTCCCGTCCCAGCGTGATCGGAACGGCATCCCGAAGCTCGGTGCGACCGGTTTTGATCACATCCGCAAAGGCCCGTTCTTTCTCCTGACACGCCTCCTGCAATTCGATCACGGCTGCTTCCAGGGTCTGAAAGCCACGTAGCGCCGCCACTCGAAGGGCTGTGGGGTAGACGTCATTCGTGGACTGATGGCGATTGACGTGGTCATGGGGGTCAATGGGACGGCCGGCCTTACGTGAGGCGATCGCGGCCAGAACTTCGTTCCAATTCATGTTGGTGCTGGTGCCGGCCCCGCCCTGGAGCGCATCCGTCACAAAGTGCTCGGCCCAACGGCCAGCCGCCACCTCGGCGCATGCGGCAACAATGGCGTCGGCAATCTCCGGCTCGAGATAGCCGAGTTCCCGGTTGGCCAGGGCGCAGGCGGCCTTCACCTCGGCCCCAGCCCGGATCAACGCCGGATGAACCGGTCGCCCTGAAACCGCAAAATGGCGCCGGGCGCGTTCGGTCTCCGCCCCCCACAAAGCCTCCTCCGGAACAGGAATCTCGCCCAATGAATCCTTTTCGATCCGCATCGTATCTATCGTAGCCTTTCTTCTCCTGGTCTGCATTACTAAAATGCCGACCGAATGGCCATTTACAATTGCACGTTTGCTTTGTGCTCGTTATCCTACAAAAGGGATTGCATACGATGTGAGGATACCGATGCCGGAAACCACTCAGCGAGCCTATACTCTCCGATTGCAAGGCCATGATCCCAAGGATGCCTCTTGGCGCGAGGCGCTGTGGAAAACGCACGAAGCCGTCAACCGAGGGGCCAAAGCCTTCGGCGATTGGCTCCTGACCTTGCGCGGGGGATTGGATCACTCGCTCGCCGATGAGGGAGCGCCCGGACAAACCCCTACGGAGGAACAACGTAAACAACGGCGGATCCTCCTGGCGTTATCCTGGCTGAGCGTCGAATCGGAAAACGGTGCCCCTCAAGAGTACATCGTTCCCCATGATCGGGACAATGAGTCTGGCGCTCGCCAGAATTGGAAAACCCGTGAAGCGCTCCGGGAAATACTCAAAAACCGCGGTTGCCGCGACGATGAAATTGAATCTTGGTGCCATGATTGCGAACCCTCGCTCACCTCGGCCATTCGCAAGGATGCCGTTTGGGTCAACCGAAGCAAGGCGTTTGATAATGCCGTCCAATCCATCCCCAACTTCTCACGAGAAGAAATTTGGGACCTCCTCGGCTGCTTTTTTGTATCTTCACAAGCGTATTTAGCCCCTTTAGAAAGTCCTAAGGACGATAAACCCGACGCGAGTAAAAAGGATAGTTCCAAAGACCTCATACAGTCGGCAGGACAATGGCTGAGCAGAAGGTTCGGGAGGGGTAAGGGCTTAAACTTCGCCCGTTTAGCGGAAACATATGAAGCCATTGCCAGATGGGCAAGTGTAGCGAATCCCGGCGATACGAATGACCTTATCGCCGATCTTGCCAAAACCCTTAATGCAGAAACGCCTGAGCTAGATGGAATTCTCAAGGTCGTTAGCGGACCTGGGCACAAAAGCAAAACGCGCAATCTTCTCCGTTCTTTATCCGCTGTAAATCACATCACCAAAGATACTTTGCAACGCCTAAAGGATACGGCCAATGAAGATGCCAAAAAGGCAAAATTAAAAAAAGGAGAAAAAGGTCATAGAGCCTACGCTTATAAAGTCTTAGAAGCCGTCGAAGACGCTTGTGGATTTACCTACTTGCAGGAAGGAGATAGGGCGAAACATTGCGAATTCGCTGTCATGCTCGATCACGCCGCCCGCCGCGTTTCATCCCTCCACACATGGATCAAGCGGGCAGAAGCCGAAAGACGTAGGTTCGAAATAGATACTAAAAAAAAGGATCAGCTCCCACCTTCTGTAAAAGAGTGGCTAGACACCTATTGTCAAAAACGTTCCAAAGAGACTGGTGCCGTGGAGCCTTACCGAATCCGCCGAGGAGCTATTGAAGGTTGGAAAGAGATCGTCGAGGCGTGGAGCAAAGCCGGGACTACGACAGCGGAGGACCGAAAGCATGAAGCTCGTCGGTTGCCGGATAACCCCCACATCGATAAATCCGGCGATATCAAGCTCTTCGAAGACTTGGCTCTCGAGGACGCCCTGCCGGTGTGGCACGCCAACGGCGATCCAAACAACCCGCCCGACCCACAGCTTTTAATTGATTATGTTGAGGGCTCGGAAGCGGAATTCAAAAAAAGGGCATTCAAGGTCCCCACCTACTGCCACCCCGATCCTCTCGTGCATCCGGTCTTTTGTGATTATGGCTGTTCCCGTTGGAACGTCTCCTTTGCCATTCAACCCGTGAAAAAACAAAAGCTCTCCTCAGAAGAAAAGCTTCCTGCTAAGGGCCTTTTGCTCGACTTGTTGCATGGAACGGCAATCCGACCCGTGGCGCTACGTTGGCAATCCAAACGGTTCGCCCGTGATCTGGCCCTAAATACCACGGATAGTTCTGACAAACCTAACGAGGTTACTCGAGCGGACAGGTTTGGTTGCGCGCTCGCCAAGTGTCCATCATCTCAGAAGATACGCATCCGTGGTCTTTTTGAGGAAAAGTATTGGAATGGACGTCTTCAGGCCCCTCGCCCTGAGCTCACTGCGTTAGCCAAACGTGTGGCTAAATATGGATGGGACAAGAAGGCCCGTAAGCTCCGGAATAGCCTGAATTGGTTCATAACCTTTTCCGCCAACCTCAGACCGTCAGGACCATGGGAGGAGTATACGAAGTATGCTGAGAAGGCATTCTCTTCTAATGCTTCCGCCAAGCCGTCTGTTTCTCGAGGTGGCTTTTGGGTCGTTCATGCGAGTCCTAACAAGCGAGGCAAAATGGCCCAATTGCGCCTCTGTCGCCTCCCTGAGTTGCGTGTGCTTTCTGTGGACCTCGGCCACCGTTACGCCGCCGCATGCGCCGTATGGGAAACCCTGAGTAAATCCGCGTTCGAACAGGAAATCCACGAACGGAAAATCCTTCGTGGAGGCACAGGGCCAAACGACCTCTTTTGCCATACGCAGCATGACACCAATGGCCAATCTAAGGTCACCATCTACCGTCGGATCGGAGCAGACACATTACCCAATGGAACTCCCCACCCCGCTCCCTGGGCCCGGCTCGATCGTCAATTCTTAATCAAGCTTCCAGGAGAGGAGCGAGAGGCCCGTAAAGCCTCACCCACAGAGCTCGCGAACGTTGAGAAACTTGAAAAAGAGCTGGGCCTGAAAACGTCAGAGAATCGGGTCAAACGCATTGATGATCTGATGTCAGACACGCTCCGGACCGTTCGTCAAGCCCTCCGGCGCCACAGCCTGCGAGCCCGTATCGCCTTCAATTTGGCAACCCTTCGCGACCAGTCGGACGGAGATGAGGAAAGCCAAAGCAAGCAGAAGCGCGACACTCGGTGGAACAATACCGTTAAGATATGGCATTCGCTGTTGGAAAGTAATGAATGGACCGACGATTGGGCTAAAGCGCTGTGGGATGAACTTGGTCCGCTCTCCGATCCTCAAAAGGCAGACGATGCGGAATGGCTAAAACTGGCGGCCGAGAAGTTCTACACCCGATGGCAAGAGGATGAACAAACCTGGAGAGAACGACTCCGCTGGTTGCGTCGTTGGATTTTGCCCCGCGGCAGCCAGGCAGCCTCACAAAAAGGAAGCATCCGCCATGTGGGTGGTCTTTCGTTGACCCGTCTCGCGACCATCAAAACGCTCTATCAAGTGCTCAAAGCCTATCACATGAGACTAAAGCCGGATAATTCCCGCAAAAATATCCCTGCCGAAGGGGATGAAGCGCTCCAGAACTTCGGCCAAAAGATTCTCGACGATCTGGAACACATGCGCGAACAGCGCGTCAAGCAGTTGGCCAGCCGCATTGTCGAAGCGGCGCTCGGCCTCGGACGCATGAAACAGGTTACGATCGGAAAAGACCCCAAACGCCCTCGCGAGCCCGTGGACCAATCCTGTCATGCCGTTGTTATCGAAAACCTCACCCATTACCGCCCCGAAAAAAGGCAAACCCGACGCGAAAACCGCCAATTAATGGACTGGTCAGCCGCAAAGGTCAAAAAGTACCTGAAGGAATGCTGTCAGCTGCACGGATTGCATTTGGTCGAAGTTTCCGCAAGCTACACTTCGCGACAGGACTCTCGAACAGGCGCTCCAGGGATCCGATGCCAGGAAGTCCCGCTTACTGATTTCTTGAAAAAGAATTTTTGGCGCGAGCAAGTCAAACAGGCAAAACAACGCCTTTCCGAGGGCAAGGCTAACGCTCGCGATCGTTACCTGTGCCAACTGAATGAGCGATGGGGAAACGCCCCCGCCCCCGTAACACAAACAGCCATCCGTCTCCGTATCCCGCTGAACGGGGGAGAGCTTTTCGTATCCGCTGATCAGAACTCCCCAGCCTCCAAGGGAATCCAGGCCGATCTCAATGCGGCCGCTAATATCGGGTTGCGGGCCATTACCGATCCCGACTGGCCCGGTGCGTGGTGGTACGTCCCCTGCGAGGCCAACACCTTTAAACCCGTAAAGGACAAAGTGGCCGGCTCGGCGGCTATTGATTCAAATGTATCCCTCAAAAAGGATTCACCAAACTCAGAAAAACCTGCGTCTGACCGAAAATCTCGGACTTCCAAGAGCATGATCAACCTCTGGTGCGATACATCCTCAAAATCCCTCTCCGAAAAAGATCAATGGCAGGAGTCTGCGCCTTATTGGGAAGATGTGGCGGCCCGAACGATAAATATCCTGCAGGCTTCGCTTGCGTGCTCCACAACGAATTCTCAATAACATGCTCCCGTTCTCGGATGGAAAACAGCCATGGATGAGAGCCTTTGGGGTGCAAGAGATGTTGCCGAGTATGCCTATTGTCCTCGGTTGTTTTATTTCATGGCCGTTGAAGGGCTTTTCCTTCCCAATACGGATACCGAAAAAGGGGTAGCGGTCCATCGGAGGGTGGATCGCCCAAGTGCAGAACCATCAGAAAGCGAGGTCGAAGACGACCCTGCCAAACCTAAGTCCATTCGCCAACTCTCTCTAACCAGTTCTCGACTCGGGCTAACGGCGACTCTAGACCTAGCCGAACTGGCAGGCCCCGTCGCTATCCCCGTCGAATACCGAAAGGGACGCCCGAAACGTGCCCCTCTCCTCTCATCCGTCGATGATGAGGCCGAGGAACCCCCGCTGGCGACTCCAGAACCGTGGCCTACCGATCGGGTGCAGGTCGGGCTGCAGGCCATATTGCTTAAAGAGTCAGGCTATCACGTTCCGAAAGCCATTCTTTATTATTCGGCGGAAAAGCTTCGGCTAGAGATCCCGATTGATGAAAAGCTTGAAGCCGAGGCACTCTCTGTGTTGGAAGCAGCCAAGGAATGTGCCAAGAACCAACGCCCTTTGCCATTAATCAATGATCCACGCTGCCTTCGCTGCTCCCTTCAGCCGATCTGCCTTCCCGATGAGGTCAACCATCAGCGCTGCACGAAACCCACCGAGGAAATCTCTCCCCGTAAAATTTGGCCGCCCCGCGACGACGGCATTCACGTCGTAGCGCAACTTCAAGGCGTTAAGGTCGGCGTCAGAGGCATGGCGTTAACCATCACCGATAAATCGGGCCAACTGGTCAAGGAGATTCCGCTGGCCAATATCGAGAGTCTTTCCCTCCTCGGCTCGGTGCAACTCTCCACCCAAGCGGTCCACGCGCTAGCCGACCGAGGAATTCCCGTCGCCTATCTTTCAGCGGCCGGTCGGTTGGTCGCTATGATCGACCCTTTGGATTCCGTCAGCGCTGAGATCCGTCGAGCCCAAGTCATCAAACTGGAATCGGACGAAGTTCGCCTGGCCCTATCCAAAGCGCTTGTCGCCGCCAAAATTATGAACCAGCGAACCCTTCTGGCCCGTAACCATCCGTCGCTGCCTCCGGCCGTATCTGATGAGTTGATACGGCAAGCGGAGTATGTGAAGAAAGCCGATACGGTCGAGGCGGTGAGGGGCCACGAGGGAGAGGCCGCCGCAATCTATTTTCAATACTTTTCGGGAATGTTCAAAGGGCCATTGGCCGCCGAATTCGATGCCCATGGACGCCAGCGGAGGCCGCCGCCCGACCCTATCAATGCCTGCCTTTCGCTGGCCTATACCATGCTGACCCACGAATGCGTGGCCGCGTTACGCTTGGCGCGGTTAGAGCCCACCCTTGGAGCCCTACACATTTCCCGGCCGGGACGACCGGCGCTCGCTTTGGATTTGATGGAACCTTTCCGTCCAATTGTTTCGGACTCCATCGCCATTACCGCATTCAATCGAGGGGAATTGACAGAAGGACACTTTTTGAAAACGGCCGCCGGTTGCGTCATGACCGACGCCGGTCGGAGAGCATTTTTCGTGGCCTACGGACGAAGAATGGCCGCCGAGGTAACCCATCCGGTCTTCGAATATCGGTTGTGTTATCGGCGGATGTTGGTGTTGCATGCGCGGATGATCGCCGCATGGTTGTTAGGGGAAGTGCCCACGTTAGCTTTCCTCACGACCCGATGAGGGAAGGCACGCTTCATGCGCCGGTGTTACTTGGTCTGCTACGATGTGTGTGATGACAAGCGGCTTCGTCGTGTCTTTAAGATCATGAAGGGATACGGAGAGCACTGGCAATTTTCCATCTTTTTTTGTGTGCTCAAGGAGATTGATCGGGTGCGTTTGCAGATGGACTTGGAAGCCGAATTGAATTTGAAAGAGGACCAGGTTCTCATCGTTGATCTTGGCCCAAACGAAGAGGAAGCGCGGAAAGCGGCTACGGTGCTCGGGGCCTCTCTGCCAGAACCGGATTCTGGCCTAGTAATCATATAAATTTCTCTCTTGCGTAGCTCAGCAACACGTACTATTAATAGGAACGTCCTATAGGGACAAGGAACTCTGCGGTATGTGTCTTCTCCTTCATCGGACTTGGCACCGTAGGGTCGTTCAGATGCGATGTCGGCAAATCGCCGGTCGGCTCTTTGACAGCGAAAATGACTGAGTGCGAGCATGGAGGTGGTGGAGGGGGGTCCTGGGCATGCTCGAAACGATGAAACCCCTTGATCATCAGTCGCTTACGTTTATGGGCCGATTGGTTTGGGGCTTCCCTGCAGCTCCACCATCCGTCACGCTCGAAAATAGGCTTGCAACACATTGATGGGCAAGCATTTTCGGAGGGGCGGTTGCAGTAGCCGATTCGCGCCTGAACGACTGACACGCTCCTTGGCCAAGAAGCGTTCCGCGAAGCGCGGTTGCAGTAGCCGATTCGCGCCTGAACGACTGACACCTCAAAGTGAAGTGGCTCGTCAAAGCTGGGCGTAGTTGCAGTAGCCGATTCGCGCCTGAACGACTGACACGCTATCTCCTGGTCGGTCCAGCCATTCAGCGCGGCGTTGCAGTAGCCGATTCGCGCCTGAACGACTGACACGCTGTGGAGTCGCCAGCTTTCGCGGAACGCTCATCGGTTGCAGTAGCCGATTCGCGCCTGAACGACTGACACGCTGTGGAGTCGCCAGCTTTCGCGGAACGCTCATCGGTTGCAGTAGCCGATTCGCGCCTGAACGACTGACACGCCGCGTCGAATGTGGCGCTAGGCGTAGCCCCTAGCGGTTGCAGTAGCCGATTCGCGCCTGAACGACTGACACGTCTGATAGTCTTTGGGGATGGGCTGGCCAGTCGGGGTTGCAGTAGCCGATTCGCGCCTGAACGACTGACACTTCTCCAGAAGATATTAGGCTGGCCCAGCATGTTTGGTTGCAGTAGCCGATTCGCGCCTGAACGACTGACACGAGTGGGCGTACTGGTGGAGAATAGACGAGGAATTGTTGCAGTAGCCGATTCGCGCCTGAACGACTGACACCTGCGCTCGATTGCCTCCGCTAGCACGTCTGCTCCGTTGCAGTAGCCGATTCGCGCCTGAACGACTGACACCTTCCGCACCCAGGGATCTGGCCATAGTGTACATCGTTGCAGTAGCCGATTCGCGCCTGAACGACTGACACTCCGACCTCAATCGCGTTACCAGCCACCGTCACTATTGTTGCAGTAGCCGATTCGCGCCTGAACGACTGACACGATTCGTTGATGTCGGACGAATGGGCGGCAAAATGTTGCAGTAGCCGATTCGCGCCTGAACGACTGACACCAGCTTCTGCAGCCGCAGATGGCTCTCGAGACGGTGTTGCAGTAGCCGATTCGCGCCTGAACGACTGACACTTTCCGGCCAGTTCACCTTCAGCCAGGCATCCCGGTTGCAGTAGCCGATTCGCGCCTGAACGACTGACACGTTGATTTCAACCTCGTTTTGCAAAAGGAATATGCGGTTGCAGTAGCCGATTCGCGCCTGAACGACTGACACTTTACTTCCGCGACGACAGGCCTATGTCCATGGCAGTTGCAGTAGCCGATTCGCGCCTGAACGACTGACACTTTCAGGCGAATCAGCCGCCGGAACCCGGGCGGCGGTTGCAGTAGCCGATTCGCGCCTGAACGACTGACACCCGTTGCGTAACGTCGACGTCTTTGATTTCGACCTGTTGCAGTAGCCGATTCGCGCCTGAACGACTGACACTGGTCGGCATGGCCCGACATCGCTGCGATAGAGTGTTGCAGTAGCCGATTCGCGCCTGAACGACTGACACCGAACTCCTCCATCTGTTTCTGGCCGGTTGCCGTGATGTTGCAGTAGCCGATTCGCGCCTGAACGACTGACACTTGCAACGAGCGCGAGAAATGATAGAAGGAGACCCAGTTGCAGTAGCCGATTCGCGCCTGAACGACTGACACTGCGCTTTTTTGCGCGATCAGCCCCCCGCGGGACGTGTTGCAGTAGCCGATTCGCGCCTGAACGACTGACACCTAGCCCTGGTGGATCGTCACGCAAAAGGAAAAGAGGTTGCAGTAGCCGATTCGCGCCTGAACGACTGACACTAGACTGGTTGGCTTTTGATGTGTGATGTATTAGTGTTGCAGTAGCCGATTCGCGCCTGAACGACTGACACCATCACATCAACGTCTTTGATCTCGACCTCGCTAAGTTGCAGTAGCCGATTCGCGCCTGAACGAGTGACACGAACGAGAACGAGAACGAGAACGATATTTTGCAGTAGCTAAGGAGATTGCCTTGCGAATTAACCCTCACTCGCGGGAAACGTGAAGCCGGAAGAAGGCGCGGCGGACCGAATCGTCAGGCACATACGTCACATCGGAAGAAACCTCCAAATTGGTAGCCCAGACCGTCGCCCACTCCCCTCCCGCACTCAAATTCGTTACGGCTTTCACCTCATAGCGACGGCCGGCAACACCGGCCCAGGTGATCGCCATACCGCCCTCCTGAAGGTCCA
>Ga0209101_1002020_pt1 | contig 14075 bp, 10 predicted proteins | sample ConPoolayeCmetaG_FD_185481 | JGI IMG/M metagenome (GOLD analysis project Ga0209101, IMG submission 185481) | Hot spring microbial mat communities from California, USA to study Microbial Dark Matter (Phase II) - Cone Pool mat layer C metaG... ... | reverse complement strand
AAGGGGGGGGGGTGTCGCTCAGTTTGTGCCAAGAAACACCGTCGGTCGAAGCCCACACCTGCGAAGGACCGGGAACGCCGTACTGAAATGATGAGGAGATCAGTTCATTGAGCACGGCGATGAAGCGGCCGTTGATCTCTCCTACAGTTATATGCGTGACTGGCGGGAAGAGTGACGGTCGTGTTGTTTCGTGCCACCTCTCCGTGTTTTTCTCCCGATGATGGAGGAACCATGAGTCGTCGCCGCCGACGAGGTAGAGGGCATTGTCGAACGAAACGGCATTTGTGCCGAAGGGAAGGGAAGTGACGGGTATCTCATCACGGGACCACGATATCCCGTCGGTTGATGACCATACATCACGTGATTCTTTTGCAAAGATGGCTATTCGGAAAAGGCGATCTCCCAGCACCATTGCCACTCCGCCGCCGGGGGCAAAGGGGGCAGCGGTAACGGTTTGCTCCCATACCATACCGTCGGGAGTGGACCACACATCGCGCCAGAGATGTTTTTCCGACTCTCCTCCGATAAACCAAAGGCGTCCATTGAATGAAGCCAGCGCGATTCCCTGCCTGCCTGCCGTCGGCGGGTAGGAGGCCGCTTCCCACGAAACACCGTCGGACGATCTCCATGCTGTTGGCGGGTAGGAACCGTCGGGTAGCCTGCCGCCCAAAACCCAGATGTAATCGTTGAAGGTGGTGGCAGCCGGGAACGAAACCGGGCCGAAGGGTGCCTCCTCCGTAAGAAGAACGAACGATGCGGTGGTGGGATCGAAGCGATAGACGCGCCCTTTTGTCGGTTTATCGACGTCGGCAGGGGCTGCTCCGCCAATGAGGAAGAACGAACCGTGGAAGGAAATACCGACCGAACCGGCGAATGGCTCTGAGAATGCGCCACTATCGCTCCACGAAGCAAGATGCCATGTGCCGTTTTTGCTCAATCGCCAAATATCGCTGAGGCGTTTCCCTTTTCGGTACCCTTCGATCACCCAGAGGTGTTGATCGTCGGCGAACAACAAGGGGAAAGTTCTCCCTCGTGCCTCCCATGTCTTGTCGGTCACTATCTGCCAGAAAACGATGTCGCTATCGGCGTGTGTATCGGTGGCGTTCGATTCGGCAGAAGGTTGTGCCCACGCGAAAGAATCCTCCTTCTTTTCTACTGAAGGTGTTGCAACGAAGGAATCGGTGTCGGTCGGGCTGGTGGACCCACCGGTGTCAGTGTCCGGATAGCGGGATGCGAGCGGGCGATCTTCAGGCGCACAGGAAGCGGTAAGGAGCACGGCCACCATGCCCAGAACCGTAGCATGAGGAAATGGCTGTGGAAAGGGAGAATACTTCATTCCTGAACCTTTGTTTTCCAGATGTCGTGGAGAGTATAGGCTTCTTCGCCGTTCCAGAATGCACCGCCGATGACCCAGAGATAATCGTTGAAGACAGTAAGGGTGTGGAAGGAGCGGGGAGTGAATGGTGCGTCGGGATGGCGTATCCACGAGGTGCCGTCCTCCGAGGACCATACATCATGTTTGGGCACCTCATCTTTTCCTCCAATAACCCAGAGGCGTCCGTGATACGATGCAGCGGCAAGACCGTAGCGTCCATCGTAGCGCAGTGATCCGGGGACTGATTGCCATATGATGCCATCAGTTGAGCGAAAGATTACGCCGGAAGGAGTGTATGGCCCCCAACTTCGTTGGAAGAGGAACAACGTATCGTTGTGTATCGCCACCGCGCTATCTTCGTAGTAGGGGACCGTCGTAGAAAGGCATTCCCACGTTACACCGTCGGGTGAAGCCCATGCCTCCTGAAATGTTTCCAGATAGGATATTCCTCCCATGAGAAGTAGTTTTCCATGGAAGTCGAGGAGGATCGTTCCTTCCCTTGAGGCGAACGGCAGGTCCTCTGCGACCATAGACCACTGGGTGCCGTCGCTTGTGCGCCAGAGGGTGCGGCGTTTATCTTTGGTCGTGATCAACCACAAATCGCCATCAAAGGTACCAATGGAAGGATATGTAGCATAGGGTGAGTCTTCAGAACGTGCCGGAGACGGGATCTCTTCCCAGTAAACACCGTCAAAGGATCGCCAGAGGTCAGAGTAAAAGATGCCGTTGTGGCCACTTTCCCGGCCGCCGGTAACCCACAATGCACCATTGAAAACGGTCGTTTGGTGGCCGTAGCGCGGGGGAAGAGAGGGAGGAAAGGGAGGAAAGGTGTGCGTTTCCCAGTAGAGACCATCAGGAGAGAAGCAGATATCGCGTAAAGGCGTGGCAACAGATTCACCATGGGAGGATCCACCCAGTACGACGATCTTTCCGTGCCACCAGATGGTACGAAAACCAAACCGGTCAAGGCACGGAGTTTTCTCCCGGACGAGTCCCCACTCACTAGCATCGGCGGTGACCCATATGTCGGTAAAACGGACCACATTATAGGATCCGGACGGATCGCTCGGTTCGTAGGAAAAGCCGCCGAGAAGAAAGAGCGATTCGCCGGCAACGATGAGGTGGGGCGACATGCGCGGGGAGAAGGAGGCATCAGGCTCACGGTGCCACGAGAAACCGTCTGCAGTGCTCCACACTTCATTGGATGCGGTATGTAAAGCCTTTCTCCCGCCGACGACATAGAGCCGCCCATTCACCACTGCAGAACCAAAAGCGGAGAGCGGACTGAAAGGTGAGTCGATTGTGTACCACCTATCGTTGCTATCGAGCACGAATATTTTTTCGGGACCAAAAATGACCAATGTGCCATTAAGCGAGGCAATGCCTTGAGTCCATTGGACCGAAAGCGGATCGGGGACGGTGTGCTGATGCCAGATTTGTCCGTCTTCAGAGTACCAGAGATCCTCAATGGTGCCATAGGGGATGATGTCGAAGTCGCCCCATGTGAGCCATATTTTGCCGTCATGAATGGTGAGAGCAGGGGAATCGCGGCGCGGGAACGGGGCGTTTTCGAGGATTTGTTCCCAGTGGAACAGGTCGATCGATCGCCATATTTCGTCGCTCATCCCTCCATCCCGGGTCCCGCCGATGAGATAGATGGCGTCGTTATGAACAATAACGCCGGGGTTGGTGAGGGCATAGGGAACATCGGCTCCTGCGACCGCTTCCCACATATCCAACTGCGGAGGGGCGGCCGACAGGAGGGACGAGTCTTCTTCTTTGTCTGAGGAGTGCAGGAGACTCTCTTCTGCACCGTCACGAAGTGCGCTTTGATCGCATCCGCCCAGAATGAGCACAACGATGAGGACGGTGAAACTCCTTTTCCCCCTTCGCATCATTATCATATACTCTCTGTGATTAATTCACCACTTTCCGTTATAAGAGAACACTTGATGATATGCAAGTAAAAATCGACCGGAAACCTTTTCTCATCGCGGGCGGTCTGTCAAAAAGTGTGTTTCACGAAGGTGGATATGCGTTTGGTAGCAGCGGTAGGTGTGCTCCTCTTTCTTCTTTGGGCAACACGCGGGCACTCGTGGACTCCCTTTACGGCCTTTTTCCCGACGTTCCACCTCATCTATATCGCTGCGTTGCTTATCTTTGTTTGGCTGGAGCATTTTCACCGGACTACTCTGGCGGCGGCGTGGGGAATACTCGTCCGACGGAGGTTTCTTATCTTTCCATCGCTGGCCTTCCTCGTGCCGCTTGGCATAGCCCTGTTTTTCTTTAACGAGACCGCACATCCGTTTGATGCAGCGCACTATCTCTGGACCGCCCGTCTCTTCCTCAGCGGACGACTCTTCCTCCCGTTGCCGCCCTTCTACGAACACCTTTCTGAAGGTTTCATGGTTATTCATGATGACCGTATCTTCTCACTCTTCCCGCCGGGATTTCCGGCGATCCTTGCTCCCTTTGCGGCGATCGATCTTACCTTCTGGCTCAACCCAATCCTCAACGGTTTCGCCGTCTTTTTGACCGGCCGCCTCGCCGAGCGTCTTACCGGTGATGTGCGTGTGGCGACGCTTGCCATGATCTTTACCACCGTCTCGGCGTTTCACCTGTTCCTCGCGGCGATGCTCTTCCCGCACCACATCGTGCTCGTCTTGACGCTCATGGCGATCCTTATTGCCGAGACAGGCCGCCTTACACCGATGCGCGCGGCTATAATTGGGCTTTGTGTGGCACTCATTGTGCCGACCCGCCCACAGGATGGGCTCTTTACGGCGACGGCCATTTTGCTCTTTTTGTGTATCCGACATGGCCGCCCGTCGCTGGTAACGATTCTCTCCTTTGGCGTTCCGATCATCGGCGGCGCAGTGCTCTACCTTGCCTACCAGCGTGCGCTCACAGGGGATTGGTTCACCTATCCGCAGGATCTCTTTTTTGCGGTCATCGAGGAGAACAGGGAGTGTCACCACATCGGTCTCGGGACTGGCTGTCGTCGTTTCAGCAGGTTCATCCTCCCTCCAGAAGGGCTCACCCTTACGCACGGTTTTTTCGTTACGATGACCCGCCTTTCGGAGATGCTTTTCAAAACGACCCTCCATCCGATCGTTTGGTTCTTCCTTGTGCCGGCACTGTGGTCGAAGGCACGGCGTCATGCGGCTGCAATCCTTTTGTTTTTCGCCTTCGTCGGCGGCTACTACCTTTTCCATCAGGACGGCAACTTCTACGGGCCGCGCTACTACTGTACGGTCGGCCCCTTGTTGCTGATCGCCGCGGCGGAGGGAATGATCGTGGCGGTTGAGCATGTCGGGATCTGGGGGCGACGACTCATGGCGGCACTCGTGGGAGCCGGCATCCTGTTTACCAGCGTCGTCATCATCCCCGAAATTGCGCTTCGACAGGATCGGAGATGGTATACCGCTGTGGAGCGTGTCCAGTCGATCGTCGCTGCGCGTGATATTCATGACAGCATTATTTTCCTGCCCTTCCGCGCCGCAGGTGTCTACCGGTTTGCCAATACCCTTGTTTTGCAAAAGAAACCACCTCACGATACCCGCGGGAACCGCTATCTCAACAGCATCCCGCTCCTTGATGAGCACACGGCTGCGTTCTTTATTGCGCAGGGGTATCGACAGGCGTGGCGCATAGACGAGGACTCCTTCGGTGAGTTTTCCCTTGCGCCGGTCGAGCCATCATCTTCTCCTGTGGTGGTTATCGAGGCGGAATATAAACTCAAACCGCTCAGCGGGCGCGCGCTGTCCGGATTCATTGTAAGCAACTTTGTTGATGAGGAGGAGTTCGTCGGCTTCGTGACACCCTTATCAGGCTACTTTGGGTATGGTATTCGGTTCGGCCCGGCAGGAGATGGGATCGGGTGGGACATCGAACACTATGTTGTGGACACTGCCCGCTACCGTCTCGTTGTCGAGGTGGCGGCAACTCCGTGTGGGGGCGAAACGGAGTTTCTCATAGACGGGGTTTCCTACGGTTCGTTTCCGGCCGGGGCTGATCCCCAACGGTCGGTGCATTTCGTTGTCGAGGCAGATCTTGTGGCGGGACCGCACCATTTTATGCTCGTTCCGCGAGAAGATAATCGCTGTTTGGTTATTGATCGCATCGTGGCTACTCCGGTAGGAGCCTCTTCTGACATGGGAGGTAACAACCTCGCCGAGAGATATCCTGGTGAAAAGATCGCAAGGTAACAACGCGAGGATACCTTCTTCCCCATTTTTTGCAATCGTCCCTGATTTTGTTATACTGCAAATATCCCGGCAGTAGGAGAAGTGATTCGCTATGGAACATGCCGCTCTCAAGAATCGCATATTCTTCCGAGGAAGCGTGACCTATTTTACCACCTCGATTTTCTTTCCTCCTGGTGTGCGGAACGATGTGTTTACGCTCTACGCATTTCTTCGAACCATTGATGATTTAGTGGACTGTATTCCGCAAAAAGCCGACGAGTTCTACGAAATGCGCCGTCTCTGGAGCCACGCGGCCGCTGGTATCCCGTCCGAAAATCCCATCATTGATGACTTCGTCACTCTTGCAGAGCGATGCCGTTTCAGGCGGGAATGGACCGAGGCGTTCTTCCGCTCGATGGAACTCGACCTGCGCAAAAAGGAATACAATTCCCTCGGCGAGACCCTTGAGTATGTCTACGGATCGGCAGAGGTGATTGGACTCTTCCTCATGCGCATTATGGACGTGCCCGACGAAGGAACCCATGCGGCGCGAATGCTCGGTCGTTCGATGCAGTACATCAATTTCATCCGCGATATCGCGGATGACAACGCCCTCGGGCGGCGCTATCTCCCGCTTCGCGATTCGCCCCTTACCTCGCTCCTCCCCGAGGAGGCGGCTCGCAAACCGGATGCCTTCCGAAAGTTCATTGCGGAGGAGATTGACCGCCAGCAGGCGTGGCAGCGCGACGCCGAACGAGGGTTTCCGCTTCTACCACGCCGCTACCGTATCCCGGTGGTGACGGCTGCCGCCATGTACCAGTGGACCGCCGAGATAATACGGCGCGATCCGTTCGTGGTCTTTCGGCGTAAGGTGAAGCCATCGCGCGGCCGCATTCTTTTGGCACTCGTAAAACAGTTCTTCATCGGGGGAAGCAACGCATGAAAGCCTTCCTCGCAACTGCGAAAGAGCGCACCCAGCGGTATCTCGATTGTTTTCTTGCTGAAAAGCAGCAGGAACTTTCCCTGCTCGGAATCTCGTATGTTGACACTATCACTGAGATTGGTCTGTTCTGTAGTCGTGGGAAGATGATTCGCGCCGCGATGAACCTCCTTGGATGGCAGGCGGGCAACGGTGGTGACGATGAAGCGCTTCTACCGGTCGCCGGTGCCATGGAGTTGCTCCATGCAGGGCTCCTCATCCACGATGATGTAATGGACCACGATGATTTCCGGCGCGGACAACCCTCCTTTCACCGTCGCTACGCTGACCGACTCGCCGAAGAGGGAAGTGCCAATCCGCGACATACCGGCGAAGCGCTCGCCCTCTGTGCAGGTGATGTTGCTTTTTTCCTTGCTGGTGAAGCGCTCTCCCGGGCGACACTACCTGAGTCACGGCATGCGGAGGTCCGCCGCACCTTCTTCCGAGAATGTCTCCTCGTCGGCATCGGGCAAATGAGCGATGTGTACCTCGGTGCGCGACGATCCCCCGCGAGTCTCGCCGAGATTCTGCACGTGTATCGTTACAAGACAGCGCGCTATACCTTTTCGATGCCGTTCATTCTAGGTGCTCGCGCCGCCGGTGCCGACGAAACGGTCGTACGCGGCCTCGACACTGTTGGTGAACAAATCGGTACCCTTTTCCAGATAAAGGATGACGAACTCGGACTCTTCGGCGAAGCAGCCGAGATTGGCAAACCAACTGGCTCCGACATCCGCGAGGGCAAGAAAACAATCCTCTTTTCCTTCATGGTCGAACAAGTGACGGGACCCGACCACGACAGGCTCCTTGCTACTCTTGGTAACCCGGCTATCACTGACGATGACATTGCCTTCGTGCGAGATCTCGCTCGCCGAAGCGGTGCCCTCGACGCGGTTCGCGCGCGTGCTGCAGCCGTCGAAGCGGCAGCGCGGACAGCCATTGCAGAACTGCCGGTTACTCCTGAGGTCCGGCATCTCCTCAATGCGCTCGTAGACTACAACCGCGATCGGGGCTTTTAGGTGAGCGCCTGTGCTCGGGAGGTTTCGTGAAACGAGTCGCAATCATCGGCGCCGGCTTCGGCGGACTTGCGGCGTCGGCCATCCTCGCTCATCGCGGCTATGCGGTGGAGGTCTTCGAACAGCAGGCTGCACCGGGCGGCAAGGCAGGCAACCTGCGGATCGGTGATTGGCGCTTCGATGCGGGGCCATCGCTCTTTACGATGCCTTTTGTCTTCGAAGAGTGCTTTCGGCGCGCCGGGGGCGATCTCTCAACAGCCATTCAGCATGAGCCAATGGAGCTCATCACGCGCTACTTCTGGGAGGATGGTACGGTGCTTGACGCATGGCAAGAACCTGTGCGCTTTGCCGCGGAAGTAGCGGCGAAACTGGGCGATCCGGCGGAGACAGTCGAGCGCTACCTCAAGTGGGCAAAAAAGATATACGACACTACCGCCGACATCTTTCTCTTCGGAAATCCGTGGGACCCACTCAACATCTTCCGGACCGCCGGCTGGCGGGCGCTGGCGGGGATTCCCTTCATCGCCCCCTTTACCACGATGGACCGCTTTCACCGTCGCTACTTCCGCGACGAACGGACCATACAACTTTTCGACCGCTACGCCACCTACACCGGCTCCGACCCCTACCGGGCACCAGCAACGCTCGCCATTATTGCCCATGTCGAATGTGCCATCGGTGCCCGTAACTTGCGAGGCGGCGTCGCGGCCCTCGTGCGCGCGATGCACGCCATCGCCGAAAAGAATGGTGCCCGTTTTCATTTCAACACCCCCGTGGAGCGTATCATCCGCACCGGCGCAAGGGTGATCGGCATTGCCACCGAGGAGGGGGAACTCTTCTTCGATGCTGTCGTCTCGAACGCCGATGTCACCCACACCTACCTTTCGCTCCTCCAAAGCGAGTCGGAGGCGGCAGACCGCTACCAGCGGCTCGAACCATCGCTTTCGGGAGTAGTCTTCTACTGGGCAATGCGCGAAACCTTTCCCGAACTCGCAGTCAACAACATCTTCTTCTCACGCGACTACCGGGCCGAGTTCGAAGAGATATTCGACAAGCGCCGGTGCGGCTACGACCCGACTCTTTATGTCAACATCACCGCAAAATTCGATCCCTCCGACGCACCGGCGGGCGGCGAAAACTGGTTCGTTCTCATCAACGCCCCTTACGACGATCACCAAGACTGGGAGGTCGAGGTGCTCCGCCTTCGCGAGACAACCATCGCCAAGATCTCACGGATGATCGGCCGCGACATCGAGCGGGCTATCGTCCATGAAGAAGTCCGCACCCCGCGCACGTGGCGCGAACTCACCAACACCAACCACGGTTCCATCTACGGTATATCGTCGAACGACCCGATGGCTGCCTTCCACCGCCAGCCGGTGAGGTGTCGTGAACATCCGGGGCTTTTCTTCTGCGGCGGATCGGCCCACCCGGGCGGCGGAATGCCGCTCGCAACGCTCTCAGGCATGATGGCGGCCGATGCGGTGACGCGGAAACTCACATGAAAAAGCACTTTCTGATCATTATCCTCACCACCTTCTACCTTTTCGGCATCGCGGGGCACCTCTGGCACAAAACCCTGCCGCTCATGCAGGACCTCACGCCGCTGGTGCTTCTCGCCTTCACCCTCATCGTGCTCATTCCCGCCGTCCGCGACGACAAGAAGGTGTTCCTCTGGTTTCTCCTCACCTATGCCGCCACCTTTGCGGTCGAAGCAGCCGGTGTTGCGACCGGGCTTGTCTTCGGCCCCTACCACTATGGCACGACACTCGGCCCAAAACTCCTCGAAGTGCCGCTCATCATCGGGGCAAACTGGGTGATGATCGTGCTGGGCGCCCTGCGGCTTTCTGAACGGCTGGCCGTACGGCCGTTCCCCTCAGCCCTCATCGCCGCAGCACTCGCCACCGCCTTCGACTGGGTGATGGAGCCGGTTGCGATACGGCTCGACTACTGGCAATGGCACACCGCCGACATCCCGCTCCAGAACTACGTTGCGTGGTTCGTCACTGCCGCTGTTGCTGCCTACCTCTACCGCCGGTTCAGACTCAAGACAAAGACCATCCTCCCCGCGTGGTACTTCCTCGTGCAGGGAGCATTCTTCGCGGTATTGCGGTGGGTGTGAGCGTACAATGTCTTTTGGCAAGGAGTGAACATTTGCATTTCGATGGATTTACTAAAAATGCCCGTGACCCGAACTTGCCCGCTGAGAGAGACATTTCAGTGAGTGGGTGAGTGTGATAGATTGTCGGTATGCGTAGTAAGATGGAAACAGCGAGGTTTGGTTTCCAGTGGCACATTACTAATCGGTGCAACTGGCGATGCAGCCACTGTTACCAAGAACAATTCGACGATGCTCATGAGGCGAATGTCGCTGTGTTGGTTGCCCGCGCACGACATATCTTTTCCTTTTTTCGCGATTCGGTGTCGGTAAATGTAACAGGAGGCGAACCGCTCATTTTTCCCGGTATTTTCGATTTCCTTTTCGAAATCTCATCCTTTTCCAACCTCGCAGAAATGTCTCTCATCACGAACGGAACGGTCGGTGACGAAGCAATAGTGCGACACCTTGCAAGATTGCCACGGCTTGCCGCTATTAAGATATCTCTGGAATCACATGACCCCGCGATCAACGATGCCATCCGGGGGGCAGGCCATTTCGCCGCAGTGATGGAGCACCTGTCGCGATTCCACGCAGTAGGACGGCCAATCGTCTTTATGGCGACTCTGCAACGAGAGACTGTCTCATCGATCGCCGGGCTTTGTAAACTTGCCCGTGAGACAGGTGTTGCTGGCATCATCTTCGAACGCTATGTGCCGTTGGGACAGGGATGGGATCTGGCGCGGGTGGTGACCGCCGCGGAATGGCGCGGGGTCATTGATGCGGTGTGTGCTGAAACCGGGGTGGAGGCCGATTGGCGCGAACTGCTACCGTATCGGGCTTTCTGGGTGGTCACGGATCCCGCGGTCTCTCCGGAAGATCGTTTGCGCGGGGCGCTCTGCAACCTCGGCCCTTCCTCGATGGCACTCATGCCTGATGGCACGGTCTATCCGTGCCGCCGTTTTAATCTGCCGATCGCCCGGATACCCGACGATCCGATGGAGATGGTCGTCGAGCGGCTTGCGCAGTATGAGCCGCGGCGTCTTTCCTCGCAGATGCAGGGGTCGTTGTGCGGGGCATGCGGATTTGATGATTGTGTCGGCTGTCGGGCGCTCGTTCGTGCCTGCGGCGGCACGCTTTACGATGACGACCCCCAGTGCCCACTCCGCTTGGAAGTGGATAAGCGACGACCCTGATTGCAACCACCAGAACGGGAGGTCATTTACCGGGATTTGCGATCACCTGTGCTGCAAGTTCAGCGGCAATAAAAACCATTGGGACACCGACGCCGGGATGGGTGTAGTGGCCAGCGTAGTAGAGGTTCTTCACCTTCCTGCTCTTGCGCGGCGGGCGGAAGACGGCCGTTTGATCGAGGGTGTGCGCGAGGCCGAGCGCTGTGCCGTTACGGGCATGGTAGTCGGCGGCAAAGTCGCGCCCCGAAAAGATGCGCCGCACCGCGATATGGTCGCGGATAGTCTCGCCGGCAATCCGCTCGACCTGCCCGATGATTTTCTCGGCGTATGCCGCACGCACCTCGTCGCTGTCGTCGAGGTTGCAGGCGACAGGCACGAGCACGAAGAGATTCTCGCACCCCGCTGGCGCCACATCGTGCTGGGTCTTCGAGGTAACCGAGACATAGAACGAGGGATTTTCGGGCCACATCGGCTGGTCGAATATCTGGGCAAAATGGCGGTCCCAGTCGCGGTCGAAGTAGAGGGTGTGGTGGCGCAGGCGTTCGAGCCGTTTTTTCACGCCGAGGTACATGATAAACATCGAAGGGGCATAGGTCTTCTTGCGCCAATAGGATTCATCGAGGGAACGGGCGCGTTCGTCGAGCAGGTCGGTCTCGGCATGCGCGTAATCGGCATTCACGAGCACAAAGTCGGCCTCATAGCGCTCTCGCGTAGTAACGACAGCGCGTGCCGCTTTCTTGTCGGTTTCGATCGCCCGCACCTCCTCGCCGAGATGTACGGTAACCCCATACTCCCGACAGAGCGTCATGAGCGCCTCGACGAGCCCCCACATGCCGTTGCGCGGGAAAAAAACACCGAGATTGAGATCTATGTGTGACATCATGGCGTAAAGCGCCGGCGCGTTGTGGGGGCTGTTGCCGAGGAAGACCATCGCATATTCGAGAATCTTCTTGGCGCGATGATCGTGGAAATACTTCGAAATGAGTGAATCAAGGCTCTCGAAGATGGAGAGTTTCGCCCCCTTAAGCATGAGCGTCGGGTTCATGAACTGAAAGACCGACGAGTAGTCGCGGTAGAGAAACTCGCCGACTGCGGTTTCATATTTGATGCGGGCATTCTCGAGATAGCGGGTGAGTTTTTCAGCGCCCCCCGGTTCGAACGACTCGAAAGTTGCTTTGGTTTTCTCGAGATCAGCGGTGATGTCCACGAACTCATCAGGCGAAAAAAAGACACGGTAGTAGGGATCGAGCCGTTCGATCGGCAGATAGTCTTCACGCTTTTTACCTATGAGGGAAAAGAATCGGTCGAACACCTCGGGCATGAGGTACCATGAGGGGCCCATATCGAAACGGTAGCCCTGCTCCTCCCAAAGGCGTGCCCGGCCCCCGGGCACGGTGTTTTTCTCAATGACGGTAACCGAGAAACCCTCCTTGGCGAGCAGTACCGCCGCTGCAAGACCGCCATAGCCGGCACCGACCACAATAACCCGTTTCATGACATCCTCCTAATACCGTATAGCGATGGTCACCGTATGTTCCGATCCATTGAACGCGAATTGCCCATCCTTGAACGAAGGCGGCCCGAACGAACTTTTCGGATTGTTCGAGATGCCAACGCCCTCTTTGGGGATACCGAGAAAATTAGTGTCGGCCTTTCCGTTGCCGTTTTCGTCGTGAAGCACCGCCACTGCGTAGGTGCCCGCCGGGACCTGCTCGAAGACGACCGACATCGTCTGCGCCGTCACCTTAACACTCTTCCACGCAAAGGCCTTCTGGTAAGCGCCCGGGAAACCATCCGCCTTGTCGAACAGAGAGACCCGCAGGTCGCCCATCACCTTGAGGCCGGTCACCGTCACCGTGAGCCTTCCCTTCTCTTGCGCTGTGAGCGAAAGCACGACCAGAAGCGAAAAAAAGCCGAGCAACCACCGACGCATGAATCACCTCCTCGTGCAAAGATTGGTGGGTGGTAACGTTATAGCACACCAGACTATCAGCGCAAGAAACGGGCCGAACGCGAATCAAGACATCTAACATCTTCCCGAACAAGCCCGTGTCGAAGCAGTGCGCCGCCATCCGCATGCGATAGGCTAAACTGCAATAGAAATGTTCCAAACACTCGCCATTATCAGCCATGCCGACAACGCTCTCGTATCGAAACGGGCGCAAAGAAAAGAAGGCAGCCGATGTCCAACGGCGAAACCCAGTCGCCAGGTGTGGGATCTACGGCCGCCGTTTCGGAGAATACACGAATATTACAACCGGCCAACTGCGTTACGGATTTTTATACGAATGAGAGGTGACTTCCAGGGGAATAAGTAACCCCTCCTACCCCAAAAACAAGGTGCACACCTCTTTCAGGCTTTTAAAGATATTATTTCTATTTTCTAAATTCAGCAAACTTCTTACCAATCTCATCTCTCAATTCTTCACCAACTTTTTGGAAAATATCTAATAACTCCTCATATATATTGCCGCCGGCAATAAAATTCCAAAACTCTTCGCCAACTAAAATTTCTCCATTTTCTAAATCATATAAGCCCTTTAATGTCCACCGTTCGTAAGGTTCTGGATGATATGGGTTATACGGTATTGCCAATCTTGTAAAAACCTTAACCTCCTTATCTTGACTTAACCTTAAAGCCGCCCATTTGAGAAGTTTAAGTTTCAAAGCCACAAATTCTTTAATATTAGGTTTTGCACTTGTAATATCAAAGTAGTTTTCTTCATTTTTAATCTTCACGAACAAGTCAACTACAGAATCTGGGTCTTCTTTTTGCTGACCCTTCTTTATTATTCTTCTAATCTGCTCTATTTCTTCTTTCTTGTTTGCTAATCTTTCGCCTTTTCTCAACCCATAATGGATACCATTTATAGTTTTTTCAGTTTGTTCATCTATCTCACCAAGCAATCTAAATTGCCTTTCTGCACAATTTCCGGCACCATTAGCTAAAATGACAGCAACCTGTTCCCAAATAGACATACCAAAAGTTGTGTTCATTGATTGAAGGAATGAGAACATAGCATATCTATCCTTGCCAAGGAGTCTATGATGAAAAGGCATATGTACAGTCTCAGGTTGATAGGTTCTTAATTTCTCTCTTACGGTGGTAGTAAGGAGTTCTACAATTTCTTTTACGGTCTTTGACGGTAAAGCCATATTTATACCTTCCTAAAATAAAATATTGATTCAAAAAATTTGTTCTGATCCCGTTCTGTTCTCATAAGCAC
>Ga0209101_1002019_pt1 | contig 14075 bp, 11 predicted proteins | sample ConPoolayeCmetaG_FD_185481 | JGI IMG/M metagenome (GOLD analysis project Ga0209101, IMG submission 185481) | Hot spring microbial mat communities from California, USA to study Microbial Dark Matter (Phase II) - Cone Pool mat layer C metaG... ... | reverse complement strand
GCCCTACGGCCCCTGTAGGTCGGGTTTCCATACCCGACCGATGGCGCAGGTTTGGAAACCTGCCCTACGGCCCCTGTAGGTCGGGTTTCCATACCCGACCAGCGGCGGCAGGTTTGGAAACCTGCCCTACGCGGCTGTAGGTCGGGTTTCCATACCCGACCAGCGGCGGCAGGTTTGGAAACCTGCCCTACGCGGCTGTGTCAGTGGCTGCGTCAGCGCGGCTCCAGCACCTGCGGGTTGATGCAATACAGCGGCCGTTCGCCACGCGCGACCCGACCGACCTCTTCGGCGACCATGCGCGCGGTGACGTGCACCGTCTCCCGCGCCGAGCCGGCGATGTGCGGCGTGAGCAACACGTTGTCCAGCGCCAGCAGCGGACTGTCGCTCGGCAGCGGTTCGTCGGCGTACACATCCAGCAGCGCGCCTTTGATGCGCCTGTCGCGCAGGGCAGCATATAATGCGTCGTAGTCTACCAGGCCGCCCCGCGCCGTGTTGACCAGATACGCCGTCGGCTTCATCAGCGCGATCTCCCGCGCGCCGATGAGATGATGCGTCTCGGCGGAATAGCGCGCCAGCAGGGTCAGGTAATCGGCCTGGGCGATGAGCGCGTCCAGGCTGGCCGCCGTCGTCACGCCGTACTGGGCCATGTCCTGCGGCGCGACATACGGGTCGTAGGCCAGCAGCGCCATGTTGAAGGCCCGCGCCAGCGGCGCAAGAAAACGCCCCACTCGCCCGAAGCCGACCATGCCCAGCACAGCGCCGTCCAGGCCGGGACTGGCGGCCTCATAGTGGTACAGGCCGGTCAGCCAGCGGCCGCTTTTCAGCCCATCCCAGCCCTTGACGATGGTGCGCGTCTCGGCCAGGATCAGGCCGATGATGAATTCGGCCACCGCCCTGGCATTGCGGCCCGGCGTGTTCATCACCGGGATGCCCAGCGCGGTAGCGGCGCGGACATCCACGTTGACCGGCCCGCCGCGCCCGCAGACGACGGCCTTCAGCCGATCGCTGGCCTGCAGCACCTGGCGCGTGACCGCCGCCGCGTGCACGATGATGAAATCGGCGCCCCGCGCCGGCTCCACCAGCAGGTCAATATCGCCGTGAAATTCGTGCACGCCGCGCGCCGGGTCGCTGGACTCGTTGCTCATCACGCGGCCGGCCCGCAGGTCATCCTGCGTCGGCAGCGGAATCTCGGCGTAGGGGACGGGCAGCTCGACGGTCTGCACCTCCAGCGGCCCGCCCAGGCCGGCCAGCTCCCGCTCGACGTGCTGCCGCACGAGGTCCACCCTGAGAAACAGGTCGCCCTGAATCAAGACCTTCATGACACCACTTCGTACAGCTTCATCAGGCGCAGCGACTCGTCGAGATAGGTCTCCACCCAGCCGATGGGATCGTCGCCCTTGAGGGCAGTGAAGGGGTCCGGCCCCGGCGCGACGTTCTCCACGATGACCGAGCCATCATAGCCGATGTCCTTCAGCGCGCGGAACAGGGGGATGAAGTTCGTGTGCCCTCGCCCGACCGCCTGCCGGTTGGAGTCGGCGACGTGGAACAGCCGCAGGTGGCGGCCGGCGTGGTGGATGGCGCTGACCAGGTCCTTCTCCTCGATGTTCATGTGATAGGCGTCGAGCAAGATGCCCACCTGCGGCGACCCGACCTCACCGACGAAGCGCACCGCTTCATCCGAGGTCAGCAGGAAGTGGGCCTCGTAGCGGTTGAGCACTTCCATTGCAACGTGAATGTCCAGCTCTGCCGCGCGCGCGGCGACCTGGCGGACGGCATCCACATAGAGCTGCCACTCCTCGGCGTAGGTGCTCACCGGCCGGATGCGGCCTACTGCGCCGTGACAGCACACAATCGGCGAATGGACCGCCTTGCCGAAGTCGAGCAGGCGCAGGTAATAGTCAATGCCCCGCCGGCGGATGGCCGGGTCGGGGTGCAGGATGTCCTCGTTCTCCGGTGTGATGGACAGCACGCGCAGGCCGTGGTCGGCCAGCACGGCATTGACCTGAGCGGGCTGAAACTGGTTCAGGTCGCCCATCAGCTCCACGCCGTCATAGCCCAGGCGGGCCAGGCGGGCGGCGGTTTGGGCCAGTGGCTCGCCGCCGAATATCCAGGTGCAGACGCCATATCGCAACATCGTGTTCAACCTCCTCGTGTATTTGGGGGCCTATGTGATTGTGTTCAATCTGGCGGATAGTTTACTACACCATCGCCCGTCTTGGCAAGCGGAGAGACGTTGCAATGCACCCGTCTCTACGGCGGGCTTGACATGTCCCGCGCGGCGTGCTAAACTGGCGCCGGATCAGCGTGCAGACATGTGCTGGTCTTTGCCGGGTGACCGACTATGATGACAGGAGCAGCTATATGATGAGCCAGACAGACGGACCTTCGCCGCTGGTCGTCGCAGTTGTGGATGGCATGGGCGGCGGCATCGGTGAACAAATTGTCACGCAATTGCGCCAGGAACTGCCCCTCGACCTGGAGATCATCGCCCTCGGCGCCAATGCGCTGGCCACACAGCGCATGATGCAGGCCCGCGCCAATCGCGGCGCCAGCGGCGAAAATGCCATCCGCATGTCCATCAATCTGGCCGATTTCATTCTGGCGCCCATCGGCGTGGTGGTGCCCAACGCCATGATGGGCGAAATCACGCCCGGCATCGCCGAGGCCATCGCCGGCGCACGCGGACACAAGCTGCTGTTGCCCATCACCCACCCACACTTCGAGATTGTGGGCATCGAACGCCGGCCTCTCACCAAGCAGATCAGTGCGGCCATCGAGGTTATCCGCCAGGCGATGCAGGCCAACTAGGCCGATTCGCTGATGCGCCGCCGCACGTTTTGTGCTATACTGGGGAAGAATACTCAGCATCAAGGAGGACAACGGCATGGCCCTCAGGATCGCGCTGGCATGGCTTGCGTTGTGTGTGCTGCCGCTGTTCACTGTGGAAGCCAGCGGCGACCCATCGCCGCTCGCCCAGGCGGGCAGCCCCAGAATCTGGTATCTCCAGGGCGATGAGCTGTGGGTGATGAGCCTGGATGGCGGCAGCCCTCTGCGCATCGCCGCGGGTGTGCGCGCCAGGCCCGCGGGTTGTGAGTCTTTCTTTGTTTCGCCCGACAGGCGGCGCGTGGCCTTTCAATTGAACGACGGCCAGCTCATCGTCGCCAACGCCGACGGAGGAGAGGCCCGCAACATCGCTGCGGGGCAGATCCGTTCCGTCGCCTGGTCGCGCGACAGTCAGCGGCTGGTCTATGACCTGAACGATGACCTCTATGTCGCCAGCGCGTCAGGCGAAGGGTCAGAGCCGCTCGCCACCGGCGGAGGCCGGTTTTTCTATCCGGCTTTCGCGCCGGACGGCCAGCATCTGGCCTTTCTGGAAGCGCCGGGCGGCAATGTGTTCAATGTCAACGTGATCCGCGTCAGCAGCGGCGAATGGCGCAGCCTGGGCACCACTGCCCCCTCGCCGTTCGCGCCGGACAGCCTGTGCGCCAGCGTGGTGAAATGGTCGCCCGACAGCACCAGGCTGCTGGTGGACTACGGTCAGCCGGTGTTTGTCTTCTATCTGGCCGGCGGCACGCCCACCGGCATAGGCGGACAGGGCAACGCCGACTCGCACTTCTGGTCGCCGGCGGGCAATCTGCTGGCCTTCAAGGAGGGCGACGGCAGCCTGTGGCTGGCCAATCCCGACGGCTCCGGCCAGCGGCCGCTGGTCGCCGAGCCGATCCGACATCTGGCCTGGAATCCGGGCAGTCTGCCGCTCATCGCCTACAGCACCACGGCCAACGGGCTGGGCGACTTGTGGGTCGTCAACGTGCAAAACGGCCAGAAGCTGCAACTGACCGGCGGGGACACCTCGCGCGAGCTGACGCCAGCCTGGACGCCGGACGGCGGGGCGATTATCTTTGAGCGGCGTGGCCTGGACGACGAAGAGCAGGGCATCTGGCGGGTGTCTGTTGATGGCAGCGGCCTGACCCAGCTTTCTGGCGCGGGCGCCGCCCTACAGGTGCGGTAGCTTCCCGCTTCACCACAGCGCGAGCTGGTATGGTGGGCGGCGGCCGCCCAGCAGGATGTACGGTGCGGCGCGCACGGTGTTCACGCCGACCCGCGCTAAATCTTGCAGGCTGGCAAACGAACGCTGCCGCCGTCCGTGGACGATGCGGTCGGCGGAGCGCGGCCCGATGCCCGGTACGCGCAGCAGCAGTTCGCGCGTCGCCCGGCCGACCTCGACCGGAAAGGCTTCGGGATGCGCGTCGGCCCATATCTTCTTGGGGTCATCGGTCAGCGGGAGTTGGCCGTGGGCGTCGAAGACCAGTTCCTCGAAGCGAAAGCCATACTTGCGCATCAGGAAATCGCTCTGATAGAGGCGATGTTCACGCAGTGGCGAGGCCGGCGGCTCATGTTCCAGCGGGGTGCCTTCAATCGGCTGAAACGCGCTGAAATAGGCGCGGCGCAGGTCAACTTCGCGGTACAGGCGGCTGACCACGGCCAGGATGTCGCGGTCGGATTCGCCGGCGGCCCCCACCACGAACTGAGTCGTCTGGCCGGCGGTCACCAGGGCGCGGTCGCTGGCGCGGATCAGGTCGTGCGCCCAGCGCATGGGGCGGAGGATGTCATCGAAGCGTTTGTCGGGAGCGATGCGGCCCAGATACTCCGGCGAGGGCGCTTCCAGGTTGAGTGACACGCGGTCGGCCCAGCGGATGGCCTGTTCGACGTGGGCCATGCTGACGCCGGGCAGAAGTTTCAGGTGAATGTAGCCCGTGAAGCCGTAGCGGCGGCGCAGAATCTCCACCGTCGCCAACATGCGGTCCATGCTGAGTTGCGGGTCATCGGCCACGGCCGAGCTGAGAAACAGGCCGGCCACCAGTCCGCGGCGGCGCAGGGCGTCGAACAGGGCGGCCAGTTCGTCGGGCGCGAAGGCGGCGCGTCGGCCATCGCGGCCGGCCCGTTGGGCGCAATAGTAGCAATTGTTGCGGCAGGCGTTGGTCTGGAGCACCTTCAACTGGTTGATGCGGCGGCCATCGGGCAGCACCGCCGGGTAGATCCAGCGGCCCAGGTCATCCAGCCGCCGGCTGGCGTGCGTGCCGCAGGCGATGCACACATCGTATTGCGCCGCCTCGCCCAGCAGTTCGATTTTGCGCTGCGCATCCATGTCCTCACCCCCGTCGCCAGATGCCTGAAGGGTCATCATGATTCCATTATACGAACAAAAGTTCGATTTGTCAACAAGCGGAAATTTGACAAATCGTCCTTTTCGGGTAAAATAGTACAGCGCAAAAAGGTGAAGAGGCCCCCATCGTCTAGCGGACTAGGACACAGCCCTTTCAAGGCTGCGACAGGGATTCGAATTCCCTTGGGGGCACTGATGGCAGCAATTTTTGAGGTCTTGGAAGAAGTCGGCGAAGTTGCCGGCGTTTACCGCGTTACAGACGTCTTTCAGGAAATCATCATGCTTGTTCTACTTAGCGGTTTCCCACCGCTCATACCGACTAATACGTTTCAGACTCTGCTTATTTTCCCAGTTGGTTCTACTACGTAAGCTGCGGAGAATCGATGGCGGATTTTCACATTACCTCTGATCTAACGTTGAAGGACATCTCGACTGTAAAGCAAATTGTCGACAAGAATCGTGGTGCGTTTGGTTTTGTGCTCCGTGCGAGTCTAGATCAAAAACTATGTAGAGGGGAGATCATTGCAGCCAAGAATCATGACGCTGTTATAGGGTTCATAACGTTCCACCATCGCCGTGATGGGTGGACAACGATCCACGAATTATGTGTTGAGGAGATGCACCGGGGGCTAGGTCTAGGGCGGGCGTTGGTAGAAGCGGTCCAAGAGAAAGCTCATCATGCCGGACAAAAAGGCATCCGCCTAAAGTGTCCACTGGATTTACCTGCTAATGGTTTCTATACACGGCTTGGATTTACACGCATTGCCATTGAAAATGGCAAACGTCGTTCCCTCGCTATTTGGGAAAAATCCCTCTCATCGGTATGTTTGAAGTCCCGTGGACCCTCAACTTCACTCTTCTTTCTTACTCTGACTCACTCATCCAGCGAGATCCGCCAAGTGATTCGACTGTGGGAGGAGGGGGGCGATGCCCGCAATCCATTCGCCCATGTGATCTTCACTCCGTTGTTTTCTCAGCCTTCTGCTATTGCAACGATCCAACAACTTAAAGAAGAACGAGACAGTGTGGTCATGTTCGACAGTGGCGGTTATCAGGTCCAGATGGGCAAGGCAACCTATGAGGAGTTATTCGGTCGTTTACGACGTTTTTACCGCGAGAATGGCTGGGCGGACTGGTATGTTCTACCTGACCATGTACCGAAGTCTACCGACAGCGACCGCGAAGTAGAGTTTAAAGTGCGTGAGAGCATTGACTTTGCCCGGTTGTTCCTGCGGACGATGCCCGAAGAGTTTGTGGAAAGGGCCATTGGTGTTGTGCATGGGCGCACTGAGGAGCAGGTATACCGTTGTGTGGAGGCATACACCGATATGGGCTTGAGCTACCTGGGATTCGGAAGTTTCGGCACATCAGGCCCGAACGGGACGGTCAACATGATCTCCCAACAGAGCCTCAAGCTGCTGCGCCTCGTTCAAGAGGAAGCCTGTACGCGTGGTTTGCGTGTACATATTTTTGGAATTGGTAGTCCAAGCCACTTGGCTCGTCTCACCGAGGCCGGCATTCAACCCACCAGCTTTGACAGCGCGGGATGGTGGAAAGCAGGTGGATTTGGGAAAGTCTTTTTCCCTGCTGGACGACAACTGCACATCACTCGTGTAGGCGGACAGAACGCAACACGGCAAGGCATAGAAAAAGAGAAACAGCGTACACGTCACAACTGTTCTTTTTGTGCTGATATCCGCAGGCTCCGTCAATCCCGTCTGATGCGGATTATGCACAATTTGGCAGCAATGCTGGACACTGTACAGAGAGTGTAGCAAGCCATTGAAGAAGAACGACCTACCATTTCACATTCAGCAGAACACGACCGCCCCGGTCTTGAAAACGGTCCTTACCAGATGCCGTGATGATACCAGTTTAACGTATCTGGCGGAAGCTCTCAACATGCGCATCGGAACGGTTCAGCACGTTGTTGCTTTCGCCCGCCAAATGGGGCTATTGAGCAAGACGGGTCTTTCACTAACCGACCTGGGCACCCGATTTTATCAGTTCGCTGCCCAATCGCCGAACTTGTTCCCGGAAGCGACGCACCATCTGCTCTACACTACCCATGTTCTTGACAAAAGTAAGCGTTTCTCTTGGGCGTATGCCCGGGTAGTGGACGCATGGTGGACTAGTAGTGAACGCACATTGGACAGCGAGGCTCTGGCGCAAATGGTTGGGATGGTGGTAGAAGCAGCGTCACAGGAATTCAGTGTGCCAGTGGAACAAATCGCCTTCAGTCGTGACAGCATACGGGGTATACTCAACTGGCTGCGGGCACTTGACCCGCCGCCTGTGATCAATCACAGCAAACAAGAGTGCTTCCGCCGTCGCCATTTCTGTCCGCCGTTTGCGTTCCTATGGGCGATAGACTTCGTCTATCGAACGAACAATGTTCCTTACGGTGTCCGGCTTTTTTTTACACCTGATCGGCTTGAAACGCTGTGTAAATTGTGCGTGCTTGATCCAGCCGGGTTGGAGAATGTGCTCACCATGGCCAAGAGAACAAGTGACTACCAACGGGGTGGTATCTTCGATCACGGTACACAAGGTGGTTTTGGGCGGTGGATTCTGTTGGCGTGTCCTTGTCCTGTACCGAAGTGCCCCGGGGACAATCAACAATGAATCGTTTTGTGGATATCCTGAACCGCATTCGCGAGCACGTAAATCTGAATTGGCTAACTCCAAGTCAGACAGAAGCCTATCATATACTTTGCGAACGACTGAAGTTCTTGGATGAAGTCAATCTCTGGGGCGAACATGGGGTGGGCAAAACGTTCATCGGCTGGTTTTTGTACAAACAAGGCTTAGCAGCCTACGAACCTTGCCTGGGGGAACTGGGACAGGTTCTGCCTACACGACGCACTATTGTTGTAGACAATCTGGACTGGCGACGATCGGCAGTACGGGATATTCTACATCAGTGCACTGTGGTCGGCTACGAAAGGATTGTGCTCATTACGGCTGAACCTGTTCAGGAACAGATAGCCGGAGTAGAATTACGGCTCACCATGGAGGACATCGCTACAGTCGTTCGGAATCTTAGGAGCGTTGGGGTACCAGCCTATTCTGACAACCCCAGAGATTTGTGGGATCTGGTCAGTCCCTTGAGGCTGAAGGAGTAAGGAGGTGCCGGTAATGCTGGGCCTTTGGGGGAGATTGGAGACATTGCGTGCTATTGTGGATACAGCGCGTGCGGATGAGGTCGAACACCATCCCGACAGTGTTCGAACCCGTTACGAACCGTATGCTGAGGTGTACTATGTCATCGAAGCAGTGAAGCGCGTAGAGCAACAGTTGACCAGTGAGTTGCGAGAAGGCCATGCAGTCACGGGATACCTATCAGCGGACTATGGCTACGGCAAGACGGCAACAGCTATCTATCTTTGGAAGAGATGTTTGGACAGCGGGCTCGTGGCCGTACCGCCTTTTATGCTACGCCAACTGAAAAACATCATGCAGGCCACAAAGGGTTGGCTAAGATACCAGTTGCAACACCGCGAACCCAGGTTGATAAGCCGCCTCGACGAGGCATACGAACGACATGCCGAACGTTCTGCGGAGGAACTGGTCAAAGAGATTGCCCATAAGCAAGGCATCTCTGAGACCAAAGCACGTGCTATAGTTCTAGAATACATTGGCCAGCGGCGTGACTTGACTACTCCTGGATCGTTGCTCCCGTTCTTGGACGATGCGACTGAAATTGCCAGGGAGGCAGGGTTCAAAGGTCTGGTAGTGTTTGCTGACGAGAGCCAGGAATTCTTGCGTACAGAAGACGCAGGAGCACACGAGGCAATTCAAACCCTGAGTGAACTGGTCAAAGGTATCCGCGCGAGAAGTGACCTACCGGTAGGACTGATGCTGGTGATGCCTGCCCAACCGACGGAAGCCGCTATTGAAGAGCAAGCAGGAGACATCATGCAACGAATGCGTGAACGGGGCACTGCCCTACGCCTGCAAGATGCCTACGGACGTGAATTCCCCAAGGACCTGTGGGACCACTTGTGCAAGTTGTTCGATGACACTCGGGCAAGCCAAGCGGTTGATAGGCTGACTTTAGACGCACTGGGACAATTATGTGAACGTAAGGACCTGAGTAACGGCCCTCGGACGGTTATCAACGCTTTCAGGCGTATTGCCGTTCACAATCAGCAAAACCAACGCCCTTATACGCCAATTGACTTGATGGACGATTACCTCCATGGACATATTGTGTTCGAGGGACGTGAGGCTAAACTGACAGGTACACTGCGACGGTTGCTCGAAATGCCTGTTGTGCAACGTAATCCGGAGTATCAGAAAACAGTCAAGTTACTCGCTGCTTTCCCTCGCGGCGTGGACGAAAAGAAGGCAGACAAACTGTATGCGGCTATCGGAGATTTAGCGGACAGAGAACAGTGGTTGGGTGAGCACGTGACTCAGTTGGCAGAGGGCTATGCACTGGTCGGTTTGCAGGAACGGGCAGAGGCACGTCCTGTGCTGGACGAAATCATCCGCGACTTTCGACGCAGGTGGTATCATGTTTGGGACGAGAACACGAAAGCATTACTGGCAGCAACTGCTTTCTTCCAAGATATTCTACCGATGCTTTTTCCTCCGCGGACACAGGGGAAATATGCAGACTTTGGCGGACACAAAAATTATGTCCGCGTTCCACCTGATGTCACCTACGTTGTGCTGGACGGCTGCTTTGAGAACTTGTTTTCCAGGTTCCCCGACCGCAGAGTACGTGTTTCGGTCAGTGTCCAAGCCGATGCCCTCGCTCGTTTGCCCTCGCCCGACGAGGATACTGATCTCGACTTTCGTTTCTTCCTGATATCCGATGGTAAGGAAGAGCAGTCATGTAGCGTGGAAAGCGCCAATCAGGACCGCCGGGTGGATTTTCTTTTGAACCTGAAATGCACCTTCGGTCGGCGATTCCCAACTGACCTGGTCTTCTTGCAGGACATTATGGCGCCAGAACACACATCGGCGCAAACTCTCCTGGGGCTTTCTATGCGGATGATGGGCTGGCTCGCAGAGCATTCCGAAGTCAGCGAAGCCGATCGACAGATGATTGAAGCGCAGCGTCGAGCTCTGCACCGACATGCCTTGCAACTTCTCCTACCCAACGCGAGTGATCCGGCCAGGGTACGCTGCCAGGGCATTAAGGTTTCGGGGGCAGAACAGAAACTCATTGAGTCTGCATTTGAAGCCAAGTGTTTAGAACTGTATCCTGATTATAAGCCCCTGATGGTGACAAAGGAATGGAAGAATCACTTGCTTCGCTATCGAGATGCTCTGAGCAGACGTCCACTGGCTGAACGGCGGGGGCGGCACCCGATGAACGGCAGCAAAGAAGAGATTGCCAAGGCGTTCGGGATGACGCACAGCGTTTTTGAATCGAGTGCGGCTACATTACGAAACATGGGCCTTCTGGACTTCAATTGGGGCAAAGGACGTGGTAGCGAGAGTGAAGCGAGCATTCAATTCCGAGAACACGCATTGGAAATCTTGTTGCGTGAGACACTACAACGTGAGGGACAGGGCAAAACCATCTCTATAGGTGGCCGAAACAAAACCCAGAAGAGCATGGACGTTGGCCGCCTTCAGAAGATGGCACGGCCACGAGGCTACCTGCCGGAAGAAGTGGACGAAGCATTGAATTTGCTTGTATTGCGGCAATATGTGCAGCGGGAACCTGATGGCACAGTGCACGAGTTCGCGGGTGCGGTAGACGCCGATGAGTTGAGCCATCAGGCACGAGAGTTGGAGGACCAACTGAACCGGCTTGATGAATGCTTTGGCAAGGATGTACTCACGTACACGGCGATGCTGCGTGAAGCACGCGAGAACCTGGCGGGGGCCGTGGATGAGGTGGTTTTGGATGCGGTGCAACGCAAGCTAGATGAACTGCGGCTTCGGTTGGAGGAGTTCATTAAGAGCAAATCGCGGGAAGTCACCGCCCAATTTTCCGTTCTAAAAAGTGACTTGGAACGGCTCAGGGATCAACTGTCGCCTCGCGAGTTGGAGCAACAGATTATGGGCACAGTTGAATTTGTTCGGCATGTAGACGACCAGAGAATTCAGCTACGACGGCGATTCCAGAACCTGCAACACAGACATGAGCAGTTGATGTCAAAAGTTGAACAGGCACACAAAGCAGTCATGACAGTAGTGAATGAAGAATCGCTTTGCCATGCTGAACGTGAACGCAGGGAACTAGGCAATGAAAGTAGAGAGATAGAGAAACGCCTTGACGATCTTCGCCCTTATCTGGTGGGTTTGCAGCGTTGGCGAGAGCTGGTGGCGAAGACGACAGGCTTGCGGGAACGGCTTGGCCCTGAAAGCCTCTTTCGAGAACGATTGGACGCTGACGTAAGCATGGCTGTCATGGAAAACTTTGCCAACAGGCAGATGGAAGCTTTGCTAGACTGGGAACGCTTCAATGCTGAAGTTGGCACAATTGAGGCCGAACTCAACATGGAGGAGAACCGACGACGCGATGAATTTCTTCGGCTCAAAGAGAAGTACGAAGATATGCTGAAGGACCTGATGCCACAACGCATGGTGCAAGCCACCTTTGATCCTAAAGACAGTGAGCAATCCTACCAAGTGCTTTATACAGGCGTGCATCGGAAGTTGCAGGACTGGCTCACCGAACAAACAGATTTCGCTCAACGTGCAGTAAGTGAGTTTGATTACCTGATCCGCGAACGCGGTGTCGGGGCGCACGAAGAACGCAACCGTGCCCAACAGGTGCTGGAAAGTTTGCAGAAAAAGACCGCACGCCTCAATCAAGAACTGGTCAGAATCTATGATGAATTTAAACAGTATTGCCAGGGTCTGGATGCAGACCACCGGGCGTTGCAAGATGTGCAAAAAGAGTTAGACAAAAGACGCGCCGAGAAAGGAGACCCCACTGATGAGGAAGAGCCAGTCCTGCAGGTTTTGACAGGCCAACGCCGTAACCTTGAAGACATCAGGCATCGTTTACCAGCCAGAGAGATCACGTTAGACAATTTGCTTGAGTTGATAAAGGGCCTGTATCGCAAAGGGTATGTTGAAATTGAGGTGCGTAAGCGAGAGTGAAACATGTACGAAACGGATTTGACGGGCCTGGAGAATATGCTGAGGCAGATGCCTATCATGGCTGAAATGCAGCGTCTCTCTCTAGTCTTTCTGCCTGATGACGTGCGGAAGTTCGCACGAGCATGGGACGTGGCCGTTGAGCTTGACACACCCAAGCCTCTGCTGCCAGAACCGATGATCGCCTTAGAAATTGAACCTGCCCTGCGGCACCGTCTACCTGTGGTGCGCTGCACGCATGACCCGCTTACGACTGAACTCAATCGTGTTTTGCTCAAACGTTACGAGCTGATTGCGACATCTATGCTTCGCCAGTCGCAGGTGACAGACAAAATTGCCCCTTGCGCCGATGCTGAATCGGTTGTTCTGATGTTGGTTGATGGACTTTCTTACGCCGATTTGAAGCGATATGCAAACCAGTGGCTGAGCCACACCACGCCGGTCCTGGTGGACGGCGTATCCAACACCGAACAAGGTATGTTGCGTAACATTGGCAGACCTGCGTTGGCACAACGGCTGTTCGATATTGGCTTTCGGAACTGCATTGGTTTCACATACTGGGAACGTGCCGAAGAACCGATAACCGATCGATTGTTCACTGGTTTCGGTGACCGCGTGCATAAGGTCAAATCGTTCGACGAGGCGTTAACAAGGCTGGAGCAAAAATGTGATAATGAATTACGTGGTATTTTCATCCAGATTGTGCGCGCAGGTTTAGATAATGTCGCTCACCGTCAACGTGAGATACCGAACATCGCGGCTTGCGTGACCGAAATCATGACGGACTTCGAACGGCTGGCCTCTTTCTTCGAACGCAGGAAAGTGGCAACGCAGTTGTACCTCCTTGCCGACCATGGTATCCTCTGGGCGCAGGAACACAACCTTCAAGTCTACGAGTTCAGCACAGCCGAACATCCGCGTTACTACGAACACGCTAGGCACAGCGAGTATGTGCTGACGGTTGAGTTTGAGGGTAAGGAGTTTGCGTTGCTCGACTATCCTTACCTGCGACGAGAGCTGAGAGCAAATGAATGGGGTGTCCATGGTGGCCTGTCGTTTGAAGAAAGTATTGTGCCGTTCGTGTCGTTACGGGTTGCATGACGGAGGTGAAGCGTTGGAAGCCAATGTGTTAGAAGTATTTGATGCTTTGATACAAGCGATGAACATCGAGAAGGCCCGGCTGGCGGACGAGAGGAAGAGAATGCTGTTTAAAGCCCGCCGCATTGAACAACTGATCAAGCAAGCACAACGATTGCAGGAGGCATGGAAGAACCTGGACACGTGCTATGCGCCTCCGGAGCCAATCCCTGGCGATGATGAAGATGATTCACCTGAATTGGCTCTCGTCGAAAAGATATTCCATGGGCGACACCGTACAAGGAAATCAGCAACCTTGCAAGTGACACCTCAGAATGCTTATCGCTTACCGATTCTTGAAGCGTTGGAACAATTGAATGGTAGAGGACGCGTGCAGGAGGTATTGACCATAGTCTATGAAAAGTTGGAAGAGCGTTTGACGCAGGATGATTTGGAACCACTACCCTCAGGTGAAGTGAATCGTTGGACTAACAAGGCAATGTGGGAACGCCTTCGAATGGTCCATGAAGGGTTACTACGCAACGACTCGCCAAAAGGTGTTTGGGAGATAACAGAGGCCGGGCGATTGTACTTGAGAGAGCGAACGCATCAACCGAATGAGGATGATAAAGCATGATTTTCCTAGGGCGCAACAGTGACAACGAACACATCTATCTGGACAGTTCACGCTCTCGGGCGGTACTGATATGTGGTAAGCGGGGAAGTGGAAAGTCTTATACGATGGGTGTCTTATTAGAGGAATTGG
>Ga0209101_1002018_pt1 | contig 14075 bp, 15 predicted proteins | sample ConPoolayeCmetaG_FD_185481 | JGI IMG/M metagenome (GOLD analysis project Ga0209101, IMG submission 185481) | Hot spring microbial mat communities from California, USA to study Microbial Dark Matter (Phase II) - Cone Pool mat layer C metaG... ... | reverse complement strand
CGACGCGCACCCGGTCGGCGCAGGCCGACCGTTGACCACAGGCCCAGGAAGGCTGACTTGAGTCAGCGTCGATTGAAATCGGCCTCCTGGGGCGCTACCGCACCGGGCGTCGGCCTGCGCCGACGCGCACCCGGTCGGCGCAGGCCGACCGTTGGCCACAGGCCCAGGAAGGCTGACTTGAGTCAGCGTCGATTGAAATCGGCCTCCTGGGGCGCTACCGCACCGGGCGTCGGCCTGCGCCGACGCGCACCCGGTCGGCGCAGGCCGACCGTTGACCACAGGCCCAGGAAGGCTGACTTGAGTCAGCGTCGATTGAAATCGGCCTCCTGGGGCGCTACCGCACCGGGCGTCGGCCTGCGCCGACGCGACCCATTGTTGGCCAACCCTCGCTTCATTCCACCAGATCCTCTGTGCATGACGATAGCAACCATGCAGATTTCGGAATGAGAAGGTACACAGATTGAACGGGTTTTTACGTATAAAATCCTAAAAATCCGCTTTTATCCGTTCAATCCGCGAAAATCCGTGTGCCATTTTGAAAGACACCATATTCAGATATGCTTTCAAATCAAACCGTAGGAGGTAACCAATCATGACCAAGCAAGTGCGCACCGCGATCATCGGCGTGGGAAACTGCGCCGCCGCCTTGGTACAAGGCGTTCACTTTTACAGAAACGCGCCGGATGATGCATTCGTCCCCGGTCTGATGCACGTCAACCTGGGAGGGTATCACGTGCGGGACATCGAGTTCACGGCCGCGTTCGATGTGGATCAGAACAAAGTGGGGCTCGATCTGAGCCAGGCAATCTGGCAACCGCCCAACAACACCATCCGCTTTGCCGACGTCCCCCACCTGGGCGTCAAGGTCTACCGGGGAATGACCCACGATGGGCTGGGCAAGTATCTCTCACAGGTCATCACTCCGGCACCCGGCCCGGCCGATGACGTTGTCCGCATCCTCAAGGAAACCAGCACCGACTTGGTGATCAACTTTCTGCCGGTCGGCAGCGAGGTGGCTACCAGGTGGTACGTTGAGCAAGTTTTGGAGGCAGGATGCGGCCTGGTCAACTGCATACCGGTCTTTATCGCGCGCGAAGCATATTGGCAAGAGCGCTTCAGAGAACGCGGTCTGCCGGTTGTAGGAGATGACATCAAAAGCCAGGTTGGGGCGACGATCACCCATCGCGTGCTGACCCATCTTTTCCGCGAGCGGGGTGTGCGCCTGGATCGCACCTACCAGCTCAACTTTGGCGGCAACATGGATTTCTACAACATGCTGGAGCGAGAACGGCTGGAATCGAAAAAAATCTCCAAGACCGATGCGGTGACCAGCCAATTAGATTTTCCGCTGCCACCGGAGAACGTCCATGTGGGACCGTCGGATTACGTGCCGTGGCTGACCGACCGCAAGTTCTGCTATATTCAGATGGAAGGGACGACTTTTGGTGAGATACCGTTGAAATTGGAGGTCAAGCTGGAAGTGTGGGACAGTCCCAACTCGGCGGGCGTGGTCATTGATGCGGTGCGCTGCTGCAAACTGGCCCTTGACCGCGGGTTGAGCGGGGCTATTGTCGAGCCGTCGTCGTATTTTATGAAATCGCCACCCGTCCAGTTCACCGATGATGAGGCGCGCCTCAAGTTGGAGGCGTTTATCGGCGGCTCAGGAGGATAAAAAAACGGCGTGTAAAAAGCAAGAACCACAAAAATTCTCGCGCCGACAGTCGGCGCGAGAATTTCACTGCTCGACCAGGCTTGGCGGCTGACGTCCCCAGGCGACTTTCAACAGCTTTTCAGCCAGGGGCGCTGCCAGCTTGCCGGTGTGTAGCCGTGCAACTCGAAGCGATTTCCATCTGGATCGGTAATCCAGGCCTGGTAGCTGTGGTCCTTGCCCAGTTTGATCTCGCTCACCTCGATGCCCCGCGCGCGCAGTGTCGCCACCGTCTCTTCGATATCGTCCACTTCAAGACACACATGCCGAAAAGATTGCCGCTCGGCCTGCTCATTCAGCGGCCCCTCAAACAGCTCGATAAAATTGCGCCCGCCGGCGTGCAAATAGAGACCAAAACGCCGCCCGTTTTCGTCCACAAAATCAAAGGCCGGCGTCAGGCCCAGCCCATCGCGGTAAAACGCAATCGAGCGTTCCAGGTTAGAAACCGTAAAACATACATGTGCAATACCGTTAATCATTCTTGATCTCCTTTATACCCTCCGCAGGAGGCACACGCATCAACCCTACAAAAAGCAGCGCCGCCGTCAACCGTCCGATGCCCGAAATCACCATCGTGGTACGATACCCCCACCGGGTGGCCACCAACCCGCCTACCGCCGCTCCGGCAGACAGGGCCATCATCACCACCAACTGGTACAAAGCCGTATAGCGAGGTCGCCGCGCTTCGGGGATGAGCAACAACAAAAAGTTAAAACTGGCCAGACCATAACCGGCCCACAAAAAGCCGCTGGCCATCTCGGCAGGAATCGCCTGCCAGGGCGCGCGGGTCAGTGCCCAGCCCCACGGCACCAACGGAATGAGCAAAGCGGTCAAGATCAACACCCGGCGCGGCCCCCAGCGGTCGGTCCAGACGCCGAACAAACGCTGACCGGGCAAGGCCGACAGGACATTGATCACCGTCAGGGTGCCGACCATGCGGGTGTCGGCACCCAACGTCTGCACCAGATAGGGGCTGAAAAATGGGCCGGCAATGTTGAGCGAAAAATTCCACAACGCATCGACCGCGCAGAGGGTCAAAAAGGCCGGTTGAGTGCGCAGGTCGCGCCACAGCGTGGTCAACAAACGGCGCAGCGACGGTCGACCGGCACTTGCCACGCGCCGATGGATCTCGATATGCGGCTCTTTGATGTGCGCAAAGCTCCATGTAGAGACCATCCCGATGGCAAAGGCCAGCCCGATGGCCAGTTGATAACCGCTCGTCCCCGGCATACGGGCGATCAACTGCCCCATCAACCAGGCCATCGTCATCCCAACCAGCCCCATCGCCATGTTACGCGCCGAGAGGTAACGCCCACGTACCGAAAGGGGCACCAAATCGGCGGTCAGCGACACCCACGCCGGCACGGTGAGATTGCCCAAAGCAACCCGCAGGACGGCCAACGCGATCAATATGTACACGGCCGACGACCCGCTGACCAGAAACGGGGATAACGCCATCAGCAACAGCATCAGCCGACCTACTCCACCGCCGCTCCACACACACAGCTCTTTGCGATGTCCCCAGCGTTCAACCAGAGCCGCGCCGGGCAACATCACCAACGCGGCACTCAAATTGGACACCGCACTGAGCAACCCAATCTGCGCGCGGCTGGCCCCTAATGCCAAAATAAACAGGGATAAATAGGCATTGACAATCGACTCGCTGGCCTGACTGAAAAAGCCGTCCAACCAAAACCAACGTAGATTGCGCAACACCCCGGCCGGCACCTGAACCCCACCCAACAGTCCAGATGCCACACGCGACAGCGTGCGCTTGAAATCGAATTTATAACGCATTGTATAATGAATTACCTCTGTTTTATGTAATTGTTCATCTTTCCGTAGGCTATCATCCGGATGGGTTGCTACCGCCCGGAATTGCTCATTATACTCGCTTATGACCGGTAAGACAAAACCAGGGGTGGGGGACCAAATTTGAAAATACCGACCAAAAATGGTATCATCCACATCAACCGGCTTGGAAACCGGAGCCAATCTGGAGTCGAGTCTTCAGGTGGGCCTGCTTATGTAGGCACAGGATTTATCCTGTGCTTCAGGCAGCCACCGATTCGCACCGGGCAAGAATTTTTCGAGTTTTCTTTTGTCTTTCTCTGCGCTCTCCGCGGCGAGTTTCTGTTTGGGTTCCGGCTTGTCAGGGTAAGCAAATGGACGATTCTTCGGAAACATTGCTCGAACAGCTCAAAGGAACTGCTCTGTGCGCCTCGTTGCCAGACCATGCCCTGCGCCGCATGGCTGCCGTTGTTCAGGCGGTCGAATATGCCGACGGACAGGTGATCATGCTCCAGGGGGAGGTTAACACACCGGCTTTTTTGATCGTCAAAGGCATTGTGCGCGCTTTTCGCACCAACCTGGAGGGACGCGAGCAGACGATCACCATCCTGCGGGCCGGCGACTCGTTCAACCTCCCTATCGTTCTGCTACCCAACCAGGTCACGCCGGTCAGCGCTGCGGCCGTCGGCCCAACCCGTCTGTTGCGCATTGAGGCAGACGATTTGCTTCACCTCCTTGAGCAAACCCCCGAAATTGCTCTGGCCACCTTGCGCGATCTGGCGGCCAAACTCGTCTACCTGACCAACCTGGTCCACGACCTCAGCCTGCGCTCGGTGCGCGGACGCCTGGCCCGCTTTTTGCTCGCGCAGGCCCAAAGCGGCACAGCTTCACGTTGGACACAAGACGAAATCGCGGCCCAAATCGGCACCGTCCGTGAGGTGGTCAGCCGCACCATGCGTGCCTTTGCCCAAGAAAAGTTGATCGAGTTCGATCGCCACCAAATCGTCATCCTCAACCCTCAGGCCCTCCGCTGTGAAGCCGAATTCTGACCGCGCTGTAACTTTTGTCACATCTTTTTCCTCATTTTTGCGCTATACTGAGAACCAGGTTTTGCCGACGCATCGGGAGGCGTCGGCTGCGTTTTCGGATGGACAGGTCCGTCACCAATTTATGATCAGGAGTCAAGCTGATGACCGATTGGATTTGGCCCACCATTCACCAGGATCGCTGCATAGGCTGTGGGCTGTGTGCCGAACGTTGCCCTACCCATGCCGTGGATATGATGTCCAATATGCCGCAAATCGCCCGTCCCCAAGATTGCACCTATTGTGGCCACTGCGAAGAGATCTGCCCGGTCGGAGCGATCGAGTTGGTGTATGAGATTTTGCCAATTGGAGGGAGTAGGGAATAGGGAGGAGTAGGGGGAGGGTATAGAGAAATATGAATGTTTATGATACTTTGAGTGTAGATTATGATCGTTTTGTGAATTGGGAACGACGGTTGGCTGTAGAATTGCCGTTTATCGAGCAGGCGCTTGAGGAGATTGGAGCGTGTCGGGTTGTCGATGTGGCGTGTGGCACCGGTCAACACGCCATTGCACTGGCCCAACGCGGTTATCAGCTCGTCGGCGTCGATGTCAGTGCGGCGATGATCGCTCAGGCACAACAAAATGCGCAGGCTGCCGGGGTTCAAGTTTCCTTCACCGTAGCCGGATTTGGCGAACTGGCCACCCGGCAATTTTCTCCCTTTGACGCCCTCCTTTGTCTGGGCAGTAGCCTGCCCCACATCGCCTCGCCAGCCGAACTGCTCCCCACCCTGCGCGATATGGCCGCCGTTTTGCGTCCCGGTGGGCTGTTGATCGTCCAAAACCGCAATTTTGACCTCGTGTTGACCCACGCCGATCGCTGGATGCCGCTGCAAGCACACCGCGAGGGAGAAAACGAGTGGCTCTTTTTGCGCTTTTACGATTTCAACCCCGACGGTTCGCTCACCTTTAACATGCTGACCCTCCGCCGACAAAACGGTCAGGGCTGGCAGCAACACGCCGCGTCGACCAGGCTCTGGCCGATCCGGCAAGATCAGGTTGTGTCGGCCTTGCAAGCCGCCGGTTTTGATTTGATCCAATGCTACGGAGATATGCAAAAAAAGCCGTTTAACCCGGCAACCAGTCCCAATCTGATCGCGGTCGCCCGCCGAGGCCAACCGGAATGATCGGCTGAGACAGCGCTTCCAACGTCCAGATCCTCAAAGACCCTAAAGGTTTCCAAAACCTTTAGGGTCTCGGTCCCATTTTCACCCCCTTTTTCCCCTCCTCGGAGGTTCACAAAAGAGAATTGCCAAGGCCAACGGTTTGTCATCCTACTGAAATTTTTGTATACTTGTACTGTCTGCCCTTGCCGGGCCGGACAGAGTTTTGCCCCAATCGACTTGTCAACCCACCCCGGCGGTCATCTCGCCGCCCAAGTATCAACCTGGTGGCCGTTACCGGGCAACAAATTTATCCCAAGGAGAACAAGCATGAACTATATGTTGATGGTCGTTTTCGAGGACACCGGCAAACTGGACGCCCTTTTAGAGGCCTTGTGCGCCATCGGCGTTGGCGGGGCGACGATCATTGAAAGCTCCGGCCTGCACCGACGGCGGGCCAAAAAAGCGCACATTCCGCTCCGTTTCAATTTCGAGCAGCTCGGCCCCCTGCTGGAACGCAGCAATTACACCCTGTTCACCCTGGTCGAGGAATCGCTGGTCGAAGCAAGCATAGCCGCCATCGAAAAGGTGTTGGGCGATTTGAACCGCCCCAACAGTGGTGTGCTGGCCGCCTGGCCGGTGCCGCTGGTACGCGGGCTAAGCAAACAAACCACCCACACCACCTGTGCCGACCAGGAGGTGGAGTGATGGTTTGGGTACAATTTTTGATCAGCGCAGCCATCATCGTCATCGCCGGCGTCAAACTGGCCGAGTACGGTGACGCCATCGCCTACCGCACCCGCCTGGGAGGAATGTTTATCGGCACGTTGCTGATCGCGGCAGCCACCTCGCTGCCTGAACTGCTCACCATGATCAATGCCATTCTCCAAGGCCAGGCCAACCTGACCGCCGGCGATCTTTTTGGGAGCAGCATGTTCAACATGTTTCTGCTCGGCCTGCTGGGGTTGGTCTTTTTCCGCGTGCGGGTGTTGCGTCGCGTGGCTATGCGGCATGCCCTCACCGCCAGTCTGGCCGTGCTGCTAACCGGTATGGCGGTGTTGTTTATCCTCGGCGGCATCAACCTGCGCGTCGGCTGGCTGGGGGTAGATAGCCTGTTGATCATGGCCGTGTACATCGGCGGACTCTGGTTGATCCGCACCAATTCGGGAGGCAGCACAGAAACGTCAGAAGAAGAGTTGACCGAACTGCCCACCTTGCGCCATGCGGCGATCGGTTTTGCCGTTGCCGCTCTGGTTTTGGTGCTGGCCAACCCCTGGATGGTGCGCAGCAGTTCGCAAATTGCCGAACTCACCGGCCTGGGCAGTGGATTTATCGGCCTGTTGATGGTGGCCACGGTCACCTCGCTGCCTGAACTGGTGGCCACCTTTGCCGCCGCACGCATCGGCGCTTACGATATGGCCGTCGGCAATCTGTTCGGCAGCAATGTCTTTAATATGTTTGCCCTGGGCCTGGCCGACCTGATTTACGTGCAGGGACGCTTTCTGGGGGCAATCAATCCGGCCTTTGCCCTCGCCGGTATGCTGGCCCTGCTGCTGACCACCCTGGGGTTGGTCGGCAACCTGGCCCAGGTGCAGCGACGCATTTGGATCGTCGAGTTCGACGCCGCGTTGATCTTGCTGGTCTACCTCGGCGGGATATGGCTTTTGTACACACGGCACTAAACCCTAAAGGACCGACAGACTTTCAGGGTTCAGGTAAACAAGGAGTGGTTTATGTCTGGCTTGTACACATGGAACGAAATCATCAGTCAACCCAAAGTCTGGCAGGCCACGCTTGAGCGATTCAAGGGCATGCAGACCCAGGTGGAACGCCTGATCGCCGAAAAAGGCCTCACGCAGGTGACGGCCATTGGCTGTGGCTCAACCTATTATCTGGCCCGCGCTGCCGCCGCCGTCCTTCATTACCAGGCCGCCATTCCGGCGCGTGCGCTGCCTTCATCCGAATTGTGGCTCTACGGCGACGCACCGCTCGGTCGCCAAAGCGTGTTGCTGGCCATCTCGCGCTCCGGCGAAACCAGCGAAACCCTGCGCGCCGTCGAGCGTTTCAAGCGCAGCTACGGCCGGCCGGTGCTGGCCGTCACATGCACCCCGCACAGCACGCTGGCCCACCTTGCCGACCTGGTGCTGGCCTGCCCCGATGCCCAGGAGCAATCGGTTGCTCAAACCCGTTCCTTTAGCAGCATGTACCTGCTCTGCCTGGCCCTCGTCGGCCAGCTTGCCCCCCATTCCGACCTCTCGGCCCAAATTGTCCACCTGCCCGCCGCCCTGAGCGAGGTGATCGAGCGGACCGGCGATCTGCCCGAGCGAATCGGACGCGACATGCGCCTTCAACGCTTCTTTTTCCTCGGCCACGGTGCGCTGTACGGCCTGGCCTGCGAAGGGATGCTCAAAACCAAAGAGATGTCCCTTTCGTATGCCGAGGCCTTTCACCCGTTGGAATTTCGCCACGGGCCGATGTCGATGGTCAACGAGCAGGCGTTGGTCATCGGCCTGATCTCAGACGGCGGAGCAGAGCACGAACTGGCCGTCTTGCGCGACATGCAGGCCCTCGGTGGCCACACGCTGGCCCTGATCGACGATGCGGCCCAATTGGGCAAGCCGGGGCCGAATTACCTGGTCGAATTCAAAAGCGGTTTGGGCGAAGCAGCACGCGGGGCGCTCGGCCTGCCGATTCTACAACGTATCGCTTTTCACCGCGCCCTGGCCAACGGCCTCGACCCCGACCATCCCCACAATCTCAAGGCGGTGATCGAATTATGAAAAAATTGCTTGTGGTCGGAGAACTGAACGCCGATTTGATCATGAGTGGGCTGCCCTCGCTGCCCGTGTTGGGCCGAGAATTGCTTTGTCGGGATTTTCGCACCGTGTTGGGCGGGTCTTCGGCCATTTGCGCCTGCTGGCTGGCCGGCCTGGGCGCCGACACGACAATGTGGAGCAAGGTCGGCGCCGACGGCCTGGGCGAATTTCTGATCGGCGAATTGACGCGCATGGGCGTCCACGCCGAAGGCATAATCCGCGCCCCGCACATCCGCACCGGCGCAACCATTTCTCTCACCTATCCGAACGACCGGGCGATGCTGACCTACCTGGGGGCCATTGCCGACCTCAGCCTGGACGACCTCGACCTGATTCAACTGAAAAATTACGATCATTTACACAGCGCATCGATTTTTTTACAACATAAATTACGCCCCGATCTGGCGACACTCCTGCGCGCGGCCAAAGAAGCGGGCCTTTCCACCTCGCTCGACAGTGGTTGGGACCCCGACGAGCGGTGGGGAGAGGATATTTTTGAGGCGTTGCGATGGGTTGATTACTTTATCCCCAACGAGAGCGAGGCGCTTAACCTGTCCGGGCAGAGCGATGTTGATGCTGCGGCGGCGACCCTTTCTCGCTATGCACAAACGGTGGTGGTCAAACTGGGGGCGCAGGGCGGGCTGGCCCGCTCCGGTGAGCAGGTGTGGCGCGTGCCGGGCATGCGCGTCAATCCGGTGGACACCACCGGCGCAGGCGATGCCTTTAACGCCGGGTTCATCTATGCACGGGTGATCGAAGGGCAGCCCATCGCCGATGCGCTGCGCTTTGCCAACGCCTGCGGGGCCATTGCAGTGACCGCCGTCGGGGGAACGGGCGGTATCCTTCCCGCCCCAAAAGTGCATGCGTGGACGAATAAACCCTAAAGGTCTTGAAGACCTTTAGGGTTGCAAAAAGGAATGACGCGGTGTCCAAAGAACCGAACTATTATCGCATTTTGGGTGTGGCCCCCACTGCCAACGATGACGAAATCAAACACGCCTACCGCGTCCTGGCCAAACGCTACCATCCCGATGCCATGCCGCCCGAAAAACGAGAATGGGCACGCGAGCAGATGGCGCGGATCAATGCCGCTTATCAGGTGTTGCAAGACCCACAACGCCGCATCGAATACAACCGCCGACACGGCTACCCCTTGTCATTCACGCCACAGATGGCCGTCCGGCCGCCCGATGTGCCGGTCAACCCCGTCCTGCGACGACGGGCCCGCGAACGTCGACGTCGAGAGACCACGCAACGCTGGCGGATCGCGGCCATCGTCTGCGGCGTTTTGCTGGCAATCGGCCTGATCTTGACCGTCGCCTGGACGCACACTGCCACCACCTTGATCGTCATGGCAACAGTTGACGGGCTGTTGTTGTTGGCCTTGCTTTTCAGCCTGAGCATGTTGAACCAATGAAAATCGCCCTCAACGCCTGGTTTATCGATCAGCCCACCACCGGCAGCGGGCAATACCTCAGCCATTTGCTGGACGAATATCGTGCGCGGTATTCAAGCCACACCTTTTTGCTCTGTGGGCCGCAGGCTGCCCCACCCGCTCCGCTGGCCAACTGCTGCCTCTGGCAGCAATTGCGCACCCCGTTCGACCGGCTACACCCGCATATGGCCAAGGTCTGGTTTGAGCAGGTATCCTTTCCACACGCCGCGCGTCGGTGGCAAGCCGATCTGCTGCATGTGCCCTATTGGGCTTCCCCTCTGTGGACGTCGTGCCCAACGGTGGTCACCATCCATGATCTGATTCCGTTGCTGTTGCCCGAGTACGGCGGGGGGACATTGGGGCGATTGTACACCCGGTTGGTGAGCGCGTCAGCACGGCGAGCCACCCACGTGCTCACCGATTCGCAGGCTTCGCGGCGCGACATCATCACCCATCTGGGGATTGCCGCTTCCCGTGTGGAGGCAATCTGGCTGGCCGTTGACCCCCATTTGCGTCCGGTGAGCGACCAGGCCGAAATTGCGCGGGTACGTCAAAAGTATGCCCTGCCGCCACGTTACCTGCTCTACCTGGGTGGGTTCGACGTGCGCAAAAACGTGCGTGGCATTTTGCACGCTTTTGCCCGGCTTGATCCAAGCGGGTTTCGGCTGGTATTGGCCGGCAAGCTGCCCGTGCAAGACACTCCTTTTTTTCCTGCCCCGCAACGCATCGCCCAAGAGTTGGGCATCGCCGACCGTGTCCGGCTGATCGGCCGGGTTGATGAAAAAGACAAAGCCGCGCTTTATAGCGCGGCTCACGTCCTGGTTTTTCCTTCGCACTATGAGGGATTCGGCCTGCCACCGCTGGAAGCCATCGTCTGTGGAACGCCGGTCATCGTATCCAACACCAGTTCCCTGCCCGAAGTGGTCGGTAAAGCAGGAATTGCGGTGCCGCCCCACGACACGGCAGCCCTTGCCGAGGCAATGCGACGAATGATCGGCGATCTGGAAGGATACGAAAAACTCAAGGCGGCCTGTGCACCGCAGGCCGCCCGTTTTAGCTGGACGCGCACCGCCGATCAGACCTTTGCCGCTTATCGGCACGCAGTCGGTCTGGCGTAAAGGGCTTCCATCGAAGCCTTGATATGGCGAACCTCACCGATAATCTGGCGCTGCACGGCAACGCGGATCGGCCAAAAGCGCAAAAAACGCGCACCAGACGATGTGCGCGCACCCAGTGGCGTACGCACCCCCACGCTGAGCGTCAATGACGTGCCCGACGGCGTTGGAGTAAGCGCAAAAGCTCCCCAAATCTGGCCGTTAAGCGGCTTGAGCAGGATAAACTCGAACGATGCTTCACCCACCGCCGTCAACTCGAACCAGAGCCGTTGACGCAGCCCCCCAAAACGTTCGACAGTGTAAAACCTGGCCCCAGGACGGCCAAAATCGCCTTCGGTAAAAACAAATCCTTCGTGCGTGGCAAAGCGATAGCGGTGCGGGTTTTCGCGCAGCGACAAAAACCACGCTCGCGCCTGCTCGAGCGTTACCCCCACCTCGACCCAGGCGGAAAGAATCGTCATCTGCCCCAACAACATCACGCCTTCCGAAACGCAAGTATAACGCCGACTCAAGTCACCCTTGTGGGCCTGCGGCCCACGGTCGGCCTGCACCGACCGGGATTGGCATCGGCGCAGGCCGACGCCCGGCGCAACGCGCCCAAACAGACCGATTTCAATCGGGCGGTGACAAGTCACCGTGCTGACTCAAGTCAGCCTCTCCGGGCCTGCGCCGACCAGACTGCATCGCGTCGGCGCAGGCCGACGCCCGGCGCAACGCGCCCAAACAGACCGATTTCAATCGGCGCTGAACGGTTACGTCTGGCATTCATATCGCCCCAAGGCGGTCGACTAGAGCACGCCCACCTTTTTTGCCGCGCGGGTGAACACGTCAACCGCATAGTCGATCTCGTCGATGCTGTGGGCGGCGGTCACATTGGCACGCAACCGACTCAGCCCTTCCGGCACGGCCGGAGAAACAACCGGCAACACAAAAATGTCTTCGGCCTGGCTCAGCCGCGCCATTTCCCAGGCCTTTTCCTCGCTGCCGCAGATGATCGGCACGATGCACGTTTCGGTGTTCAGGGTATTAAACCCGGCGGCTTGCAGCCGATCGATAAAATAGCGCATGTTGTGTTGCGCTTTGTGCACACGCTCCGGCTCATCTTCGATCACGTGAAAGGCTTCTTTGGCGGCAGCAACCGCTGCCGGTGGCAAAGCCGCCGAAAAGATGAACGGACGCGAAGCGTGCTTGAGGTAGCCGATCAACTCGGCGTCGCCGGCAATGTACCCGCCCACACTGGGGATGGTCTTGGAGAGGGTGCCCATCTTGATGTCAATGCATCCTTCCATCCCAAAGTGCTCTTCAATGCCATGTCCGGTCTTGCCGAGCACACCCAGGCTGTGCGCCTCGTCAACCATTAGCCAGGCGCCGTACTTTCTACACAGGTCATACATGGCCGGCAGGTTGATGATGTCGCCGTCCATGCTGAATACGGCGTCGGTGATCACCAGCTTGCCTGCTGCCGGGTCAACCGACGATAATTTACGCTCCAGATCGTCCATATCGTTATGCTTGAACCGTTCAAATTTGGCCATCGACAGCAGACAGCCATCAACGATGCTGGCATGGTTGAGCCGGTCGGAAAAAACAAAATCGTGACGGCCGGTCAGGGCCGCAATGGCCGCCATGTTGGTAACAAAACCGCTGGAATAGGTCACCGCTGCATCTGTCTTTTTGAAACGGGCGATCGTTTCTTCCAGTTCGAGGTGCAACCGGGTGGTGCCGGCCAACAGGCGCACCCCGTGGGTGCCGGTGCTGAATTCGTCAATGGCCGCTTTGGCCGCCGCATTGATACGTGGATGACCGATCAGGTCAAGATAGCTGTACGAGGCAAACATCAGCATTTCGCGTCCGTTGACCGTCACCTTGCTGCCATGTAACGCATCGCTGGCCATCAAATAATAATACCATTGATTCTCTTTGAGAAACTTTTCCCGCCCGGTCATCGCCTGAATGCGTCTGGCAATCGGGTCATCTATGCGTCTCATTTCTCCCTCCCCAAATCGGATTTTGCCATAGGATTTACGGATTCTAACACAAGATAAGCAGACTGGCAAAAATCGACAAGACCTTTAGGGTTTCCGAAACCCTAAAGGTCTTGTAAGCCGATAAAAAAAGAACTACCATGATCGATCATCATAGTAGTTCTTGGTTCCAAGCATATTCAGCCAGAAACCCGGTTGGGTGCTGCGGGAGCGACGGGATTTGAACCCGCGGTCTTTGGCTTGACAGGCCAACATGTTAACCACTACACCACGCCCCCAATACAGCGGAGAGTATATCTCGAAACCGTCTTTTTGTCAAATTGGTTTTACCGGGCAAGAATTTTTACCAGAGGGCGCAGAGTTTTCTTCTGTCCTTCTCCGCGGCGGGTCCCTGTTTGGTTTCAGCTCGTCCGGGCTAGGAAAACCTTCCCGTTTCGGCGAAAATTCGCACTTTTTGGTCCACCTGCGCGGTTGAGGGCAGGCGCAGCAACAGGTCGCGCAGAATGGCCTGATAATCGAACCCCACCCACCTCCTGCCAAACAGCCTGCGAGCAGGCGAAAAAGAGATTTTCTGTCGGTCCACACTTTCGATCGTGATGACCCACTCCGGAGGCTCAATCCACCGGGTTTTCTGGGTGATACGGGCAACGTCGGCCAAACGGATGGTGGTTAAACGCCCACGTCGGCCATAGGAAAAGGTTTCGGGGGTCAGAATCGCTTCCATTTGAATCTGGCCGGCGTAAATTGCCCAGACCGCCATCAACACGACCAGCAAGGCCAGGCCGCAGGTTCCCATCAAGGTGAGCAAGCCCATGCCGCTGACGAGCGTGACCAAACCGGCGGGGTTGAGAACAAAGCCTATCGGCAGCGTTAGCAATGGGCACAGGATCAGGGCAAGCAGAACGATTCCGATAATCAGCCCAAGGCTGTTCTTTTGATATGGATAGCTGATGGTTTCCATACTTGCCTCGATTTCGGTCAGCAAAGGTGAGCAAGAACTGCAGGTGGGCGAGGGCAATGCCCCCGCCCACCCCAGGG
>Ga0209101_1002015_pt1 | contig 14081 bp, 5 predicted proteins | sample ConPoolayeCmetaG_FD_185481 | JGI IMG/M metagenome (GOLD analysis project Ga0209101, IMG submission 185481) | Hot spring microbial mat communities from California, USA to study Microbial Dark Matter (Phase II) - Cone Pool mat layer C metaG... ... | reverse complement strand
GGCGAAATTTTAAATGCTCGTAAAAAGTGTCAACATATTTCCCTGAGAAATTGAACCATTCCAATGAATACACGCCGTTTTTGAATAAAAAAGCCTGTTTCTACCCAATGGGTAGAAACAGGTAGCCGTGCCTGTAGTTGAACCTAGACTTGTCGGGTCTTTCAAACACGCGCTCGCGTCCTGGCGAGTTGGACGGCATAATCCACCATTTTCTCCCACGACATTGCCGTGCCTTGTTCCCATGCCTTTCTAAAAGCAACCTCGCCTAACATCTCTTGCGTCCGGAATTTGTAACCATCGAAATCGGCTTGCTCCGCTGGTGCCATCGGCATATGCCGCTCTTGACGAAAGCGTTGGGTCGCGCCAAACAAACGCGCCGCCGCTTCCCATTTGCCTTGTATTGCCAGAACGCTTGCCAGACCAGTGAGACAATGTACCATTGCTGGACGATTGCCCAGGCGACGCAACGTCTCAAGATTCGAAGAGAGTAACTGGAGAGCCGTTTGAGGGTAACCCTGCTTCAGTTCCACGTACGCAAGATTGCTTTGAATCCACGCGATACTTTCATGCTGTTCCAGTTCCTGGCACAGAGTCAGGCTGGCGTTGAACAACTCGCGTGCGCGTGTCCAATTGCCCTGGCAATACGCTGCGCGTCCCATATCGTTGAGCGTGCCGGCGATTCCACTGTTGTCTTTCAGTTCGCGGCGCAGGGTCAAACTGCGCTCGTACAGCGCTATCGCGCGTTCACACTCACCAAGAAAATAGGCTTGATTGCCCAGAGCGCCCAGCAGAGCGGCGATAATCCACCGATCGCCTGCTTGTTCGGCGAGTTGTAATCCCTCTTCAAAATGTGCCGATGCCTCTGCATGCCTACCTTGTGCGAGTGCCTGTAACCCTGCATTCAGTAGCATCCCTGCCGTTAGCCAAGGATCGCCTTCCTCACGCGCCAGAGCCAATCCTTCAACCATCAACGTCTCGGCGTGCTCCAAATCTCCACGCCAGTTTCGTTCACACTCGCTCAGCACATAGAGACATATGGCTTTGAACCAGCGTTCTTGCAATTGACACGCCAGCGCAAAACTTGTCTCGCAGAACGTGTTGGCTTGTGGCAGATCACCTTGCATATACGCCAGTACACCAGCGCCAGCGAGAGGGCGGGCATAAATCGCCTGAATCGTGCGGTCCGCTTGCTTGGTGAGAGGAACGCTTTTTTGAAACGCTTCGTCGCACCAGAGCCGACCGGTTTTCAACATTCCGCGCATCGCCCAGAACTGACACAGGGCGGCAATCAACCGCAACCCCGCTTCAAGATCGTGCATGGAACGCTCTGAGCAACGGAACGACCAGCGTAAGGCAGCGTGTAAATTCTCATAATCAGCTTCCAGCCGTTCCAGCCACACAATCTGATCGCTGCGACGAAGTCTGGGTTCATGCTCTTCCACGTACCGTAAGAACCAATTGCGATGCCGCGTGCCTAATTCCGTAAATTCGCCGGACTCGATCAATTTCTGGCGCGCGTACTCCCGTATCGTCTCCAGCATACGATAGCGCATTTCCTCGCGCTCGTCTACGACGATGAGCGATTTTGCCACCAGCCGTGCTATTCCTTCAAGGACATTCACGGGTGCCAGCGGAGACGTTTCCGGACCTACCTCACTCACAATTTGCTCGGCGGCTTCCAGCGTCCACCCACCCAGGAAAATGGCGAGCCGGCGGAACAGCGCGCGCTCGCCATCAGACAACAAATTGTAACTCCAATCTATCGCGGCTTGCATCGTCTGATGATGTGGCCACACGTTACGATGCGCACTGGTCAACCAACGAAAGCGATCGTTGAGACGATTAACGATTTGCGAGACGGTCATCGTTTGTGTCCGCGCCGCCGCCAGTTCGATGGCGAGAGGAAGCCCATCAAGACGCCGACAAATCTCTACGACCGCGCCAGCATTCTTTTCATTGAGAGCGAACCGCGCATTGACCAACGCCGCGCGCTTGACAAACAACTGCACGGCGTCATTCGTCATCAATTCCGCAACGTCCCTCGATGAAATACGCGCGGTGATGTTCGTGTCAAGCGCCGGCACGCCCAGAGGCAAAACCTGCCAGACCACCTCGCCCGAAATTCCCAACGGCTCGCGACTGGTAGCAAATAGGTGCAGTTGTGGACACTGATTCAGATACCTTTCGGCCAGGCAGGCGCACTTTTCTACCAGATGCTCGCAGCCATCCAATAACAAAAGGAGGTGCTTGCCGCGTAAATAATGCCCCAGCGTTTCTTCCAGCGTATGACTGGCAGATTCGCGCACGCCCAACACTTTGGCCATCGCGTAGGGAACCAGGTCCTCCTCCGAGAGCGATGCCAAGTCCACCCACCACACCCCTTCCCGAAAGTCGCGGACAAGCTTGGAGGCGACCTGAATCGCCAGACGTGTTTTGCCGCATCCGCCCGCCCCCGTCAACGTAACTAGACGAGTCTGACGAACGAGGCGCTCCAGTTCAAGACATTCCTCTCTCCGCCCAACAAAATCAGTCAGTAGAATGGGCAGGTTGGTCAGTGCGGCTTCCTGTGATGATGCTCTGGCTTCTGCCGTTTGAATCCATTGATAGAGTGATTGCGTTTCAGGCGATGGCTCGACATTGAGTTCATGGTGTAAACTCTGTTTGCATTCTTCGTACTGTCGAAGTGCGGCATGCCGATCGCCGATAGCAACGAGACACACCATAATATTCTGATGCACCTTTTCATTGGCGGGCTCCACCATCAACGCACGACGCGCATAGTGGATCGCACGGGTATATTCCCCGCGCGCACGGAGGGCTTGCACCAAGCGCAGGAGCAAATCAATATACTGGGCACGCAATGCCTCCCGCACCGGCGTAATCCATTCGTCATAGAAATCTGCGAGTAAATCGCCACGATACAGTTCAACTGCGGCTTGCCACTGTTCGATGTCCGCGTCGGTAACACCCAAACTGGTCCTGGTATCACAAATCTTTTGGAATACCTTCACATCTATCCAGAGGGATTCTTGATCCAGTTGCACCGTCCCGCGATCGGTGAAGAGAATGTCATTTCCCAGCGATTGGCGTATGGCGGCGAGCGCGTTGCGCAACGAAGCCCGCGCGGGTTCGTCAGTAAAGTCGCCCCAGAAGAGGGTCGCCAGTTTTTCGCGCGATTGAGGTTCGGGGTGCAAAGCGAGGAACGCAAAAAGTGATTTCACTTTGCGCGTGAGGAGTTGAATCGGCTGTGTCTCGCGTTCGAGGCGAAAGGTTCCGAACAGAGTCAACCGAAGAGGTGAGCCATTTGTCCTGGTGAGACGTGCCATCGTTTTTGTCTCCGGTGCACGTGATCTCTTCGCCTTACATACATTGATGATGAGCGGTCTGGCTCCAGGGGTATCACTTGCAAATTTCGACCGCACCCATTTTAACATCAATACTCTCGCATTGTCAATAATTTCACAGTTTGCGTTTGTCGTACTTTCTATCTTGTGATACAATTAGGGCAATGACTCTACTGACACCCATCAGGCAAGCAGGGCAAGTATCATTTTAGAAACGGAAAGTCCAATGCTGAAGGAATTGACGTGGTGCGAAGAGCACAACTGTCCCATTGTACGTCTTGGCAACGCCTACGAGTGTGTGATCGAGCGCGTGGATGCGCATCTTGGCGGCAAACGCGTGCAAGACATCATACCCGCTAGTGCGCAAACACCCCTCACGCTCGTCTTCGACGACGGGCACACGTTGCCACTGCTCTGCCCCGATTGCGGCAAGGCGTTTCACGTTCAAGCCGAGGAAGAGGACAAGGTACTCGACGATATGGCGGGACTCTATGTGATTGGCATGGCGTACGTCGAGCCTGGTGCCATTGAAGAAGATTCGCCCGAAATGATTGTCCTTGCCTTTGGTACCTCGCCAGAGGCAGACCCCGATCAACCGGATTCGATCGTCGAGGAACTCTACGTCCATCTGGAGAGTGCGCGCCGTTTGACGTGCCCAGGCGAACGCCGCGCGCCCTCACGCCGCCGTACGAATAAACGTCGCCGTGACTGACGCGGGCATTCCTGTTTCGTTAAGGAGCGTTTTCTGCTATGCCGCGCTCGGCTATGACGTGCTATGTGTGCCAGCGTTCGACACGCGCGATCACTGCTGCGCTCGGCGTGTGTGGTGATTGTCTGCGCGCGCGTTTTGCCGAGGCGCGCCAGCGTGTGCACGCGCGGCACATTGCCTCGCGCGCCGAATTTGCTTTACCGATTCAGCCCCCACGCGCTACTGATGGAGTTCGCTGCGTACTCTGCGCGAACGAGTGCGTCCTCGCGGAAGGTGAACGTGGTTTCTGCGGTTTGCGGATAGCGCGCGATGGTCGCCTGGTGCATCTTGCGGGGACGCCGGCGCGCGGACTGTTGCATTGGTATCGCGATCCTCTGCCGACCAACTGCGTTGCCGATTGGGTGTGTGCGGGGCATATGCAGCGCGGCTATCACAATCTCGCGGTATTCTATGCCAGTTGCACGATGAACTGCCTCTTTTGTCAGAACTGGCATTATCGCGAGACCTCACCTGAGCAGAGCCAAACAACGAGCGCAGCCGAACTTGCCGCGCTTGCCAACGCACGCACCTTTTGCGTCTGTTACTTTGGCGGCGATCCCGCCGCGCAAATGCCCCACGCGCTCGCCGCGTCTAGACTCCTCGCGCAGCGCGGTGTCCGCATCTGTTGGGAAACCAACGGTACGATGCACCCCAAACTACTCGATGCTGCTGTGCACTATGCGCTGGAGACCGGTGGTTGCATCAAATTCGATTTGAAAGCGTTTAGCGAACCGCTCCACGTCGCGCTGACCGGCGTCTCGAACCGCCGAACCCTCGAGAATTTCGCGCGCGCGGCGCGCCGCTTTGCCGAACGTCCCACACCGCCACTTGTCGTTGCGAGCACGCTGTTGGTGCCGGGCTATGTGGATGCAAACGAAGTAAGCCAGATTGCGCGTTTTATCGCGATGCTTGACCCGCGTATTCCGTATACCCTCCTCGCCTTTGCCCCTAACTTTTACCTCGCCGATTTACCCTGTACTTCTGCCGCGCACGCACAGCAAGCCCAGGCAGCCGCGCATAACGCAGGGCTGGTGAATGTCCATATCGGCAATCGGCACTTGTTGGGATAACGGGACTGGGCCCGAATTTTTAACCAAATTTTAACTTGACAAGATGAACATTTTAGAGTAGAATGGACTATTGCTTACAGTTGTCACAATTAACAGGGCGGGGCGCTGGGGCGGCTGCGGCTTGGTACATTTTTTGTTGCCTCGGGGTGGTGGGCAATGCCTTTTGCCTGTCACACCGCGTTTTCTCCTTCCCTCTTTTTGCCTCGCAAAGCATCGGATTGCTCCATGGCGAGAGCGAGTTCGCGCGACGGCTGAACTCGATTTCCCATCTCTCCCCTTTTTGACAATTCCAGTCTGAACGGCAGGCAGGCAGTGCGGCTTGCTCTGTCGCGCGTTGGCGCGTCTTGTATCTGAAATGTTATGTTATCTCGTGCCGACGCGAAGGTTGCTCTTTTTTGAGGAGTGTAGCAAATGAGTCAATTATCTATGCCTGCTCTTGTCAACTCCCTGATGCCAGATCAAAAATCGTACGCGCGCATCCCTGATATTCACAGCATCCCCACACTCATCAAAGTCCAACTCGAATCGTTCGAGTGGTTTCAAAAGGAAGGTCTGCGCGAACTGTTCGATGAAATTTCGCCCATCGAATCGTTTAACAAAGAGTATTCGCTCTATTTCCCCGGCGATAACGATGTTGCGCGCCAGTTGAACCTGAAATACTGGTTCGGTAAACCCAAGCATTCCGAAGCGCAATGTCGTGAGATGGATATGACCTATGCCGCGCCCTTGCATCTGCAGGTGGCGCTGATCAACAACGTCACCGGCGAAACGTCCATTCAAGACGTGTATATGGGGGACTTTCCGCTGATGACCGAGCATGGCACGTTCGTCATCAACGGTGCCGAGCGCGTGGTCGTTTCGCAGTTGATTCGTTCGCCCGGCGTGTACTTTTCCGCTGGCGAAGACCGTACCACCGGCCGCGTCCTCTGTTCGGCAAAACTCATCCCCAATCGCGGGGCATGGCTGGAATTCGAAACGAGCAAACGCGACGTGCTGTCCGTCAAAGTAGATCGCAAACGCAAATTGCCGGTGACGACACTCCTCAAAGCCGTTGGGGTCGGTGATGGCACCGACGAAGGCTTGATCAACATTTTCGCCGGCGCGGACAACAACCCCGAACACTCGTACATCCGCGCGACACTCGAACGCGATGCGCATCCCAGTGATGCTGACCTTGCCCGCATCCATCGCGGCGAGATGACGCTGGTGGATTACTATTTGCTCGAGTTTTACAAAAAGATGCGCCCCGGCGATCCGCCCACCATCGAGAACGCGCGCAACTTTATCACCACGCTGTTGTTCAACCAGCGTCGCTATGATCTGGGACGCGTGGGGCGACACAAACTCAATCGTCGTTTGTATGGCACAGACATCCCCGCCGATCAGTTACCCCAAGAGCGGACCCTGCGCGCCGACGATTTGGTCAAAGTCGTCGAGCATATGATTTTGATCAACAACGGTCTTGAGGCGGGTGACGACATTGACCATCTGGGCAATCGGCGTGTCAAGACGGTGGGCGAACTGATTCAAAATCATATGCGCATCGGCTTGTTGCGCCTCGAGCGTGTCGTGCGCGAGCGGATGAGTGTGCGCGATCCAGAGCAGATGACTGCCATCAACCTCATCAACATTCGCCCGGTCGTTGCGGCGATGCGCGAATTTTTCGGCGGCTCGCAACTGTCCCAGTTTATGCAGCAGACCAACCCGCTCGATGAACTCACCCACAAGCGTACTCTTTCCGCGCTGGGTCCTGGCGGGTTGCGCCGCGAACGCGCGGGCTTTGACGTGCGCGATGTGCATCACTCGCACTATGGTCGTATCTGCCCCATTGAAACTCCCGAAGGTCCCAACATTGGTTTGATCGGGCGTTTGGCGACGTACGCGCAGATCAACGAATTTGGCTTTATCGAGACACCGTATCGTCTGGTCAAAAACATCATTCCGAACGAAAAGAAACTGCTGGTCGGGCGCATCCTGCGGGAAGACATCGTTGACCCTGAAACCAATCAGGTCATTGCCAGAGCCGAAACGGTCATTGACGAGACCCTTGCCGCCAGGATTGCCGCGCTGAAGAAACTCGCGTTTGTACCCGTGCGCGCGTACGCGACGGATGAAATCGTCTATCTCGCGGCAGACGAAGAAGATCGCCACACGATTGCACAAGCCAATGCGCGCCTCGATCATTTGAATCAATTCGTTGACAAGCGCGTCGAAGTGCGGCGGCGTCAACAATTCTTGACCGATTCGTGCGATCGCGTGCAGTACCTGGATGTGTCCCCCAAACAGATCGTCGGTGTGTCCGCGGCGTTGATTCCGTTCCTCGAACACGATGACGCCAACCGCGCCTTGATGGGCTCGAACATGCAACGCCAGGCGGTGCCGTTGCTATGCCCCGAAGCGCCCCGCGTGGGTACAGGGATGGAACTGCAAGCCGCGCTCGATTCGGGTCAGGTGGTTATTGCCGAAGAAGACGGTGAAGTCGTTAGCGTCACCTCCGAGGCGATTCGGATTCGCGGTAGCAACAAGAAGGAACGCGTCTATCCGCTGCGCAAGTACAATCGCTCGAATCAGTCCACGTGTATTGATCAACGTCCGATTGTTTGGCGCGGGCAACGCGTCGAAAAAGGACAGGTGATTGCCGATAGTACCTCGACCGATCGCGGTCAGATTGCGCTGGGGCAAAACGTCCTCGTCGCGTTTATGAGTTGGGAAGGTGGCAACTATGAAGATGCCATCTTGATTAGCGAGCGGTTGCAGCATCACGACAAGTTTACCAGCATCCACATCGAAAAGCACGAAATCGAAGCGCGCGACACGAAACTGGGTCCCGAAGAAATCACGCGCGATATTCCCAATATCGGCGAGGATGTGATGAAGGACCTGGACGAGAACGGCATTATCCGCATCGGTGCGGAGGTGGGACCGGGGGATATGCTCGTCGGCAAAATCACGCCCAAAGGCGAAACCGATTTGACGCCGGAGGAACGCTTGTTGCGCGCCATCTTTGGTGAAAAATCGCGCGAGGTCAAAGATTCTTCTTTGCGCTTGCCGCACGGTGAACGCGGCAAAGTCGTTGACGTCAAAGTGTTTACGCGCGAGGAACATCGCGAGTTGGCAGCCGGGGTGGATAAACTGGTGCGCGTTTCGATCGCGCAGCAACGCAAGATTACCGAAGGCGACAAGATGGCGGGGCGTCACGGTAACAAAGGGGTCATCTCCAAAGTCGTGCCAGTCGAGGATATGCCGTATCTGGAAGATGGGACGCCGGTGGACATTATCCTGAATCCGCTCGGTGTGCCGGCGCGGATGAACATCGGGCAGATTTTGGAGACGCATCTGGGCTGGGCGGCAGAGCGGCTGGGATTCCGCGCCGTGTCGCCCGTCTTTGATGGGGCGGACGAAAACGAAATCAGTGCTGAACTGGCGCGCGCCTGGATGATTGACCGCGCGTGGCACGAAGTGACGCAACGCGCGTGGGCGTGGCTCAAAGAACAGGGATACCCCTGGGAAGAGTTGACCGATGACGATGAAGCCCGTCTGTTGTACCTGAAGGAGTGGCTGGTGCCACAGGGGAGCGATGCGCGACGTCTTGCCAATGATCGCACCTACGCGCGGCGTCAGGTGTTGCGAGCCTGGTTGAAGGAGAAGGGATACTCGCCCGATGACCTGCTGGTGTTTGAAAACGATACGCGTTCGTTGGAAGAACGCCGCAACGCCGATCAACGCGCGCGGCTTGCCTGTTTTCGCTTGTGGCTCGAAACCTACGGTCGTGTGCCGCTGGCGAATGCGACCGAAGAGCAATTGCGCGAACAGGTAGAGCGCGTGAGTCAGGAACTTGCCATCCCCTCGCCGATTTCCGGCAAGATGATCTTGTACGATGGCAAGACCGGGCTCCCCTTTGATCAGCCGGTCACGGTCGGCGTGATTTATATGATGAAACTGGCACACCTTGTCGAAGACAAAGTGCACGCGCGCTCGACGGGACCGTACTCGCTGGTCACGCAGCAACCGCTGGGGGGCAAGGCACAATTCGGTGGGCAACGCTTTGGCGAAATGGAGGTGTGGGCGCTCGAAGCCTACGGCGCGGCGCACACGCTGCAGGAAATGCTCACGGTCAAATCGGACGATGTGACCGGGCGCACCAAGACGTACGAAGCGATTGTCAAAGGTGAGGAGATTTTGGAGCCGGGCGTGCCCGAATCGTTCCGCGTGCTGGTGAAGGAGTTGCAATCGCTGGGCCTGGCGGTCGAAGTCTTTACGAATGATGGGGAAAAGTTCAACTTTGGTAAGGAAGAGAGTGAAGAGCGGATGCCGAGTATGGGAAGTGCCGGTTTGTTGCTGGACGAACTGACCCCGGCAGAACGCGAGATGCGTGAACGGCGCGAACGCTTTGCGCGCGGTGAACGCATTACGGGGGGCACCTCCACCTCGCGACGGCGGAATAAACGGAGTAAAAAGTGATGGAACTCAAAGACTTTAACGCCATTCGCATCAGTCTGGCCTCACCGGATACGATTCGGAGTTGGTCGTACGGTGAGGTGTTGAAACCGGAAACCATCAACTATCGCACGTTGCGTCCTGAACGCGATGGCTTGTTCGATGAGCGTATCTTTGGTCCCCAACGCGATTGGGAGTGCGCGTGCGGTAAATACAAAAAGATTCGCAATCGTGGGATCATCTGCGACAAGTGTGGTGTGCAGGTCGCGCCCGCGCGCGTGCGCCGCGAGCGAATGGGGCACATCGAATTGGCGTCGCCAGTTTCGCATTTGTGGTACGTGCGCGGCGTACCGTCGCGCATCGGTCTGCTCCTCGATCTGTCCCCGCGCGCGCTCGAGCGCGTGTTGTACTTTGCCCAGTACATCGTGACACGCGTGGATGAGGACGGGCGCAAGCGGATGATGCAACGCCTGAGCAAGGAAACCCAAAACAAGGTGGCGGAACTGGAACTCAAAGCGGCAGAAGACATTGAGCAACTAGAACAGCAAGTCCAAAAAGAGATCGAGGCGCTGCGCCGACGCACCGAGTCCGCCATCGCGAAACTGGAAGAGCAACTCGCTGAGAAAACCGATCAGATTGTCAGCATCGCCAAAAAGTTAGAGAATCGCATCGAAGAAGCCAAAGGCTCGGAAATTCGCAAGGCGATTGTCTTTGAGCCGACCGGTGAAGTGATCGCCGAAGAAGGCGAAACGGTCGCGGCAAAACATCGCAAGCGTTTGAACGAACTGGTGCAGGCGTATCTGGCACAGGTGGAGCAAGATTTTCGCGCCAAACAAGCCGATAAACGTCTCCTCTTTGAGGCGGAGCAAGAGCAACGGCAACACTGGCTCAACGAAGAGAGCGCCAGGATTCGGCAACGTCTGGATGCGCAAATCGAAAAAGTGCGCGCCACGCACGATGAACGTCTGGATGAACTGCGGGCGTTGCGCGTGGGCGAAGTCATCAATGAAGCGCGCTTGAGCGATATGCGTGAGAAATGGGGTTCACTCTTCGACGCGGCAATGGGTGCAGAAGCCATCTATGAAATCCTCAAGAGTATTGACCTTGAGCAAATGTCCCGATCGCTGCGCGAGACGATTCACCTCACCCGCTCCAAACAGGTCAAGAAAAAAGAGATCAAACGCTTGCGCCTGGTCGAAGCGTTGCGCCGCGCCGGGAATCGTCCCGAGTGGATGATTCTAACCGTTTTGCCGGTCATCCCGCCCGATTTGCGTCCGATGGTGCAACTGGACGGGGGACGTTTTGCGACCTCTGACTTGAACGATTTGTATCGTCGCGTCATCAATCGCAATAATCGCTTGCGCCGTCTGCTCGAACTTGGCGCGCCCGAAGTCATCGTCAACAATGAAAAGCGAATGTTGCAAGAAGCGGTGGACTCGCTGATTGACAACTCGTCGCGCGGCAAAGCCGTCAGCGCGCGCGGGCAACGCAAACTCAAATCGCTTTCCGATTTGCTCAAAGGCAAGCAGGGGCGTTTCCGCCGCAACTTGCTGGGCAAGCGCGTGGACTATTCGGGACGCAGTGTGATTGTGGTGGGTCCGCATCTCAAATTGCATCAATGCGGTCTGCCCAAGGGAATGGCACTCGAACTCTTCAAACCGTTCGTGATGCGCAAACTCGTCGAGTACAACTATGCGCACAACATCAAGAGTGCCAAACGCCTGGTGGATCGAAATGCGGCAGAAGTGTGGGACGTGCTCGAAGAAATCATCAAGGATCATCCGGTCTTGCTCAACCGCGCACCCACCTTGCATCGGTTGGGCATTCAGGCGTTCGAGGCGATTCTGGTCGAAGGGAATGCCATTCAAATTCATCCGCTGGTGTGCGCCGCGTTCAATGCGGACTTTGATGGCGACCAGATGGCAGTGCACGTGCCGCTTTCCGAAGCCGCCAAAGAAGAAGCGCGCAAGTTGATGCTGGCATCACGCAACTTGCTCAAGCCCGCTTCGGGCGAACCGATTGTCGATCCGACCAAGGATATGGTGCTGGGCGTGTACTATCTCACGATGGAAAAAGCGGGCGCGCGCGGTGAGGGCAAGGTGTTTGCCTCGGCGGAAGAAGTGGCGCTCGCGTACGAACTGGGCAAGGTGGAACTGCATGCCAGAATCAAAGTGTCCTACGATCCCGAACTGCATCATCGCGCTCCCAAAGGGGTCAAGAAAAAAGGCGATCTGTTTGAAACGACGGTAGGACGGGTACTGTTCAATCAGGTGCTACCGCCGCAGGTGCGTTTTGTCAACGACACGCTGGACAAGAAACGCATCAAAGAACTAGTCGCCCAGGTGTACGCTCAGGTGGGCGCAGAGGCTACCGCGCGCATCGTGGATGATATCAAGGACGTGGGTTTTTACTATGCCACGCGCAGTGGTATCACCATCGCTATCAACGACATTACCATCCCGCCCGAAAAGCACTCGATTCTGGAACGCATCACGGCGCGGGTCAGTGAAGTGGAACAACAATATCGCAAGGGTTTGATTACCGAAGAGGAACAGTACGTCAAGACCGTTGAATTGTGGACCGAAGCCACCGAACTTGTCACCGAGGCGGTGGCGCAAGGAATGAGTGAGGCGTCTCCGATTCGCGTGATGGCAAACTCGGGCGCGACGAAAGGGGGCTTGCAACCGATTCGCCAACTGGCGGGAATGCGTGGTTTGATGGCAGACCCGGCGGGACGCATCATTGCCTTGCCGATCAAATCCAACTTTCGCGAAGGGCTGACGGCACTCGAGTACTTTATCTCCACGCACGGCGCGCGCAAAGGGCTTGCCGATACCGCGCTGCGTACGGCGGATGCCGGTTACCTGACGCGCCGTCTGGTGGATGTGGCGCAAGAGATTATCATCACCGAAGAAGACTGCCGGACCAGCGCGGGCATCTGGATTGATGCCGCCTCCAAAGAGCGCACGGGTGAAACCTTTGCCGAGCGCGTCATCGGTCGTGTCGCCGCGGCGCCCATCACGCATCCGAAAACGGGTGAAGTGTTGATTGCCACCGGTGAACTCATCACCGAAATGAACTGGCCACCCGTCGAAAAAGCCAGAGTCGAACGGGTCTATGTGCGCAGTCCCCTCACGTGCGAGGCGCGCTATGGCTTGTGCGCAATGTGCTACGGTAGCGATCTCGCGCGCGGTGGGTTGATCAACGTTGGAGAAGCCGTCGGCATCATCGCGGCACAAAGCATCGGTGAACCGGGTACCCAGTTGACCTTGCGCACCTTCCACACGGGAGGTGTCGCCGGTGTCGAAGACATTACCAGTGGCTTGCCGCGCGTCGAAGAGTTGTTCGAAGCGCGCGATCCCAAAGGTGAAGCGTTGATGGCGGAGATTGATGGCGTCGTCGAAATCTTCACCGAGGGCGAAGAACGCAAGTTGCGCATCGTCAATACGCGCATCGAAGAAGAGCAATATCCGCTTGCGCGTGGAGTCAAGCCAACGGTCGCAGAAGACGATGAAGTGGTGGCGGGGCAGGTCATCGCGCGTGGCGCAGACGAAGAGATCGTCGCAAAAGAGGGCGGGCGTGTTCTGCTCGACAAGGGATTGATTACCGTGCGACGTGAGGTGCGCGAAGAAAGCGTGATGGAGATTCCGGCGGCGGCGCGCTTGCGTGTGGAAGATGGGCAAATGGTCAAAGCCGGCGATCAGTTGACCGATGGTCCCAAGAACCCGCGCGAGATTCTGCGTATTCTGGGCAAAGAAGCGTGCCAGATGTACCTGCTCGAAGAGGTGCAAAGCGTCTATCGTTCGCAGGGTGTCAACATTCACGACAAACACATCGAAATCATCATCAGCCAGATGTTGCGGCGTGTGCGCGTGCGCAGTTCGGGCGATACCGATTTGTTGCCCGGCGAAATTCTCGACCGCAAAGTGTTTGAAGCGCGGAATGCTCAAGTGCTTCAGGCAGGCGGTACCCCCGCGACCGCGCAACCGATTCTGCTGGGCTTGACGCGCGCCGCACTCGCTACCGACTCGTTCCTCGCCGCCGCGTCGTTCCAGGAAACCTCGCGCGTGCTGACCGATGCCGCGGTGCGCGGCCGCGTGGATCATTTGCGGGGCTTGAAAGAGAATGTCATCCTCGGTAAATTGATTCCGGTCGGGACGGGCTTTCGTCCAGAAAACAACGCGCCTATTGATTTGGGACCCTTGCCGACCGTCACGGTGGATGACATTTCGGAAGAACCGGAGATGACGGCGTAGGGGGTAATTACCCCGTCGTGCCATCCATCGCGGCATAGCCTCCTGGTCCCCTCTCTGTTGGAGCGAGAATTTGTAATTACTCAGCCGTCTCATCCATCGCGAAAGCCCCACCCCCTCCCCACGCCGCTCTGCGGCGTGGGGAGGGGGAATCAAGGGCGGGAGAGTGTGCGGCGGGAGATGCATTCGGATAACACCAGGCTCTGCGGCGTGGGGAGGGGGAATCAAG
>Ga0209101_1002014_pt1 | contig 14081 bp, 12 predicted proteins | sample ConPoolayeCmetaG_FD_185481 | JGI IMG/M metagenome (GOLD analysis project Ga0209101, IMG submission 185481) | Hot spring microbial mat communities from California, USA to study Microbial Dark Matter (Phase II) - Cone Pool mat layer C metaG... ... | reverse complement strand
CGTTTATTGCCGTAACCAACTTATAAAAGACCAACGCCGTCTTGGCCGGCATCTTCAACGTTATCAACTCGTTCAATGCGTTAATCGACGACAAAAGCACTGCATACTTTACCTTCATCATATTCTCCTTACTATTGCCTTTTCTCTCTTAATCATAAAACGGATAAACCGTGAAATAAATTCCCTTTATTGTCACGTTGAAAGTCGTTGTAACATCGATTTTATCGTTTTGAAGCAAGCCTACAAAGCGAATCTTATACTTCTCTCGACCCAAAACGAGGTCACCGAGAGGAAGAGAACGATAAGCCCAAACCCCCGACATTGCAGAGGCTTGCTCAAGATAAACCGAATCCGAAAACGAATCGATTACGAGCGCGCTGTTGCCTCCGGACTGTAACGGTACACCGTCTGTGTATAAAAAACCGATCCAATGGGAAGTAACCGGCAAAATTACAAAATCGACATAAACATATCCGCCCGCGGACTGAACAATGGAGGATTGCAGAGATACCTTTGTTGACGGCATAATATACTGCGCCAATGTGGGATCGGTCGAATCACCGTAATATCTAGGCAACGGCACAGGCGGCAAATTCAGGTCATCCGGGAAAGTATAAAGACGCCAGTCCTGGGAAGAAACCCTAACCCGACGCGTCCGTTGAACCGCCTCGGTTCCTGTTTCTATGCCAAGATAGAGATCGAAGATGTTTCCCGCCATCACACGCGCGCTTATAATAGGAGTAACCAAACCGAAATATGAAGAATCGAGTTCGGTCGATAGGGTTTTGCTCATCTTGGTCTCTACCTGGGTTCGCTTACAACTTCCCCCGCTGGCCGTGTTATCGCTAAACGTATCCCAGCCCGAAAAACCTTCCGCCTCGATCCAATCCAAAGACGTGTTCCCGTTAGCACGTCGTACATGCAAAAGAAACTTGTAAATAGGTGAGCTGCCGGTGTTACTTATCCTGATAATGGGGTAAACCCCCATACAGGTTGGAAAGTTATTCCCGTCTACAAAGATGGTATTACTCTTATTTGCTTCCTGAACACTATAAAGCTGCGTCGTACCGACAATATCGACGGGCTGATACGGCGATGAGGTTGCAATAGGATTAATCTTTAATGTGACCTCACAAATTAAAGAATATCTATCGCTTTCTTTGCCGGTTTGCGTTCTGTACTCCATACTCGGCACGCTCAGGGCTTGCGTTTGAACACGAGGAAGAGGCGACTTGAGATAGAGATAAAACGTACTCCTGGCCGTTGTAAAACCTATCGGCCGATATTCGAGAAGGCCACCTCTTTCATTTTGTACTACTTCGCAAAGTTTCTGAAAAGATTGTCCCACAAGTTCGGGCGTACTACCGAAAATCACCATACTAAAAACGGCATCGACGACATTTTCCTTTTTGCCGACCGGCTTTGTTCGCCGACCGACTTCAGAATAAACGATTTCGAGACGTTCGCCCTCTTTGAAATCGATAGAACCGGGAATCACCTGATGGTCAAACGTATTATCGGCCAACCCACAGGCAAGACTCGGCTTACCGAAAGGATGAAAAGTAAAAATACCCATTTATGCTCCTACCGCGGCACGCGCCTTAGCACGTTGCAACTCAAGATTAAGTACATCCATCACACCGTGTGCATCTTGTGCATTTTTTACACCGGGGAATGCATTTTCAAAAGCACCACGAAGAATATTGTAGGTATTATAAGTTATCTGCTTTTCCTCGGCCAGCCTGAGCTGATTACGGGCCAACTCCAACTGGCCGGAAATCGCATCGGCCAACGAGAAGGTCCCGAAACCATCCGAAATATTCTTTACAATCGCCGCCCCGGACTCAGAGAGACCATAAAGAGGCGAACTCTTATCTTTAGGTTCCGAGAACGGCAAAAGTGCCCTTAACTCACCGAGCTTCTCCTTTATCTTCGCCTTTAGCGATTCCCAAGAAGACTCTATGCCTTTCCAAAAATTATCGACAAAAGAGACACCGGACTCAAACAAAGACCCCACAAATTCCGCTACGGTCGATTTGGCCTCCTCAAACTTGGTAAACAAACCGTTTTTGAATTCGTCGAGTTTCCCGATTAACAAAGCCCAGGTTTTATCCCATATATCGGCGATATTCTCTTTAGCGTCAAGAAATTTTTGCCCGATCTCATCTAGTTTATCTTTAACTTTCTCAACCAGACGGGCCCCCCATTCGGTAACTTTAAGAATAATCCTGGACAAGAGAAGCAAGACTAAAACCCATATCAGGGAAAGCTTTTCATTGATATTACCTATGAAATCATCGAAAAAGTCTTTTATTTTTTGTTCTATTGTAGCTAAAAATTCTCTTACCTTCTCCGATGTATTCTCTTTTAGGAGTCCAAGCTTTTCCCCGAGCCGGGCGCCGAATTCTATAATCCTAAAAATAATGCTGCTCAAGAAAACAACGACACTACCTACGCCGATTTTGAAGATGGCATTCACAACATTGCGCACCGAATCGATAAAACCCAAGAACGATTCCTTAACCGTTCCGAAACGCTCTGATATCTCGTCCAGTTTTTGCTTTATTTCTTCCGAACTTTTTCCCGTAACAACCCTGTAGATAAGATCGAATATTGAAGTAAGCAGTTTAACCGTCCCGGAAAAAAGCGATATAACAAACGAAATCGTGCCGATAATACCGGCAAACAGGTCAATGGCCCCCTGTACGGCAACAGAAAGTCCCTTAAATACCGACGTTAAAAGAACGATCGGCCCAACTATAGCAAGAATAAGCTGTGTAATAACATAGAAACCTACAAACTTGCCGAACATTTTCCACAAAAATGAAAGTAACGGCCTCAACGGCTCCAATGTCGTTTTGAGTTCCTCCCAAGAAGTCTTCAGGGAGCTCAAACTTTCGGATAGCGGGCCGAAATCAAAAGTAAAGGTATCTTTTAGCTCGCTCACCCTCAGGAATACAAAGTCTATGATAGGCGAAAAGGTATCTATCAGACCGGAGAGCTTTTCGACCAGCCCGACAAGAGAAGCAAGAGGCGCCAGGAAACTATCCAGCGTTGAGGCGCCCTCTTTCATACCGAGAGGCTTAAGAAACTCGTCAATATAAAGGTCGCCACCGAAGGTCTCTTTAATTTTATCCTTTATTTCTTCCAGCTTGTTCTTTATCTTGTCCAGCGTGGCAAGCAAACCTTCGGAAATTTTCATCTCGCCGAAAAGCGCCTTTATTTCTTCAAGATCGGCCTTCAGGTCTGACAAAGCCGAAGTCTTGCCTTCTCCGGTACCGAACAAGGTATCCCAAAGACCGGACACATCCTCTGTGTATTCGTCGAAAATCTTTTTGAAATCCAGATCGTCAAAATACTTTTTTATCTTCGTCAGTGTTCCTTCAGGGCCCAGCAGGGAATTATAGAGATTTTCCGTCTTACCAACAATCCACGTCCAACCTTCACCGACTTTCTCTTTGGCCCGCTCTACCCATTCCGAAAAACTATATCCGGTCACCTGCTTTAGCCACTTGTCCAAAGCCTCACCTTTTCCGACTACGAACTTACCTATATTTTCAAACAGTTTGCCCAAATCTATACCCGTAAGATTTTTTACAAACTCATTTGCTTTACCGGGAAGTTCGGAAATCCATTCTTTAATCCTTCTTATCTTTTCGTCAAGTGGCAATCCGAGAAATTCCTTGATCTTGGTTACAACTTCATCGACCTTTTTCCTTATTTCAAGCCATTCCTCGGATACAAGGCCGAGGTCTTCTCTTATGCCTTCAAATGCTGCCTCCATCTTATCGATGGCCGGAATAAATTTTTCAGGAGAAAGATCGAATCCAGAGTCGATATCTTTTGCCGATTGAGCTGCACCGGAAATTTTGTCGGCAATTTCTCGAAGCGCCTTGAGCTGCTCGAGTTCGAGGTTAACCGTATCTTTCATTGCCTCAAGATACTCTCGCTGCCAATTTACGGCCTCTTCTTTGGCCTTTACATCCTCCTCGGCAGCCTTAAGTCTTTCCTGAAGCTCCTTCGACACAAATCCGGCCTTTTCGGCTAAATTGACTTCTTCCTGTATTCTCTTCAGACGCTCAACGGCAGCCTGATGTTCTAGTGTCAACTTGAGATACTTTACATACTCTTCGCTTCCGGCACCGAGCATATTCTTTAGTCTATCCAATTGCTCGGCACTGACCTGACCCGTTTTCCTGAAATTGGATATTATCTCGGCTACTAAAACACGCGCCTCTTTAGTCAGCGGTATAACGGCTTTCTCGTCGATAGTTCCGGCCGTAGCGGCGTCCTTTAAAGCATCTCCTATTCTCGACATAACGTCTTTCAAAATACCGAAATCGGCCTGCTTAAAAGAAAGCAAGAACGTATTTATGAGACCCTTGCCCCATTCGACAATATAGCGCAGCGGCCCGGCCTCCGGAGGCGATCCCGGTTTTATAAAGCGCCCTATTACATTGCCCAGAAAGGTCATAACCTTGGCGAGAACTTTTGTTGCCGCCTCGGTAATCCCGTTGGCGAAATTAACGATAAGATTCCATCCCCAAACCGCGGCTTTCCCGATCGTTTTCTGGACGAGATAGATAATCGTAGTAATGATATCTTCTATAGCCGAAACGATCAAGTCACCCCCACGGGCAACATCGCCACGAATGAAACTAAGCGCCGCACCGACCAGTTTGTAAACGGCCATAAAAAGGCCGTTCAACGTATTTTTCACGGTATCTACAAGATACTTTACAACGGGCAAGATGCCGTTCAAAATCGGAACAAGAAAGCGTAGAAAATCTACACCGACATTTTCCAGCTCAAGCCCGATTTGTCTCACTAAAGCTATTATCGTATTTATCCAATATCTTACATCATCGATTAGCGGCGCAAGAACTTTGCCAAGTCCGCCGAGCAGACTCTTCAAAGCAGTTGCAAAACCGTACAAATCTTTCTGATATGCCTTTCTCAGAATGCCGGCAAGACCGTTCAACAGCCCGATAAGAATAACCAATACCGCGAAATATCCCTTCAGCGACGACAGCCAACCGACCATCGAAGTAAAAAAACCGAAAAAAGTGGACTTGAAACGGATAATAAGACCGATAACGGTTAAGATCATCGGCGCTACGGTAGCAAACTTTATAAATCCGGCAATTGCCTTATGCACACTTTCCGGCAGGGCTATAAAACTTTTGAACAATTTATTCAAAGAGAAGACGATCTTTGCAATGGCAGGCTCCAGAAATTTACCTACGGCGAGGAAAGACTCCTGAATATATCTCTTCATTGAACTGAGCTGTTTTCCGGCAGTAGTCATAGCCTCATCATACACGCCCGTAACCATCTTGGCCTGCTTTATTAGACCGTCGATGATGGCCTCTTGTCGCTCGGTTATGGTCAGCGTCGCGGCGGACTTCTTACCCAGCTCACGGGCTTTTTCTTCATAAAAATTCGATACATTCAGCGAAATTCCCAAAGCATCGAGCAAGGCCGAATTACCCGTTTGAACAACCCTGATAAATCTCTCGAATACCTCCGAGGTAGTCATAGTCGATACGGTAACACCGAGGTTTTTAGCGGCCTCGGCAAGTTCCATCAGACGGCGGGTCGGTAACTTGGCACGCATAAATTGCGTCAACGCATCCGTCGCCTCTATAGTTGTAATGCCGGTCTTTACCAATTGATTACGAAGATTTACAATATAGTCTACGTACTCTTTACCGCCAATGCCGACTTCGGTGGCTATATTTCTGGCCACCTGGCGCATTGTTACGTCAAGCGTCTTATATTCAACGGCCAGCATCCCGGCCTTAAGCATCAAACCGCCGGAAATAGACGAAAGTGCCATCAACGCGCCGTTCAGAACAAAAATAGTATTCTGCAGCTTACTAAAAGAATCCCCGGCAAAAGATGTAAACGACGATATCGCCTGGGTCAAAAGTCCGAAAACGTTAAGCCCGGTTTGCGAAAGATAACCGAGATCGGAGTTAAGATTCCCCAAAAGGCCGCCGAATCTAGAAAAAACCGAGAAAACGCTATCTGCAGAAAAACCCAAAGCGGTCGAAAAAGAGGAAAAAAGCTCGCCGGTCTTTCTAAAACCGGATGATACTATTCCCAATGAAGACCTGAAAGCATTACCTATCTTTCGAGGAATAGCCATAAGCTGACGAGAAAAACCTTGTGTAGACTTTTGTAAAGTACCGGCCTGCTCTTCGACGGTCTGTACGGCACGCATTGTAGATTCAACTACCTCACCGTGCGCTCCGGCCAAATTGCGAAGGGCAGCACGCTCGGCATCGATTATGCCGTGTCGGCGGGTCGCAAGCGTCTCCTGTTCTTTTTGATAAGCTGCGGCCGTCGTCTTAAACGTACCTAGCAATGCAATCGACTCTTCAATCGACCGCTTAAGATCGACCGGTAATTCACCACCTATCTTCCCAAAATCGGAAACCACCGTGACGAGGTTACGCGCGGCAACCTCGGCAAGTTGTAATCTTTGCTCCGATATCTTACCGGTTGACATAAAATACGCAGAGGCGTGTCGCAACTCGTTATTAAGAGTAGAGATGGCCGAAATAATCCTGGTAATAACTTTCTTTTGCATATTGGTCTTGATCTCAAGACCGACATACAGAGAATCAAGCGTCTTATCGGCTACGGCAGCGGTTTTGAGCAGATCGTCAAAATCGATAACCAACTCTCTGACGCCCATTCGGGAAAACAGGCTTCTGTTCCGATCTACCAGTTCCTCCACTACACGGGCGTGCCCCTTGATTTTTCTCTCGAGTTCTTTTAGATTTTCTTTGATCTCAACGGCTTCAGGCCCTTTGTCTTCGCCTCGCTCCTCTAGCTGCTTGTATCTTTGTTCCAGTTCGTAATAAGAAGTTACAAGACTTTTTACGGCACTTGTATGTTCAATTGCAATTCTTACGGCCTTCTGTTCGGCCCGCTCCTGCTCGTCAAAGGCTATCTTTTGAATCCTGGTATCGTAAGAAACCTGGTTTATCCTCTTACCGAGCTGAGCAAGACTCTTACCAAACGCGCTGCTCCCCTCATAAGCAGACTCAAGTTGACGACCCGACTCTAGCAAAGAAAAGCCGAGCTTGCGGATATTTCCGTCGGCCAAAGTAAAATAGTAGCCCAGATCGGTAGCAAAATTACGCAAAGCCCCTGCATAGTTTCCCTGCACTATAAGATTACCGATCGAAGATATAGAAGTAATAAGGTCCTTCATTCCCCGCCGGGGACGAACATAGAGATTCTGCATTGCCAAAGCAAGGCTATCGATCTCTTTCTGGACGGGAAATATCCTTTCGGTCAGTCGCTTAAACGCATCTTCTCCAAGAGTATTAAGCGCAAATGAGGCAATCGATTTGAACGAACCGGCGGAAAAAGATTCAAAGGCCTTTATTCCCACCGAGACTATACCCAGAGTATCCGTAATCCTCTTAGCTTCGTCGTTTACTTTCTGGGCAATATTGCTATTCAATTTTATATCTACAACTAAATTTGCAAGCTGCTCTTCACCGGCCATCCAACCTTTTCGCTACCTCTTCGGCCAAGCTGGCCGCCTGATTATGGCTTGAAGCCACGAAAAATACACCCTGTGGCTTCTTTACCTCTACACCATCTGAATTAACATAAACTACTTTGCCGTTCTTTTCAACCCTAAACACGGCCTCAAGCCCTTTGGCCCTGGCATAATCCCATACGTCGCCTTTAACCGGCGTAGCCCGCATTTTTTCACGCGCAAAACGGATTACCTTTTCGCCGATCTCCGACGGCGTTCTAACACCTCTTGTTGTCCACCTGAACTTCTTCGGATCCTGCCCGGCAATGATCCAGGTCTTAAAATTTTCGGCCTCTTCCAGTTCAAGGGCTACCAGTAGCCAACAGATGTAACGAGACCACAGGAGATTGTTTTCTATGTAGGAGGCAGGCGTATTAAAATGCTTAGAAACCAGGGCAATGGCCCTTACTTCGTCGAGGACATCGGGGGTACTTGCGCCTCTTCTGTTCGAGGCCGAAGAAAGTTTTTTAGGGCTTCTCGAACATCTTCGCCAAACGATGAATTGTAGTGATATTTACAGGCATCCCAAAAAGCGCGAAGAATCTCATCGGGCGTACCGTTATTCTGCAAAAACACAGGGTCTACCTGCATTAAAAACGGCATAATCTCGTTCGTAAGTACATCGATATTATCACCAAGAGCAAGCGAGGCATAATTAAACAACTTCAACAAATCGCCGAGTTTGATTTCACCGGAATTAAACCATTCATCGAGCGGAACACCGGCACCGATAACAGAATAAAAAATATGACTCAAAACGCCGATTACCTTAGGCATCATCCTGATCGCCTTAAGCCCCTTCAGCGGCACAAGCTCCCACTCGGTATCACCAACCTTCAGCCTCATTCTAGCTCCTATCCTCCACCTTCAAAAAATACTATAAGCCCCCCTTTCGGGGGGCTTTTCGGTTAGTACAAATACAAATTTCCGAGACGGTTTCCGAGAGGCAAGTCCAGAACCGGACGTGCTCTAAACTCGAAAGACGCCGTATTCAATTCACGCGCGCTCATCGACCACTCAATACCGTTCTGGATAAACGCGTCATAAATGGTCAGAACACCACCGGTTATACCGGAACTCGTATTAGGGGTCGTCGGAGCATCACACGAAACGTTAACGAACTCGATTGAAATCGGTCTATTACGAAGACGACAACCTCCGCCGAAAGTAATCAACTGCTCAACACCAAGAGCATATCTATTCCCGGTACCAACCGCCAGTTCGAGGATTTGGGGATTAAACTCATAAACTTCAACGGTCACGGTCGTCTCTTCGCCGGTCAACTGATAAACCGTATCGGTTCCTATGTTAAATCCCTCCACGGGCTCAAACTCAGGCGAATGCTGCCAGGAGAGCTCGTTAACTTGGCCGAGCTCGAAAGACTTTCCCGGCTTAAGCCCAATCGGCGCGTGGTATGTCGTATATGCAAAACTGCTTGTTTCCAATGAACCGTAGAGGGGCTCGGTACCAACCCTGATAGCCCCCTCGGGCTTCATAAAAAAACCTGCCGTTATATGCGGCGCAACAGGTGAATAATACGTACCCATTCTTAACTCCTCTTCTTACCAGGTTTAACGGAGGGTTTTTGTGCCATATCTACATCCCGCGGAGTAGCAACATAAAACGCACGGATTCTCTCGTTATTGCACGCAGGACACGGATATTTTATGCTCAAAAGCCATTCAGCATCTTCCCGTAATACCCACGTACCTTGCGGAGTTATGTCGTAGACATAATCGTACTTCGGGCTTACAAGTACCCTGCGCCCTATACGTCTATCCGAAGCAACAAAAACCCACATTCAAAGCCATCCAACTAGTTACAATAATCCGTCAGCTTTAAGGACAAAACAGAATAAAGCGACGGGAAAACTTCTTTTCCGGTATCATACCAATTCGTTCGATTCGACAATCTAAACTCTTTTCCAACCGTAAACTTGTTATCACCGTCTACTATAGAGTGAACGCTACGAAATAATTCCATAATGCGATCGACCAATAAATCAAAATCGGAATGAACCCTTTCAAATACAGCTTCATCATCTTTCTGCGGTAACGCATAATCGACGATATGAAGCTCGACATCGTAAACAACCACTACACTGTCACGAATATTTGCAGAAGGCACCTGCTGATAACTAACAGAATTTATCCTTACCGTAATCGAGTATGTCTGACGCGAGGGTGTAAGAGAGGATAGATTGATCTCCCTTATCTTTCTCCTGACACCCTGATGCTCAATCCCATTCGTCAAAGAATCGGAATAAGTCTCAAGAAAGCTGCGCAGCGCATTCTTAACACTATTTTGCTTACTCATTAAGACTTTCCGTTATAGGTCGCAAGCACCAAACCTTATCGTAAATATCCAAAGACTTTCTCTAATCTCGCCAGAACATATTCTTGAAAATTTCGATAAGCCTCAACTACAAAATCTTTCTCAATCCTGTTTCCCGGGCCTATCACGATTGCCTGCTTTTTAGAACCCTCTCGAACCCCTACCGATCTGACGAGCATATCCATACCATAACTGTTAAAGGCCAAATACCGGCGATTTTTCGGCAAAATGATATGCGGTGTAGTACCGGGCGCTTCCCTTTCGGGCGGAACTCCTGTAGTAAAAAACTTTGTATGACCGGATACGGTCATTAAACGAAACGAAATCGAGCGCCTATGCAAATCCAGGTCAAAAGGCGCCAAAACGGTGCCATCCCCCGAGCTCTGGACACTTTCCACAAAAAGACCTTCCTTTATCGGAATCAATCCCAGTCTTTCGCTGGGTCTCTGACCGAGACGAGAAAAGCCTGGATTGCCAAAACCTGTAAATTTATCGAGATTTTTTGAACCATCCGGAGCGGCCTTAACCGCTTCCTCCAGCAATTTAATTCTGAATTCAAGTTCAAGATCGGAAAGAACATTACCCGTAAATACGTCATAGAGACGCATTATACCTTTTCTCGTTTTGTCGAAGACTTTACCGACTAAGGCAGAAATATCAGGCATAGATTACCTCTCCGGTATACAAAGTGTACCTACCTTGCTACTTATTCACATTGCCCGTTGTACCGGTTATCCGAGTATTCATAAAAAGTTCTAAAAAGCGCATCCCGATGCTCCAGCACCGGAACGGCACGCTCGCTCATAGCCCTATCGGCAACCGACCCCGGAACGGCTTTTGCATACAAGAAAATCTCACCCTTCAATAGCTGGCTTCTCATTCTCTCGAAAATTACGGCAAACGGATTATTCTCACCGCCCTCACGAGGCATACCCCGCGTAGGAACCGGCGAAAATATATACCCGGAAATCATAGAAGCAACACCGAGAGCACTAAGATAGTTAATCAGCGTTGTCTGTGTTTCATTCCAACCGAATGAAGGATGCTCCTCTAACGGAACTATATAGCCGGCAGACCTGAGTACTTCATCGATTAAAGCATCTACCCAGGCTATTAGTTGATTAACTATGCCCTCGCTGGGTATGGTAGAGGCGCTTGGAAGCCCGTTGTAAAAGACATTTTGAAGCAGAAAAGCCACATCCTCTTTCTTGCTATACGGTCTCGTAGCTACCACCGCGCCTCCCATCCTAACATTACCAAACCGTTAAGACGAAAATATCTTTCGAGGTCTTCATAATCGGGAAACCCTTCAGTTGAACGCCGACTTCCCAACTCCAGGGAGGCGTATTCAACTTCGTTGACCAAGTTTGTTTCCCGGTCTTATATTCATCATTAGGCCCGCTGATCGGCGCCGTCGCAAAGAACATATTCCCCTCTCGCATCGCAAAAGGCGGGACAATAATCACCTTGTTGCGCGGAATAAAACGAATATGTTGCTCGGTTTCCTCACCGGCGCCGATATTTTCATAAGTCCATACTGCATCGTAAATCAATATATCTAATCCGAGATTGTTCTTGAGATAGTCACCGAATCTCTTAAAATCGACAAACTTCTCGGCTATCGAAGTATAGGCAAAGCGCTCGATTACCTTCTCGCGCGTAGAAATCCACGAAAGAACGCTAGAGCTCATAATGGCCAAAGAACCCCAAGTCGGATAATGAAGGGTTTCGGTCATCAGCTCTCGAACGACTTCCAGGTCGAGAATCGGATCGGCATTTGCATCTTTCCAGTTCTTTCCGGCACCAGGACGGGAATCAAGCCCTACCAGCGTGGCGGCGTTCTGCTTAAACTCTGGTCTAAAGCCGAGATCGAGTTGAAAAGACACGTTCCCCCAATAGGAAGGAGGATTAGAAATCTGATTCCCGTTCTCATCAACAGGCGGCCAGACGATATTGCCCAGAAGGGCTTTGGTACACAGATACTCTATCGTCGCGTCGATTTCATCGTCACATGCGGCAATCTTATCGCGCAAAATGCGCAAAGCTTTTTCGCGCTTGCTTTCAAGAACTCGGCTTTTGAGCGCCAGTTCGTCGGGCTCGCGCAGCGTCATAACCGTGCTCTCATCCAGCTTGCGAGAAGCGGCCATATTGAGTACATTGGCAAATTGCTGATAAAAGGTAGGATCGTTACCGGGAATCGGCGTGCCGGTCATACTATATACACCGGCTATATGATTAGCAGAGCGAATAACATCCCAAGTCAACTCGTACTCGGTAACAGGCCGCATTGGAAACAACTTGGGCCAAATATACGTACTTCGCAAAGCGTCGGCATCGGGGCGCTCCCTGATCGCCGAGTCCAAAAACCGTGTCGTCAATGGATTGACGTTCATCATTCCTCCTATATTAAACCCAACTTATCTGTTTCAGCGCGGTCTTAACCGCCGCAGGAATATTCCCCAACTGGGGGGAACCGAAAACGTAACAATAATTTTCAACCAAAGTACCGTGCACAACCGCATCGACCGGATAATCGGTCAGCGTCATATCATAGAAATCAACCAGGACGCCAACCGGAACATCCGAACCCACACCATAAGAAGCCGACGCGCTGTAAGGCACAAACTTACCGCCGGATTCGGCCAAAACCATCCCCGGATAAACGTACCTTACCCCGTCCTCAAGCGGCACATAGGTCGCTTGAAACGGACGCGACGTTGACTTGTAGAAATGGTTATCGCGCAAAGGGTTCAAGACCCGTTTATGTCGCAATTCACTATACAGCATAACAACCTCCTACTTCTTCCAAAACTCTTTCGCCTGACCGGAAATATCCGGTTCAACTCTATCGGACATCTCGGTTCTATGTTCTTCCAACAAAACTTGGCCCGGCAAATTTTCCAGCAGATAGGTAACCGCCTCCAAAAGATATGTAAAAACAGCATTGGGATTTTTGTCGACATCTTCCAATTTTATCGAATTACCGATCTGCTCCATATTGAGAACGCTTTGCGCCCATTCAAGCAGAAAAGGGGAGTGACTTCTGCCGCTTTCATCACGGTAATTACGGGCCTTTTCAAGAACGGCCGCAATCTTCGATCGGCAAAGCTCTTCTTCAAGGCGCTTAATCTCGTTCTGATATACGCCGACCCTTTCATTCAAGGTCTGCTCTATTGCCGAGAGACCCTCCAGTGTAGATTCCAAATCAATAATATTATCCATACTCAGTTTCACCTCCGGCGAGCGCCAGTCTGGATGAAACTCGACGCTCGCGTATTTATACAGTTCTCCCTCTACAACCTCTTTACCGCTCTTGGTCGGCCTGGCAATACCGTACAAAAAGTCTCCTTCTTTGTAAATATCTTCAAGCCAACCCAGAGCACCCAGCTCGGGGCGATGACGCGCATCGATCGAAATGTCGTTACCGACTACATTCTGCTTAAAATTCCGAATAAAATTATCGAAAACATCATCGTTAAAAACTAAAATACCTTCGGGATGCCGATATTTTCCTCTTTTCAACATCGGAACAAGTAAACGATCTTCATTGCCTACCTTTATCATCCGTATCGGCGGCAAACCTTTGATAAAGGGGCGATTCGTCACCGCACAGCCCAACAAAGTCGGACCCTCCAGCTTTAACTTTTTATTGTGACTTGCCGTACAAATAGCCCAGGCCTGCTCCTCCGGACTCTGATCTTCCTTAAGAGGTTTAGGGCGACTCGACGGATCGTCCTTCCATTTATCCAGAAGGCTTTTTACACATTTTTCCACATCCTCTGGCATAATCTCCTCCTAATATCTAATTATACCACATTATTCAAAAAAAGTCAAATTTTATTGTAAGCTCTAACGATTAAGTCGGCAAATTTATCACCGGCTACCGACCACTTCAAGTCACGCATTACTTCCTGTGAGTAATCTACATAATCGCCGTGCTCTATCTTCAATCTTGCACACTTAATCGCACGTGCTACATCGGCCGGTGAAATCAACAAGAGTCGAGCACCGGTATGCCACCGACAATAATGAACCGGCTTTAACATATCTATGGCATACCTGGCGTGTACCTCACTCCGAACAAGCCCATCGGCTACCGTAATCATAGGCACACCACAGGCAACGGCTTCAAGCGGAGGCAACCCCCATCCCTCGGCGCTGGAAACATCAACATAAAGATCGGCCA
>Ga0209101_1002013_pt1 | contig 14084 bp, 14 predicted proteins | sample ConPoolayeCmetaG_FD_185481 | JGI IMG/M metagenome (GOLD analysis project Ga0209101, IMG submission 185481) | Hot spring microbial mat communities from California, USA to study Microbial Dark Matter (Phase II) - Cone Pool mat layer C metaG... ... | reverse complement strand
TGATGGCCAGTAATGCCAGGTGGATAGGACGAGTTGCCGATTCTCCCGAAGGCGCCATAGCGAAATCTATGATAACACCATTGCAAAAGCTTGTCAACGTTCCTTTTTGCCCAGGGTGTCCGTCATATTTTTGCGCGAGAAGGGGAGATGGCTCATTTTCCAGTCGAATGGGGTTTCGCGTTTCCCAACCTGTCATTCTGAGCGAGCTGCCGAAGGCGGCGAAGCGAAGCCTGCCCTGAGCGAAGCCGAAGGGAATCTCTTTAGCGGGAAACGAGATTCCCTTCGACCTGGCGCAGGGTCGCTTCGGCCGCTTCGCGGCCTTCGCTCCTCAGAATGACATCTGTGAGTAGCACAAAAAGTGTTATCCTGTTCCCGAACCCTCCCGAGAAGGGAGGGAAATCAGCCTGTGGCCGCCCATGACGACATTGGGCACGGTTTGGAGAGCGGCTAGAGCCGGGTGTACGCAAAAAAATGACGGACACCCCGCCACCCGCTGCGAGCCAGCGTAGTCAATGCTGCGGCTGATGGTCGCCGAGGCGCCGATCTCAACCTCGAACAGCTCGCCCACGTAGGCGGTCTGCGAGCCGTCCGCCGCGACCTGCAGCACGCGCTGGCCGTTGCCGTCGTAGACGAAGCGGGTTGCGGCGAGCAGGCGGTTCTTGGCGTCAAAGGTCTGCCCGTAGGTGGCTCCGTCCACCACGGAGTTGTGGAAGCTTGCAAACGGAGATAGATTCAGGGGTGATGAAGGGGATTATCTACAGCCAGCCCCTCGTTCTCTGCAGCCCGGTTCAGTTGCTCATCGGCTGCAACGAAGGTAAGCGAAGCATCGCCACACGAGGCCAAGAACTCGCGTGCCCCCAACGCCGTTGCCAGGTGGATAGCGTCGTAGGCGCGCAGTGGGTGGCGTTCCAACAATGCACAGGCCCGCTCGATGACTGCTGGGGTAGGCGGCATAAGATGAACCTCGTTCACGCAGTCAGCTCGCAAGGCATCGCTGACGGTCGCGAACTCTTCGGCGGTCAGGGTGCCGTCGCGGAGGCGGCGGGCGAAGGCACTGATGATTTCGACGACAGTCAATTGTGAAGTGAACGAGAGTGTCATTTGACCGGGGGCAATGATTGCCCGCAGCCAATCGCTGCCGATCTCGTTCACGTATCGTTTGACCAGCGCGCTGGCATCCAGGTAGTAGGGGCTCACGCACGCTCCTCCCGATCTTCCAGGATGACCTGGGACAGGGGTTGGCCGTGACTCATCTTTTTTGCCAGGCGCGCGCGCTCCTCGGCCGAGACATCCGCAGGCTGCATCCACGGCAGGTCCTGGACCATCCCGGCAATCCTCATCTCGTGCAAGAGGCGCTGGCGGGCATCACTGTTCTCATCCTGATCGGCCTTGGGGCGGATAACCAAGGCGTCGTTGTGTTGTTCGATCTCGACCTCCTGGATGTCACCCCAGGCGCGGACGAGCAGGCGCGGTACCAGTACGCCTTCCTGTGTGACTTTGACGATGACTGCTCGACCCATATCATTCCTCCTACAAACCTGGTCCAGGCCCAATTTGCCGGTTTGCGTGCAAAGAGAACCAGTGACTCGATCGCAGTATAACACATTGCGGCGCAACCGTCAAAAAACGGGGTACTGACGGGTGTCCGTCACTTTTTTGCGCGAGAAGGGGAGATGGCTCGTTTTCCAGTCGAATCCGGTTTACACTCGCGTTTCCCAACCTGTCATTCTGAGCGAGCCGCCGAAGGCGGCGAGCGAAGCCCGCCCTGAGCGAAGCCGAAGGGAATCTCGTTAGCGGGAAACGAGATTCCCTTCGACCTGGCGCAGGGTCGCTTCGGCCGCTTCGCGGCCTTCGCTCCTCAGAATGACATGGGGGAGCAGTTGGGATCGCATCAGGCGCGGTCTGGAGAGCGGCCCTGGCCGGGTGGACGCAAAAATATGACGGACACCCTTTTGCCCAACTTGACAAAAGTCGTTATCACTTGGTACAATCACATCAGATGATTCCCCCTTGTGCGCGGTCAGAGATCGCGCACAAGGGGCAGGGGCGACGGATGTGTCGTCCAGGGGTACGCTGTGGACGAGATCGAAGCCAAGTTTATCCTGCCCGACGAGGAAACGCTGCAGCGCCTGCAGACTGCCGGGGCGTTGTGTGGCTATGCATTGGACGAGAGCCGTGTCGAGCGGGTGCGGGATACCTTCCTGGACACCGACGATCAGGTGATCCTGGCCGCCGGCTACGCCTTGCGCCAGCGCGAGAGAGAAGCTGGCGTGCTGATCACGCTCAAGGGGATGGGCAGCAGCCGCGACGGCATCCATCAGCGAACAGAGCTGGAAACGCTGCTGCCAGCATCCGGGCCGCCAACCGCCTGGCCCGACAGCCCCCTGCGGACGCTGGTGCTCCAGTTGACCGCCGAAAAGCCGCTGATGCCGCTCCTGGTGCTTCACCAGGAGCGTGTCGTGCGCCCGGTCTGCCAGGGCGAGCGCCAGGTGGCAGAACTGAGCCTGGACCGCGTCCGCCTGGAGGGAGGGGCTTTCCAGGCGCTGGAGGCAGAGGTCGAGCTGCTGCCCGGCGGCAGCGCGGATGACCTGAGGGCGCTGGCGGCGGCGCTGCGGGACGAGTGGGGGCTGACGCCGCAGCTCCACTCCAAGTTCGAGCAGGCGCTGGCCGCCGTGGGCAGGCCGCTGAAGGAGCGGCCGGGCCTGCGGCCGGACGACTCGATGGCCGAGGCGGCGCGCAAGACGCTGCTCTTTCACTTCCGCGCCATGCTGCACCACGAGCCGGGGACGCGCCAGGGCGAGGACCCCGAAGCGCTGCACGACATGCGCGTCGCCACGCGCCGCATGCGCACCGCGCTGCAGGTCCTGGACGCCTGGCTGGACGCGGCGCAGGTCAGGCCGCTGGCCAGGGGGCTGCGGCGGCTCGGCCGCGCCCTGGGGGCGGTGCGCGACCTGGACGTTTTCTGGGAGCGCGTAGAAGCCTACGCCCAGACACTGCCGCCAGCGCACCAGGCCGGCGTAGAGCCGCTGCGGGCTGCCTGGCGGGCGCGGCGCCAGGCGGCGCGGTTGGCGTTGCTGGCCCACCTCGACAGCGAGCGGTACGCCCGCTTCAAAGCGCGGTGGGGAGCCATCCTGCAGACGCCAGGGGCGCTGGGAGGGCTGGAAGGGCCGACAGAAGGGCCATACCGCCTGCGCCACGTGATGCCGCTCCTGGTGCAGCAGCGCCTGGCCGAGGTGCAGGCCCACGACGAGTGGGTCAGCCAGCCGGACGTGCCGTTCGAACGGCTGCACCAACTGCGCATCGCGGCCAAAAAGCTGCGCTACACGCTGGAGTACTTTCGCGAGGTGCTGCAGCCGCAGGCTGGCAAACTGATCGCTGAGATCGTCGAGTTGCAGGACCACCTGGGTGCCATCCAGGACGCGGTTGTGGCCTGCCGGCTGGTGGGGGAGCTGATCCTGGAACTGCCGGCGGGGCCGCAGGCAGAGGCCAGCGTCTTTGGGGCGGCCTACACGGCGGCGCGGCAGGAGGAGCTGAGGCAACTGCTGACCGCCTTCCCGCCGCTGTGGGCGCGCTTTCGGCAGCCAGCGTTCAACCGCATGGTGATGGCCGTTTTGGAACCGCCAGCCGCATAGCGAGGAGGCAACTGCCTACCCTTCCGCAGGTTTGGGCGCAATCTCTCTAACCTGCGGGAGGGTGGTGGGGATGAGGAGGAAAGGGATGCTGGACAAAGTCGATCTGAGCAAGCGTCTGTCCAAGGCGGAATACAGAAAGCGGCTGCCCTACCTGCGCGCCCGCCTTTCCGACCTGCAAAAGGCATGCTGGGATGCCGCCATCCCCACCATCATCCTGTTCGAGGGCTGGGACGCGGCGGGCAAAGGGACGTCGATCAACCTGCTGACGCAGCGGCTGGACCCACGCGGCTTCAAGCTGTATGCCATCCAGGCTCCACGCACCTATGAGACGCACATGCCGTGGCTGTGGCGCTTCTGGCTCAAGCTGCCCAACTATGGCGAGATGGCCATTTTCGACCGTAGCTGGTATGGCCGCGTGCTGGTCGAGCGGGTGGAGGGGCTGACGCCAGAAGCCGACTGGCGCAAGGGCTACCGCGACATTGTCGATTTCGAACGCACCCTGGCCGATGACGGCTATGTCATCATCAAGTTCTTTCTCCACATCAGCAAAGAGGAACAAAAGCGGCGCTTTCGCAAACTGGAGCGCGACCCCCTCAAGAGCTGGCACGTCCAGCCGGAAGACTGGGAGCACCACCGCAAGTACAAGCAGTACCTGCTGGCCTATGAGGAGATGTTCGAGCGTACCGAGGCAGAGTGGGCGCCGTGGACCATTGTCGAGGCCACCGACCGCTACTGGGCGCGGGTCAAGGTGTTCGAGACCATCACCGCGCGCATGGCCGAGGCGCTCACCCGCCGTGGCCTGCCTCTGCCGCCAGAACCCTATGTCGAAGCCATCGGGCAGGATGAACTAGACCTCCCAGGAGAGGAGGCATAGCGATGCTGGACACCATCGATCTGACCAAGAGCATCACGCGAGAAGAGTACGAGCGCAAGCTCATTCGCTACCAGTTGCAACTGCGCGAACTGGCCTATCAGCTCTATGTGCAGAAGCGGACGCTGGTCGTCGTCTATGAGGGCTGGGACGCGGCGGGCAAAGGAGGCAACATCAAGCGGGTGACCGAGAAACTCGATCCGCGCGGCTACGAGGTGTTGCCCATCGCTGCGCCCAGGGGTGAAGACGCCACCCATCATTACCTGTGGCGCTTCTGGCGCCGCCTCAAACCGCCCGAAGAAAAGCAGATCCTCATCTTCGACCGGAGCTGGTATGGCCGCGTCATGGTCGAACGGGTGGAGGGGTTCTGCTGCGAGGAGGAATGGAGGCGGGCCTACCGCGAGATCAACGAGTTCGAGCGCCAACTGGTCGATTTTGGCATCATCCTGGTCAAGTTCTGGATTCACATCAGCAAAGAAGAGCAGCTCGCCCGCTTCGAGGAGCGCCAGCGTTTGCTGTACAAGTCTTGGAAGCTTACCGACGAAGACTGGCGCAACCGCGAAAAATGGGACGCCTACGAGGCAGCGGTGAACGACATGCTGCTCAAGACCAGCACGGTCACCGCGCCGTGGACGATCGTGGAGGGGAACAACAAGTGGTATGCGCGGATCAAGACCCTGAGCACGCTCGTCGACGTGCTGAGCCGCAAGTTGGGCTACAAGCCGGAAAAGCCGACGGCAAAGCGGGGCAATGGCCGTGGCAGGGGCAAAAAAGGCAAGGGCGGCAATGGCTGAAAAACGCGAGAGGGAGAAAAACATTCCCGTCGCGCCGATCGACCTGAACGATCCGCGCCTCTACATCAACCGCGAGCTGAGCATGCTGCGCTTCAACCAGCGGGTGCTGGAGGAAGCGTTCAGCGAGCGCCACCCCCTGCTGGAGCGGGTCAAGTTCCTGGCGATTTTCGCCAGCAACCTGGACGAGTTCTTTATGATCCGCGTCTCTGGCCTGCGGCGGCAGTTGGCTGTCGGGGCGCTGGAGGCGCCGCCTGACGGCATGAGCCCCGCCGAGCAGCTCGCCGCTATCCGCCGCGAGTTGATGCCGCTCTGGGAACAACACGCCGCCTGCTGGCACAATGAACTGCGCCCCAAACTGGCCGAGGCCGGGATCAACGTCCTCCACTATGACGATCTCAAGCGCAAGCAGCGCCGGCTGCTGCGTGACCACTTTGAGCGCCAGATCTTTCCCTCTCTCACCCCGCTGGCCTTCGACCCGGGCCACCCCTTCCCGCACATCTCCAACCTCAGCATGAACCTGGCCGTGGTGGTGAGCGACCCCCAGTACGGCGAGCGCTTTGCCCGCATCAAGGTTCCGCCCGTCTTCCCGCGGCTGATCCGCATCCCCAGCGAGGAAAAAGCGGACGAGTACGAGGGCCTGGGGCTGGCCGAGGTCAAGGCCAACAACTATGTCTGGCTGGAAGAGGTCATCGCCGCCAACCTGGACCTGCTCTTCCCGGGCCTGGAGATCGTCGCCGCCTATCCCTTCCGCGTCACCCGCGACGCCGACCCCGAGATCGAGGAGGACGAGGCCTCGGACCTGCTGGTGGCGATCGAAGAGAGCGTGCGCATGCGCCAGTTTGGCTCTGCCGTCCGCCTGGAGGTCGAAACGGCCATGCCGGAGCGGATTCGCAATATCCTGCTGACCAACCTGCAACTGGCCCCCTACCAGGTCTATACCCTCCCGGCGCCCATCGGCCTGGCGGCGCTGATGGAACTGACGCAGATCAACCGGCCCGACCTCAAAGACCCGCCCTTCCTGCCTTCGGTGCCGCCTGCGCTGACCACGGGCGAAGACATCTTTTCCGTCATCAGACGCCAGAATATCCTGCTCTACCATCCATACGACAGTTTTACGCCGGTGGTCGATTTTGTCCGCACTGCCGCGCGCGACCCGGACGTGCTGGCGATCAAGCAGACGCTCTACCGTGTCGGCCCCAACTCGCCGGTCGTCGCCGCGCTGATGGAGGCCCGCGAGCACGGCAAGCAGGTTGCCGTGCTGGTCGAGCTCAAAGCCCGCTTCGACGAAGAGAACAACATCGTCTGGGCCCGCGCCCTGGAACGCGCCGGCGTGCACGTGGTCTATGGCCTGGTCGGCCTCAAGACCCACGCCAAAATCCTGCTGGTGGTCCGCCGCGAGCAGGACGGCATCCGGCGCTATGTCCACATGAGCACGGGCAACTATAACGACGTCACCGCACGGGTCTATACCGACATTGGCTTTTTCACCTGCGACCCGGACATTGGCGCGGACGTCTCCGACCTGTTCAACGCTCTGACCGGTTATTCGACCAAGCGGCAGTACCGCAAGCTGCTGGTGGCTCCGGGCCTGATGCGTCAGGGGCTGCTGGAGCGCATCGAGCGCGAGATCGAGCGGCAGCGCGAGCACGGCGATGGCTACCTGGCTTTCAAGATGAACGCGCTGGTCGACAAGGCGTGCATCCAGGCCCTCTACCGCGCCTCGCAGGCCGGCGTCCAGATCGACCTGCAAGTGCGCGGCATCTGCTGCCTGCGCCCCGGCATCCCCGGCGTCAGCGAGAATATCCGGGTCACGTCCATCGTTGGCCGTTTCCTGGAGCACCCGCGCATCTTTTACTTCCGCAACGGCGGCGACGAAGAGCTCTTTCTGGGCAGCGCCGACCTGATGCCGCGCAACCTCGACCATCGGGTGGAACAGCTTTTTCCGGTGGAAGACCCTCGCCTGCGCGAAGCCATCGTCCAGTACATCCTGCGGGTCCATCTGCGGGACAACGTGCAGGCGCGGCGGCTGCTGCCCGACGGGACGTATGAGCGCATCCAGCCCGGCGAGGGCGAGCCGGAGCTCGACTCGCAGGCCTGGATGATCGAACACCGCGGGCTGTGGAACGAAGAGGAATGAAAGTCGCACTGATCGGAGACGTCCATGCCAACCTGCCGGCGCTGGAAGCCGTGCTGGCCCACGCGCGCGCCCAAAAGGCCGACGCCATCTGGAACGTCGGCGACACGGTGGGCTATGGCGCTTTTTCCGATCAGGTCGTGCAGCTCTTGCTGCAACAAGAGGCATTGAGCATACTCGGCGAGATCGACCTGGCGGTGCTGGCCTTCAAGCAGAAGAAGGACAAATGGCGGCGCAAGATGGCGCCGGAAAGGTACGCCGTTCTGGAGCGGGCCTATGAGAACCTGTCCAAAAAGAGCCGCAAGGCCCTGCGCCTCCTCTCGCAAGAGGCGCGGCTCAAGATCGCCGGGCGGCGCATCCTGTTGACCCACGGCAGCCCTCTCTCTAACGAGGAGGCGGTCACTGCCGGGATGCCGCTCAAGCGGCTGCGCAAGCTGGCCAAAGCCGCCCATGCCGATCTGGTCCTCTGCGGCCATTCGCACCAGCCCTTCAAGCGCCGCGTCGACGGTGTGCGCTTTGTCAGCCCGGGCAGCGTGGGCCTGCCCGCCGACGGCGACCCCCGCGCCTCGTATGCGCTGCTGCGGATCGGCCCACAGCGCATAGCGGTGCACTTTTTCCGCGTCGAGTACGACATCGAGCGCGCCACGGCAGCGCTGATCGAGCAGGGCCAGGCAGAGCTGGCGCAGATGGTCCTGCAGGGTCGCTCTCCCCAGCCCGGCCTGGCCGAAGACGAGGCAGTTGACAAGGCGGAGGGTTGGCGTAAGATAGAGCCAGCCGAGCCATAAGGCATGGAGGAAGAGATGAACACAATCAATCGTATCCTGGTCGTGCTGGGCCTTTTGGTGGCGATGGTGGTCTGCGCGGCGGTCTTTGTCGTGCCGCTTCCCCTCCTGCGCGCGCTGGATCAGGGCCTGCAGGGGCTGGTGGGCTGGCTGGCAGGGGTGCCGGCGGTGTGGCGCATCGTCCTGGGCGTCCTCTTTGCCCTGGCCTGGGTCTTTATCTGCCTCATCCTGCTGATCTTTGAGATCGCCCCGCGCCGTCGCCGTGAGGTCAGCGTGCAAAAAGTCGACGGCGGCAGAGTAGAGGTCAGCCTGCGGACGGTGGAGGAGCACCTCACCTACGAGCTGGACCGCATGCGCGGCGTGCTGCGCAGCCAGGCCCGCGTGACGGCGCAAAAGGATGGCGTGCTGGTGGATGTCCGCGTCGACACGGCGGGCGACGAGGCGGTGCCCCTGCGCGCCTCCCGCGTCGTCGAACTGGTGCGCACGGTGGTCGAGGACAAGGTCGGCGTCAAACTGGCCCGCCCGCCGCGGGTCCACCTGCGGGCGCAGCCTATCCCGCCGATCTCCCAACGGCCCGTCCATCTGCCGGCCCCGGCACCTGCTGAAGAGGAGCAAGAGGGCATTGGCGACAGCGAGTGAAAACGGTTCGCTCGACCTGGTCGCCCTGGTGGAGAGTCTGCTCTTTGTGGCCGATGAACCGGCCACGGCAGCCCGGCTCGCCGAGGCGCTGGAGGTGACACAGGCCGAGGTAGAGGAGGCGCTGCAGGCGCTGGAAGCGTCGCTGCAAGGGCGCGGCCTGCGCCTGGAGCGGCTGGGTGGACGGGTGCAACTGGTCACCGCGCCGGAGGCGGCCCCCTACATCGAGCGTTTCCTGGGGCTGGAAGGACGGCGGCGCCTTTCGCCAGCGGCGCTGGAAACGCTGGCGATCATCGCCTGCCGCCAGCCGGTCTCCCGCCCCGAGATCGACGCCATCCGCGGCGTCAACTCGGACAGCGTGCTGCGCTCGCTGCTCTCCGCCGGCCTGATCGAAGAAGTGGGGCGGGCAACGACCGTGGGCCGCCCCATCCTCTACGGCGTCACTTTCTCGTTCCTGCAGCACTTTGGGCTGGAGGGGGTGGAGGAGCTGCCGAAACTGGAATAGCCCGCCTGCAGCTCAGCAGTGCTCAGGAGCAGGACGCCGATCCTGCGCAGCTCTTCACGGCCGCGGTCATAGAGGCCGGAGAGGGCGTCATCGACCACGACCACGCGCAGGTCGCGCTCGCTGGCCTCATAGATCGTCGCGCGCGGACAGTTGGGAAAGTTGCAGCCGGCCACGACAACCGTGTTCACTCCCAGGGCGTCGAGGTGCTCCTCCAGGCGCGTCTGGTAGAAGGCGCCCCAGCGTGGCTTGTACAGCGCCCATTCATTGTCGCCGAGCGGCTGGAGCCGCCCGGCAAGGAGCGTCGCCGCGTCGAGGCGGACATCGGGCGACGGTTTGAGCGCGGCGACCAGCTCCGCGCCGTCACTGCCAGGGCAGACGATGCGCGCGCCCGACTCGATCAGCGCCCGGCGACAGACATCGACGTTCGACCCGTCGGGCAAGTAGAGGCGGACGATGTGCACGATGGGCCAGCGGCGCTGGCGGTAGGCCAGGAGGAGACGCTGGACCTTGGGGATGATGTCGATGGTCCCGGCGATGGCTGCCGGCGCGCCCGGCAGCACAAAATCGTTCTGCACGTCAATGGTCAGGAGGGCCGAGCGGGTCAGTTCGGGTCGAGTGTATTTGTCCATTACGAGAAAGAGTTTACCTGAATGCACGAACATCAAAATGAGTAACGCGGCCCAACCTGCGCCTGGAGCGGGCAGCGCCGAAGGCGCTGTCCGCTCAAGTGTGATTCGATAGGCCAGCCCGTTACCAGTATAGCACAGTTTGAAGCAAACAGAAAAACATCGAAGCAATCTGTGTAATCTGTGGCAGATCATGACAAAACGATGGTATAATCAGTTCATGGTCACAGTCGTTCTGATCGACGATCATCCCGTCGTCCGTGCCGGCATACGCACGATTCTGGATGCGGCGGAGGATGTCATCGTGGCGGGCGAGGGCAGCAGCGGCGCGGATGCCCTGCGCCTGACCGAACAGCATCGCCCCGACGTGCTCGTGCTCGACGTCAATCTGCCGGACTTGAACGGCCTGGAGGTGGTGCGGCAGCTCCGCGCACGGCAGGCGCGGACCGCCATCCTCATTCTCACCGCCCATGCCGACCCCTCCCTGGTGATGGGGCTTTTGGAAGGCGGCGCCATGGGCTATGTGCTCAAGGACGAGGCGCTGGAGACGCTGCTGAGCGCGGTCCGCGCCGTGGCTGCCGGGCAGAGCTGGCTCAGCCCGCCGATCGCCCGTCAGGTCGTGCAGCGCGCCGCCGGCCGGCCGGCGTCTTTTCCCCTCGATGAGCTGACCCCCCGCGAACTTGACGTCCTGCGCCTGCTGGCGCAGGGGCTGGACAACGCCGCCATCGCCCGGCGTCTGGTCGTCACCACCCGCACGGTGCAGAATCACGTCAGCGTCATCTACAACAAGCTGGGCGTCTCCTCGCGCACCGAGGCCGCTCTCTGCGCCATCCGCTGCGGCCTGACCACCGTCGGTCCCCCGGACGATGACCGTGGCCGCCCTCGCTGACCGCTTGCGCCCTCTCTGGCGCGGGCTGCTGACGCTGCTGGCGCTCGCGCTGCCGGCCCTGATTGGCTACGAAATCTACTTCCAGTTGCGCACCCCCGTCATCGACATGGAGGTCGACCCGCAGACGGGCCTGGTCGGTGCCGTGTCGCCGCGCAGCCTGGGCAACTATGCCGGCTTTTACCCCGGCGATGTGATTCTGACGATAGAAGGCCAGCCTTTCTCGACATGGTCCGATCTGGCGCCGGCATTGTACATGGTCAAGGTCGAGCGCGATGGCGAGCTCCTGACCATGGAACTGCCCATCGTCGCGCTGGCGCGGGTCAATGGGCTGGCCCTGGGCAGCGCGATCCTGGTCGCGCTGACCTTTTGGGCAGTTGGCCTGCTGCTCTTGCTGCGCTGCGGCGGGCGGGCAGATGTCCACCTGCTCTTCCTGCTGGCGCAGGCGTTCGGCGTGGCGGCGCTCTTTCACCTGGCTCATCCTCCTCCCCGACCCATTTCGACGTGGGGGCTGACCGTGGGCAACGCGGCGCTCTACCTGGCAGCGCCTCTCTTGCTGCACTACCACCTCACCTTCCCGGTCAAACTGGGCTCGTCGAAGCAACGCCGCCGGGCGCTGAGCGTGGTCTATGGCCTGGCACTGCTCGCCCTCGCCAGTTGGCTGACGCGGGCGCCGTTCATGCGCTGGGGGGCGGCTTACGTCGTCGCGCAGTTCACGGCCGCCTTTGCCGTGCTGGTGGTTGTCTACCTGCGGCGGGCGCCCCCTGACGGTCGCCGCCGCCTGCGCCTGATTGTCCTGGGTACAGTCGCCGCCGCTACCCCGACCATTCTCCTGTATATCCTGCCCTTTATGGCCGGCTCGCCCTACTACCTGCCCGAATGGCTCACCGGCCTCTTTTTGGTTCTTGCCCCCCTGAGCTATCTCTATGCCACCGCGCGCCACAACCTGTTCGGCATCGACCGTCTGCTCAACCGCACGCTCGTCTATGCGCTGCTGGCGCTGGGCATCCTGCTGGTCTACCTGGGGCCGTTCCTGCTCCTCTATCGCCTGGCGCCGGCCGACCCGCTGGCGCAGGTGATGGTTGGCGCGGGGCTGACGCTGCTGGTGGGCCTGGCCTTTGACGCCTCGCGCGCCCGCGTGCAGCAGTTGGTCGACCGCCTCTTTTACGGCGGCTGGTACGACTATGCGGGCGTCGTCGAGACGGTCAGCGCGGCGCTGGCCCGCAGCCTCGACCGTGAGCGGGTGGCCGACATCCTGACCCGCCAGGCGCCCTCGCTCATGCAACTGCGCCCGGCGCGGTTGTGGATCGGCGCGCCGGAAGAGACGCCGCCGGCGGCGGAACCGGGGCCGGCGCTTTCTTTTTCTTTCGTCTTTGCCGGGCGTGGCCAGGCTGTGTGGACGGTAATGCCGCGCCGTGACGGTGATGAGTTGACCCCCGCCGACCGCCGCATCCTGCAGACCCTGGCCGATCAGGCCGAGGTCGCCCTGAGCAACGTCCTGCTGATCGAGGCGCTGCGCCAGCAGTTGGAACAGGTCCGCCTCAGCCGCGAGATGCTGGCCCAGGCGCAGCAGCGCTTGTTGCGCTCGCGGGAGGAAGAGCGCATGCGCCTGGCGCGCGAGCTGCACGACGGGCCAACCCAGACGCTGGTGGGGCTCAACATCCAACTGGGGCTGCTGGCCGCCGAGGGCGGCCCCTTTCAGGCCGAACTGAAGGCCATGCGCGCCGAAGTCAAGGGACTGTTGGGCGAACTGCGCCAGCTCTGCGCGCAGCTCCGCCCCCCTCTGCTCGACGCACTGGGGCTGATAGCAGCCCTGCTCGCCCTGGCTGCGGACTGGTCAGCGCAGCACGGGATCGAGGTGACAGTCAACGTCCCCGACGACGCGGCGCTGCCCGCCATCCCCGACGGAATTGCCGTCAACCTCTTCCGCATCGCGCAGGAGGCGCTGACCAACATCGCCCACCACGCCCATGCCCGCTCTGTTGCCCTCTCCCTGAGCGCAGAAGGGGACGGCTGGCTGCTGACCGTGGCCGACGATGGATGCGGCTTTGAGGTCCCGGCAGACCTGGGAAGGCTGGCCGGGGCGGGGCACTATGGGCTGGCCGGGATGCAGGAGCGCGCCGCGCTGATCGGCGCAAGGTTGGAGGTGGTGTCGGCTCCCGGCAAAGGGACAACTGTACTGACGTGGGTTAGGGAAGGCAAAATAGACCTTTAGGGTCCAAACGGAATACGTGCCTCGCCGGTACCGGAGTACCGGATTTTTCCCCGCAAAAACAGTACCTGCCCCTCAAGACAGACGCGCCTATGTGTGCTATTCTGGAGGGCAAGGAGCTGCCATGACACGCGTACTGATCGTCGACGATCAACCCGTCTTTTGTCATCACCTGCGCCATCTGCTCACCAGCGCTGGCCTGACCGTCGTTGGCGTCGCCAGCGACATCCCCCAGGCGGAAGAGCTGGTCGAGGCGCTGCGGCCCGACCTGGCCGTGGTCGATGTGATGCTGCCGGGTGTCAACGGCCTGGAGGGCACGCGACGGCTCAAGGCGCTTCTCCCTGACCTGCGCGTTGTGCTGGTGAGCGCCTATGTCGACCGCGCCGCGATGCTGCGCAAGGCGGCAGCCAGCGCCGGCGCCGAAGGCTTTGTCTCGAAAGAAGACCTCAGCCTGGCAGTGGCCCGCTCCTGGATTCTCGAGCAGGAGGAGGACAAATGAACAAGCAGTCTGTATCACGGGCGATCATCCTGATCCTACTCCTGGCGTCGCTGGGCGGTCTGGTTGCCTGCGCGCCGACGCCAGAGGTAACGACTGTGGCCGAAGCAGTAGCCCGCGCCTGGATCGACTTTCCCCGCGACGGCGCCACCATCCCTGTGGGCGCTTCGGTTGTCGTCGTTTCGCACGCCTACGCCGCCAACGGCATAACCGAGGTGCTGCTCTCGGTGAACGGCGTAGCCTATCGGCGTGACCCGCCCGCAGCGATTGGCGACACGCTGGTCGAGGTGCGGCAGACGTGGGTGCCCACAGAGCCGGGCCTGTACACGCTGGAGGTGCGCGCCTACAACAGCGCCGGCGCCCTCGGCGGCTCCAGCGCGATTACCGTGCGGGTGACCGGCCAGGTCACGCCGGTCACGGCCGAGCCGGAGACCTCCACTGCGACGCCTACACCCCCGCCGCCAGCCGAACCGACCTGGACACCTGTCCCACCCACCTTCACCCCTGTCC
>Ga0209101_1002012_pt1 | contig 14085 bp, 12 predicted proteins | sample ConPoolayeCmetaG_FD_185481 | JGI IMG/M metagenome (GOLD analysis project Ga0209101, IMG submission 185481) | Hot spring microbial mat communities from California, USA to study Microbial Dark Matter (Phase II) - Cone Pool mat layer C metaG... ... | reverse complement strand
GGATTGGGGTTTGGGTGGGTGTTTCGGTGGGTGTTTCGGTTGGGGTTGGAGCGCTGATGGTTTGTTGAAGAAGAGAGAAAAGAGCGGCGGCGCCTTTTGCTCCGTTTCCTTGGTTTTCTTGTTGATTTGACGGTTCTTTAGTTGTTATTTTTCCATGCGGATCTCTTTTAATTTCTACTAGTTTAAATGAAGAATCTTGCTGATCTAAAAGCAAAGGAACCAATAATCCTTCGGCGGGAGAAACAAGTATTTTAGTAATAGGATTAAGGGTTCCGTCTGCTCGATAAGCATCCAAAATCTCAAAAATTAAACCCCCTTCACTACCAAAAGCAACAATATTATATCCAATTAATTCTCCTCGATTGTTAAACATCGAAGCAAGTTGAAGAGGAGCAACCTGCCACCCCTCGCCAGTATTAACCACCACTGCTACTGTTTGTCCTTTATTATCAACTATAAGCGAAAGCCCAACCTCAACTTTTTCACCATCCCTTTGTTCTACATAGAATGGACTTGAGTTTGGATTTTGGGGATTGATTAATGTTTTTATCGCAAGATCTCCTTGGTTTAATCTTTGATTAATATCAGGAAATGATTGAGTTGTGTTTTCTAAAATTGAAGCAAAAATGCGATGGGTTTGTTGATCTAAAAAAAACTGTTGTGCTTCATCGAATTCAAGAGGAGACGAAGGGGGTGTTGGTGTTAATTGAATCTCTTGTAATTTGGGAACAGCAGTAGATAAACAACCCCCTACTCCCATTAATGCCGCCCCTACGCAGACTGCTCTTCCAACCTCTCTTCTCATATTTTTCAATTTAATGATTATTTCTTATTTCTATTATAATACAATTTTAATCTAAAGTCAAGAGATTTTTGATTTATAGAAAATTTTATTTAAAAATAACAAATATTTGCATGCCGCTTTTTGAAGAATATAGCAAAGAAATAACTTCTTTCTCATTGATTTCTATTAACCGGTGTTGGTGATCACATAAAAAGCAAATTTCTTCACCAGGAGTAATAGAAGCAAAAAAAATTTTTTTTATAGATTCAGTTTGTTCGGCTGACGATGCATAAAGCTCACCCGATACTAGTTCTTGATCAACAGGTGAAACAAAATGACCGGTGATTTTAAACAATCTTGGTTGTTTGGATGATTCAGGCGGCGAGATAAGTTCTATTGTTGCTAAGGTTGGTATGAGAATACGGGGGCTCAAGTTTTCTAATTGCTTTTTAACTTCGTTTAGAAAGACCGGATTTTCAGGTTCGGGAATATATCCGGCAATAACAAAACGGATAGACTCTGGATGTTTTGACTGTAATAATAAGTTATAATTTGGGATTTGTCTAATTTGTGGAAGAATAATTTGGGAAATAAAGTATTCAAAGTCAGCCGCTTTTGCTTCAAGCCAATCATTAATATTTTCTTCGCTAACTACTGACTGTAAAATCCCAAGAACTTCAGCTCCTAAAGAGGAAGGAATAATAAGATAGGAAAAAGCGTCTCTTAGACGCCAATATAAAAAGCTAGGAGCCTTAACAAAATTAGTAAAATAAGAAAAAAGCGACTGGTTAAAGATTTGTTCAAAAAATCGCTCAATAATTATCCTTTCGGGTGGGGTTAAATTTAAATTAGCTAAAATATTTTCGCATACTGGTTCAGCGCTTTGTTGGACTTTTTCTTGATATAAAGATAAAGCCGATTGATAAACCTGATCAAAATCAACTAAAAAATCATCACTACCACGATGAGATTGTTCGCAGATTTCAATTAATCTTTCGATAATTTTCATTCTTTTTAATGGTTTATTTAAATCTCCAAGAATTTTCTTCCTTTCTTTTTCTTCTAAACTCAAATAACCATCATATTTTTGTACTTGATCTAAAGAAATAAGCCAGACAAAGTCGTTTTTTGGATCTTTACTTACCAAACGTCTTCGACCCAAAGCTTGATAAATCTGATCAATTGACCAAGGAAGACCGTAAATAATACTTTTATGATCAGTAAAGACTCCTTCTTTATCTTTTAAATCAACTCCGACACCAACCCGACCGGTAGAGATAAGAACTGCTTTTTTATCATTAACAAATTCTTGATAGCGGTTTCGAGCTTCTTCTTCGTCAATTGAGGCATCGGCTAAAATAATCTGTCTTCCGGAAAGTTTCTTACGAAGAATTTTTTCAATATTTGCCGCTTCATTTTCATCATAACAAAAAATAATTGTTTGGCGGGAGTCTTGCTGTAATTGTTGAAAAAGAGCTTGTTGTATCAGTTGATTATTTTCAAAAACTTGGGGCTCTGGCGGTAAAGCATATTTTTCTTGACCAATAAAAATGGCTTGTCCTTGAGTCTGTTTTTCTAAAAAACGCGCTAAAGATGTTTTTTTAGGATGATAAGGATCAGTAAGCGTAGGAGTAAAAAGCGTGCCTGAGAGACCACTAATTTTTCCACCAAGATAGTGGACGATCCAACCTTCAAAAGAAACAGTTTCGGCTGCATTTTCAAAATAATCTGCAAAACTAACTGATCCATCCCATGCCTGAAGACCTAACTGAATATCAAAAGAAAAACGATGAGAAGGGAGCGCAATTCCCATAAACCGATCACGGACAATTTGTTGACCATCTTTTTGTTGGTAGTGAACACCTTCTCTAATCATTTTTGCCCGCATTAGACTAAGAAAAACTTCATTAACTAAGTCGTTATAGTTTTCGTCTTCAGGAGAAAAACCCATAAGCCATTGTTTTAATCTTTCTTTATCAAGCCCGGCGTTTTCAGCAATAAAATCCGCCGCTTTTTCAAAAATTTCTTTATTATTTGGGTCTTTAAAAACTGCTTTTCCAAAAAAAGCATTTTCTTCCGCCTCATCTTGAAATCTATAACTTCCTTTTTCTTCTGTAATAGATACTTGTTCAAGAATGTTTTTAAAATACTCAGCTAAAAATCTTTTAAAAAGATAAGTTTCAACTGCTTGGGTTGAAACAAAAGGCGATTGAAAACTTTTATAATAAACCGTATTTCGCGATCGAGGAACATGGATTTCATCAAAAATAGTATGGGTAAATGGACTTTCGCGATCGGTCATTGTATAGAAAACATAATCATTCTCTTCAAATAAAGTAATTGAGGGAGTATTTTTAGGAAGAGAAGGAAGAGTTTTTTGTGTTTCGGTTTGAAAAGGAGGAGGTTGACCGCTTAAAAGTTGTTCAAAATATGATGTTCTTTGTTGCTTATCGATCGCTTCTTGTTGGGATGGGTTTTCAACAATCGCTTTTACTAACTGCTTAAATCTTTTTTCTTGTGATTCACCTTCAAATGATAAACCCTCAGTTTTGTGATAAGATAAAATCGGTAGTTTTATATGGGGTGGTAAAAGGTCGTTTATTTGTTTAATTTTTTTAAAAAGTTCTGCTTTAAGTTCTGGAGAAACAGAAACAACAGCATACTGCCCATTTTCAGAAAGAGCGCCAATAACTGAAGCTATCGGAATAATAACACTTGACTTACCAAAACCAGTGGCAGCCTGGATGTGGTTTTTTTGGAGTAAGGCGACAATAGCCTCAATCTGTTTCCTTCTTATTTTAAATTCCGGTTGTTGAGTTTTTGATAAAGAAGAATCCCCCCCAGCGTTTACGTCTTTTGCTTGAAGAGCGTTTAATAAGTAGGCTGTCCCAATATCTTGAAACCTCTCTTTTTGTTCTTTTTCAGCGCCTGAAGTTTTTAATCTATCTAATGAAGCAATAAAATCGTCCTTGGTAACTAAGGGAATAAGCGACAATATTCTTATCGCTCTTTTTTCGATTTCTCTTCTTTCTGGATCAATATATGTTTCTAATCTTTTTAATACTGTTTTAACTGAAGGTTGTATTCTTTCTCGTTGTCTCATATACAAATTTTAAAACCAATCAGGTTAAAACAAAAGGGATTTTATATTTTGAGTGGTTAAAATTATCAAGGATTTTTTATTGCTTAACAAAGTTTGATCTTCATCCCAAAATAAAAATATGTCAAAAATAATTTTTGGGTTCTGTCAAGTGGATTGTGTAAACTAATAAGCTATCCACTTGAAAAAAATCAGAAAACCGCTTCATCACCTCCTTTCTTCAAAAGTGTTTCTCCCAAAGTATTTTTAAATCTGCTTCATATAAAACAAAGCCATTAAGACGTTGAGTGTTCCAGTGTTTTGAGATGTCTTTTATCTTAAAATAAATAGCGTTTTTTAAGGCGTGTTCCGTTGGGAATGAGTTTTTGGTTTTAATTACTTTTCTAAACTCTTTGTTTAGTCTCTCAAGCCAGTTGGTTGAATAGATATGGGGACGAAGATACTCTGAAAACTCAAGAAAAGTCATAGGTGTTTCGATCTTATCAATCCAACGATTAAATAGTCGTGGGTAAAAACCATGTCACTTGGTTTTAACCTTTAAAAGTTTTTCTTTAGCCTCAGTTAGTGATCTTGATCTGTAATTAGTTTAAACATTTTTTTAATCCTTTCATCTCTATCAATATTTTTGTCCATAAGATTTTAATAAATTAATAATTTTAACAATTTTTGGTTGTTGATATATTTTGATACATTCTATTTTGACCTACAAACAACCTTAATAATTTTAGACGATACTTTAATCGTTTTGCTTTACTTTACACAATTCAGTTTTCAGTTTAGAGAACCAATAATTAAATAAACACAAGCTTCAAAAGTCAAAATGAAGGGATATCAAACTCTATCAAAACAATAAAACATATGGGAAAAGGCATATTTGGTGGTGGTGAAACAAAACAAAAAAACAAAAGCAAATAAAGAGTTATTAAGTTTATTAAATCCTAACTTTTGATAACTTTTAAATAAAACTTGATAAAGAAGAATTGAGACTGATTGTCTTAGTTTAATTTCTAGTTTAGTTTTTGATGAGGGAAATAAAGATGGTTGATTTTCTTGGAGTTTTGTTTTAGCTAAGGTAATTAAAGCTTTTAAATCATTTTTTGATTGAGCGCTACCTAAATGTTTTATGATTTTTAGTTTTCCTTTTAATTTATTAACAATTTGAGTCGCAATTGCCCCACTTTTTGTTTTTACTTTTCTAATAAAGACCACAAAAAGAATATCTTAATGTTTTTAAAACAAATTTAGTATCCCAAAATTTAAAAACTTGAGGCTAATTTTTAGAAAAAACTAAGATTTTGCGTCAGGACAATAATTAATCTGATTAAAAAATCCGATCAAAAAAAGGGGATCTTAAGGATGCCAGAAGCGATAAAGCCAACAATAAAAACCGCCCCAAAAGCAATAATAAGTCCGATTAATGCCCCAGCAACAACCTTTTTTGCATAGTTAATCTTCTCTGGCTCAGATTGAGAGGTTAAAAAAAGAAAGGCGCCGTAGATTAAATATAAAAGCGCCATACCACCAGCTACCCTACCAATAAGATTGATAATAACCTGGGTTAAGGAGGAAGCCGCCCCTTCGGACCTAAAACCATGACTATAGCTTATACATTGCCCCAGTCCCCACCAATGACCAGGCGCAGGAGTTGGGGGAATATTATTGGTGGTGACGAGAGTAGTGTTTTCTGCTGGATTGTCACAGTTAGCTCCCGGATATAAACACAAACAACAGTTTTTCCAATCGCCAGGAGGATTTAATGGTGGGCAGTAACCACATAAATCACAGGTGGCTTCATTTTGGGCAAAAACCGAAAACGGCCCCAAAAACAAAAGGAGAAAAAAACAAAAAAAGAAAAAAAACCTCTTCATAATTTTTAGTATAACAAAACTGATAAAATTAAAATATGAAAAAGTTCTTACCAGGGTTTTTGTTATTAATATTATTTGGTTTTTTTTTGTTAAAACAAAACATAGTGGCTAATATTGACTCTGAAATAAACAAATTAGAACAGGACATTTTATCTTTAAAAAAAGAGCTAGAAACCAAACAATTCAATCATCAGAAACTAAGCCAACAACTTCAAGAGATAAAAACACAGATTGATCAAGCAGAGCAAGAAATAATAAAAAAAGAAACCGAGGTTATAAAAGGAGAACAGGTCTTAAAATATCAAAAAAAACTTCTTAATGAGCGGGTTAGGGTTTATTACAAAAATGTAAAAAAAAGCAGTCCTAATATTTTTCAATTTTTTTTCGCTAACAACAACCTATCAAAAATGATTGAAAATTTTTTTTATCAAAAAACATTGGTTGATGAAGACAGAAAAACAATTTTAAAGATAGTTTTATATATAAAAAAATTAGAGGAAAAAAAACAATTCTTAAAACAAGAAAAAAGCAAACTATCATATCTTAAAACAGTGATTGATAAACAAACCCAGATTCTAACTAAAGAAATTTTGCAAACTAAAGAAAAAATCGCCGCTCTTACCACCCAACAACAGCAGTTAATTGCCCAGAAATTAACCAGTTTAAACATTTCTCGGTCAGCTAACACCGTTGGTCGTTGTGATAGCGATCTAACCAATGGTCGTGATCCGGGTTTTTCACCCAAATTTGGCGTCTTTACTTACGGTGTTCCTAATCGGGTTGGGCTCAATCAGTATGGAGCCAAAGGTCGAGCTGAGTCCGGACAAGACTTCGAAACTATTTTAAGATCGTATTATAACTTTGACAGTCTTCAAGAGTTTGATTCAAATATCAAAATTAACGTTGAGGGCTACGGCGAATTTAGTTTAGAAGACTATGTAAAACGGATCTATGAAATGCCGATTGACTGGCCAATGGAAGCATTAAAAGCTCAAGCGGTAGCCGCCCGCTCCTACGCCTTAGCTTATACCAATAATGGGACCAAATCAATCTGTGCTACTGAGTATTGCCAGGTTTTTAAACCAACAGAAAAAGGAGGAAGATGGAATGAAGCGGTTGATTCAACCAAAGGCAAGGTGATGATAAAGAATAACCAACCAATTAAGGCGTGGTATTCATCAACCCACGGTGGTTATGTTTTTTCTTCGGCTGATATTGGTTGGTCGACTACCGACTGGACAAAAAGAATGGTTGATGCCCCAAGTAGTTATAATAATTTTTCTGATCTTAATAACAATGCGTATGACCGTAGTTCGCCATGGTTTTATTGTAATTGGGGTTGGCGAAGTCAGTATAATAACACTGCCTGGTTAAGACCCGAAGAGATTGCCGACATTATTAATGTAATTCTGCTGGCTCGCTATCTTTCTTCTGAGGAAAAAGAGCATCTTTATCAAGTAGATAAACCTAATCCGGTCGGGAAAGAAACTTGGGGAATTGAAAAAGTAAAAGAAGAACTAAGAAAAAAAAACAGTCAGTTTTTTAATCAAATTCAGGCTGTGGGGGTTAATGTTGATTTTAATAATGGAAGGACAACTACAGTTAACTTCTCTGGTGATGGCGGAAGCGTTAGTTTTGACGGAAGCGAGTTTAAAAACTGGTTCAATTTGCGAGCGCCGGCCAATATTCAAATTGTTGGTCCTCTTTATAATTTTGAGAAAAGATAAAAATTTATTAAAACCAACTGGTGGGTTTAAATTTTAAAAAGCCCTACTTTTGACCTTATTTTTTTATTATTTTATAAACATAGTCAAGTGCTTGTTGTTGTTCTTTTTTAAAGATAGTTATGATTTTTTTTCGTAGTTCAGACGGAAGCGAGAGTGAGCTATGAATTCCAAAAAACTCATTAATTAACCTCTCTTTTTTTTGTTCAACATATCTTAGATAATTTTTTTTAAACTTATTAATAAGATCACCAACGGCGCCATTTTTATAAGCCAAATAAAAAGCCAAAAGCTGTTCTTCCTTACCTAAACCACTACCACCATAAGCGCTATCAGCGGTTTTATTAAAAATTGTATACAAGGACTCTTTTTTTACCGAAAACATATTATTATCATAAAAACCAACCCGTTTTGGTGAGAGATTAAAAGCTCTTAAAAAAACATAAATTCGGGCGCATTTTTCACAACAGCCACACCAACGTTTTTTCTTAGCGTTTTTATTTTCAGAAAAGCAAGAAATTTGAAAGGCGCCAACTTCTGGATAACGATGGTGAAGGATATAGGTAATGAAAAGTTCGTGAATTGGCTCAACCAAGCTACCAATATGAGTATTGATAAAAAATTGTTTGGGGATGTCTTGTTGATGTTGCATCGCATAAATGCTTTGTTCAAAAACCGGATTAATGAGATAACCCTCATTATCATAAAGATAGAAGTTACAACTTTGTTCATTACCTAAAAAGACATATCTTGTTTGGTAAGCAAAAAAATAAGGAAGAAGAAAAAAAATATATTGAGAAAGAATAATATCCCATCCCCAATAAAAACCTCGCGACTGCCTAAGACGACCGATTGAAATGGGGAAAAAAAAGACCCGATCACCATTTTTTTTATAAAATTTTTCTGCCAAAATCTTTTTGTGTTTGTTTTCAAAAGTGCTTTGCGGCTCTCGCATAAAAAAAAGATAGGTTTTTATTTCCATTTCTTTTAATAAACCGTAAGTTAGTAGGCTTTCCTTACCAAAAGAGAAAAGAACAAGCGCCTGTTTTTTTAAAATTTTTTTTGTTCTTTTTCCTAATGATAAATAGTTTAAACAGCGGTAAGAATTTTGAAAACAGGCATTATAAAATTTTTTTAAAAATTCAGTTGTTTTTATTTCTTGGTTTTCAAAGATGTTCATTGGGATTGAGTAAGTAAGAATTTTAAAAAAAACCGGCTCGATTAATGGATGGGGAAAATGGTAAGCAACCGGTTCTTTATTAACCAAAGGAAGATGCCAGGTAGAGATATAAGTAAGAGAGTCGGCAAAAGATCGATGAAGCCCTTTAGGGAAGCGACCCCAAACAAAAGCGGGATAAAGAAAACGATACTTTTTATTTTTAATCTTTATCTCAACCCCGTTTTTGATAATTTTTCGATAAACATTGATCATTTTATAAACATTTTTTTATAATTAAAAAAAGGAGTTATAACTTACAACTTTTTATGTTTTGTTTGTTATTTATTATATTTATTAGATTTTGTTTTTTTGAGGGATTTTTTTTAAAAAACGTTTAAATCACAACGAAAATTTTATCAAAGTTCTTCTATTTTTTCTTTTTTTTTCTGAATATTATTGTTAATTAGGCTAAGGTATCTTTCGGTTGAAGAAAGTCGCCGATGGCCAACAATCCTTGAGACATATTCTAACGATGCCCCCCTTATTAACTGATGGACAATAAAAGTATTTCTTAGGTCGTTAACGGTTGCGTCTTTAATCCCAACATTACTAAGATAACGAGATATAATTTGGCGCACGTTTCTAATCAAGACCTGTCGGCCGCTGCGAGTAATAAAAAGGAACTGATCATCGCTAATGTTTTTTCTTGTTTTTAGATATAGATCGATTGCCTTTTTTACCGCGTTATTAAGAGGAATTTCTCGTTTTTGTTTTCCCAAGGAAACCACCAAAACACCGTTTTTTATATCACTAATTTTAATATTGGTCATCTCACTAATCTTAATTCCAGTTTGGAGAAGTATTTCAATCATTGCCAATGAACGGGGATCGTTTTTTGCCGCATCTCTTAGGGCGCAGTACTCTAAACGACTAAGAAATCGTGGTGGCAAAGAATCGTATTTTGGATGATTAATCTCAAGGGCGGGATTATGACTGATAACCCCCTGCCTTTTTAAAAAACGAAAAAACGAACGAATTGAGTTAAGTTTTCTAGAGGCTGATTTTTTGGTATAGTTTTCAGTAATAAGTTTTTTAATAAAGTCATCAATGTCTTCTTTAACCACCTCGCGGAAATCAGTCTTTTGGTTAGCGATTAAATACCCAACAAACTGTTGAAGGTCTTTTTTATAAGCGATTAAAGTGAACTGTGATCGCCCCTGGTTTTTCAACTCGTTTATAAATTGATCGACCGCTTGAAAATCAACGAAAAAGTCCATATAAACCTATAATATATCAAAAAAAACCCTTTTTTTCAAGAGAAAAAAAATGGGTTGTTTTTTTTAAGCCGATTTGATATATTTAGTCCTTATGAACAAAACAAAAAAACATCCACTTTCAGGTCTTTTAACCAAAACAAAGATTAAATCATTAAAAAAAGGTGAAGAGATTGAGGCAAAAATTGTTTCCATCAGCAAGAAAACCGTTGTTTTTGATATTGGAGGAAAGTCAAAAGCAATTCTTGGCCGGGAAGAAACGCTAAAATTTTCTTTTTATTTTTCCAATCTTAAACCTGGTGACAAGGTCTTAGTCAGAGTAATAACACCCGAGTCAAAAGAAGGATACCCAGTTGTTTCCATAAGAAACTTTTTCCAAAAAAGCCGCTGGCAGATCTTACAAGAAAAAAAAGAAAAAGAAGAAGAAATTGAGGTTCTTTGTGGTGAGTATGGTCATGGTGGGGTTTTTATTGATTTTATGGGTGTTCGGGGGGTAATTCCTAAAATTCAACTTTTTGGTGAGGCGTCAACCAACCCAGAAGGTCTTAAAGGGAAAAAGATAAAGGTTAAAGTTTTAGAGGTGGATGAAAAAAAGAATCGCCTGGTCGTATCCCAAAAAGCGGCCGTGTTAAAAATTTCCCAAAAAGAGATAAAAGAACGATTTGAAAAGATAGAAGAAGGAAAAACCTATGCGGCAAGGGTTTTGGGCATCTCAGATTTTGGCGTTTTTTGTGAGGTTGATGGGGTGGAGGGACTGGTTCATTTATCTGAGGTTTCTTGGGAAAAAATTTCTAATACCAAAACAATCGCAAAAACCGACGACAAGATTAATGTTTTGGTAATTAAAAAAAACCCCAAAGATCTAAAGTTAAATCTTTCAATTAAACGATTAACCAAAGATCCGTGGAGCGATATAGAAAAAAGATACTCTAAAGAGAAAGGGCTAACAGGAAAGATTGTTCGAAAAGAGAAATATGGATACATTGTTCGTTTTGAGCCTGGAGTTGAAGGATTAATTCATATCAGCAACCTAAAAAAAGAACAACAGTTTAATGTTGGTCAAAAAGTTAACGTTTATATTGAAAAAATAAACAAAAAAAATCGTCGAATTAGTCTTATTCTTCCCGAAAAAGAAAAACCAGTAACTTATCGCTAAACTTCTTCTTTAAATTTTAAAGAGTAATTTCCTAAATTAGTCACTAATTTTAATAGGTTTATATAAAACAATTTTATATTCTAAGTGTTAAATATCTAAAAACTACTACCAAACCACATTCACCGGTCTATTATTTAAAAAGGCATTAATGTTTTCAATCGTTGTTTTAGTAATTCTTCCCAAAGCCTCTTTGGTATTAAAAGCATTATGGGGAGTAATAATTACCTTGGGATGATTAACCAGAATATGATTAAAGACCAAAGTTTTTAGATCAACCGATTTTTTATAAGCCGAAGTTAAAACCTCAATCTCATCAATTACCTCCTTTTCCCCTTCCAAAACATCCAAAGCCACCCCAGCCAAAATACCATTTTCTAAACCCAAAACCAGTGCCTCTGTCTCCACCAGCCCACCACGGGCAGTATTGATAAGATAACTTCCCTTTTTAAAAAGATTAATGTTTTTTTTGTTAATTAGATGATGGGTCTGCTGATTATAGGGCAGATGTAAGCTGATGATATCAGAGTTTTTTAAAAGCGTCTCCAACTCAACATAAGAAAAATTAAAAACCTTTGCTAAATCTTCCTTTTTACTTCGGGTATAAACAAGAACATTCATCCCAAAACCCTTAGCAATTTTTACCATCTCAAGACCAATTTTGCCCAAACCAATAATACCAATGGTTTTCTCATTAAGATCAATTCCCCGAATGTTTTCATGATTGAAGTCAAGATTTTTTGCTTGGTTAATTGACTGATAGATCTTTCGGGTGAGGGTTAAGATTAAGGCAAAGGCGTGTTCAGCAACGGTTCTTGATCCGTACTCGGGCACGTTAACTACCAAAACACCTCTTGACTGCGCATAAGAGACATCGATGTGATCAAAACCAGTTGAGCGAGTGGCAATAAGTTTTAGATTGGGTAGACAGTCAATAACCGTCTTTGATACCGGCGAGTAAACAAAGGTTGAGATAATTTCTGCTTCCTGATGATCTTTAACATTATTAGAATCCAATCTTTCTTCGATTAATAAAGCATCAGGAAAGCAGTTGCGAAGTAGTTCCTTTTCCCAACAAGCCACCTCAAAAAAAACCACTTTCATATTAATCATTTTATACCCCTTATATTTAAATTTGCAAATTTATTATCATTCCTTACCCTCCGATTTGGAGGGTAGGATGACAAAATAGCGCTACTTGTCATTCCGAACTTGGTTCGGAATCTCGAGGGAGATCCTGCAACAAGCTCAGGATGACATAAAATTTTTAGAAACTATCAAAGGTCCGACCCTTTTTCGGTGTTTTTTTACACTCCTTTTACCAACTCAGAGATCTTAACTTTAAGACAGCGAGAAATCTTAAAAAGAAACTTCACCGAGGGGTTAGCCTTACCTTCTTCAACCTCAGCCAGGTAACTGCGATCGATATGGGCGTCTAAGGCTAATTTAAATTGAGAGACCTTTTTGCTGCGTCTAATTTTTACAATGTTTTCGCCGACTTTTTTATAGAAGTTGGTCTCTTCTTTTTTGGGGATATTTTTTTGATTGAGTGCCATTTTATAGGAAAAACTGATCTTTCCCTAAATCTTATTAAATGAAGATTTTAAAATCAGTAGGTTATAACCAACAAATTAAACTGTTTGGCTTAATTTAAAAAGAAAAAAACCAAAGAGTTCCATAAAAACCATAAAAAGACTGTCTTTATAAAAGACAGTCTTTGAATAATTTTGAGTATAACTAAAACGGTAGCGTTAAGGAGATATCTTTATCTTGTTGACCCTCAATATATTTCTTCCAATCAACCTTAATTGTTTCTTTCCCATTAGCGGTTAGATGATAAACTTGGCCATTTTTGACGCCAAAATCAAAAAGTTCTTTAGTTAACAAGACATCATCTAAACAGTAATTTTTAAGTTTCTCCCACTGTTTACTCTTAAAGTAGTCGATTGCCAAAAGACCATGACCGGTTTTTTTCTTGTTTAAGGTGGCAAAAACAAGATCGTTTAAAGCCAGTCTTTTACCAATCTTATTTTTAATATCCTCTAAAATGTCAAAAACAGCAAACTGATCAACCCGGCCAGGATAGTAACCTTGAAGCACAGTTAAATCAAATTCGCGAATGTTATAGCCGATAAGGTATGATGATGACTCTAAAATCGGATAAAGTTGCGGTAATTGGTCTTCAAAAAAAACCTGCGCCTGTTGATCTTTATAGTTATAAATCGCTGCGACAGTGATTCCTAATTTTTTAGCATCGGCATAATCACGAAAGGTGTGCTTAGTTTCTAAATCAAGGACAACCGGAAACTTAGTCATCTTAGTTTTTCTTTTTGGGTGTTTCGCGAAAGATCTCCATCTCAATTAACTGGGGAAAGAAAGATCGCGATCTAACTTCTAATAGCGATAGTTGGCTTTCCAACTTTTTCTTTATCTGCAGACCGATCTCAATCAAGACGGTTCTTTCTTTTTGGTTAACTTTTTTTAGGTTAGCGCTGAAAAATTCATCAAGCTTTCCTAAACGCCATAGGGTTTCTAAAAACCGCTCATTTTTAAAGTCAATCGCGTTAATATTGCCAAAAACCGGCTTGATCTTCAGTTTCATCATCTCAATCTCTTTAATCATTTGATTCTTGTCGGGCTTGACCTCAAGAATGTTTTTTAGGTCTTGGGTTAAAGAGAAAAGGTTGTCTTTGTCTTTTTTTTTCATAGGTTGTTATTTGTTAACTAACGCTACATTATTATATATATTTAACTTCTAATCCTTTGTTTTCTTTTAAGAACTCTTTCGGTGTTTTATAATTTAAGCTTTTTAGTCTTGTTTTATGGTTGTATTCGTTTATAAAGTCAATAGGTTTTTCTTTTAATTCAAATATAGTAGAAAAGTGATGTTTTTTCAAGACATTTTTCTTTATTCTTTTATTATTATTAAAGCTTTCAACCATTCTGTGAGTCCAAAGATGTTTAAATTTTATGATTCGGTGGTTGATTTTATGTTGTTGGCATATTTGACTAAAGGGGTGAAT
>Ga0209101_1002010_pt1 | contig 14094 bp, 9 predicted proteins | sample ConPoolayeCmetaG_FD_185481 | JGI IMG/M metagenome (GOLD analysis project Ga0209101, IMG submission 185481) | Hot spring microbial mat communities from California, USA to study Microbial Dark Matter (Phase II) - Cone Pool mat layer C metaG... ... | reverse complement strand
GGCTATGCGGATGCCTTCGCGTTCATTCACTTGGGCCAACAGCACAGTGCCGATGACGAAAAAGATGATCAGGGAAATGATGCTATAACGGCTTTGGCCGAACAACCGCCCGACCAGGGCAAAGAGAGCCGGCCCTAGAATGGCCGAAAACTTGCCCATGATGTCGAAAAAGCTGAAAAATTCGGCACTTTTGATGCGCGGGATCATGGCGCTGTACAACGAGCGGCTGAGTGCTTGCGTGCCCCCCTGCACAAAGCCAACGGCTACGGCCAAGGCATAAAAGTGCCAGATTTGGCTCATGAAAAAGCCGCCGACGCAGATCAGCGCGTACCAGGCCAACCCCAGAACGATCGCCCGTTTGGTGCCCAGCTTGCCGGCCAGCCAGCCGAAAAGGTAGGCAAAGGGGAACCCCACAAACTGAGTGATCAACAGTGCCGCAATCAGGTGAATGGTCGAATTCTCGACCCCCCGCATGGTAAACACCTCTTTGCCATAGATGGTCGCCATATCGATGATCGTGCTGATTCCGTCGTTGTACAGCCAAAACGCAGCCAAAAAGATCAACACCTGCTTGTAGCGACCGATCTCACGCATGGTGTGTCCCAATTGTTGCATTCCGGCGCGGATCGGGTTGATACGCGACTCTTCGCCGCCTGTACCGGGTGGTTCGGGCACGTAACGAAAGAGGGGAATGGCAAAGATCAGCCACCAAATGCCCACGCTGAAAAAGGAAAGCCGGGTCATCCATTCGGTCCACGAGACGCCGCGCCATTCCCCCTTGGGGGCAAACATGATCATGGCAATGTTGACCGCCAGCAACAATCCGCCGCCCAGGTAGCCCAACGCATAGCCCATACTCGACACGCGGTCGACCTCTTCTTCGCGGGCCACATGGGGCAACAACGAGTCGTAAAAAACGTTGGCCCCCGAAAAGCCGAGTCGCCCAAACAGGTAAAGCACCACGGCCCACAGCCAACCGCCGCGCCCCAATGTGATCATCAACAGCGAAGCGATGATGCCGATGGCAGCAAAAAAACCCAGAAATTTCTTTTTCGCCCGTGTGTAATCGGCGATTGCTCCCAGGGTGATCGCCAAAATCGCCCCGATCAGCGCGGCGATTGACGTGCTCAACCCCCAAATTTGGGTGGCCCGGTTCTGTTGAATTTCCGACAACCCGGCCGCAGAAACGCTGAAAAAATAGGTCGGCAGCACTGCCGCGCCGATGGTGGTGATAAACGCCGAATTGGCCCAATCATACATGGCCCACGCCCAGATAGCTTTTTTGTGTTGCTTTTCGTCCATTGGCCTCCTCCTACAGCACCTATTTGCTACAGCCGCTTATGCGCCGATGCCCATAACCCACGTAAAATAGTAATAACCGATGATGGCAGCCGGCAACAACGAATCGATGCGGTCGAGCACGCCGCCGTGGCCGGGGATCAGGTTGCTGGTGTCTTTAACCCCAACTTCTCGTTTGATCATTGAAATGCCCAGGTCGCCCAACGGAGTCAGAGCGGCCATCAACAGGCCGAGCAATGCGCCATACACCCAGCCGAAGCCACCCAGCCCGGCAATGATCGCCGCGCCGACGCCGGCGACAACAATGCCGCCGGCATAGCCTTCCCACGTCTTTTTCGGGCTGATCTGCGGGGCCAGATGGTGTTTGCCCCAGGCGCGCCCGACAAAATAAGCCCCGGTGTCGGCAAGCCAGACCGCACCAAGGGCATTGAACAGCAAATAGCCACCGTTGGGCAACGCCCGGATGAGCAACAAATGGCCGCCCGCCCAGCCGATATACACGGCTCCTGCCAGGGGCAACAGCCAGTTTTCGGTTTTGGTTTTGCTGCGGTCGAACAAAACGTGCCAGGCCAATGAGGCAAGGAAAACGAGCGCTACCGCCGGGCGAGTCAGCCCAATCGAGAGAAACAAATCGGCAAGCAACGCTTCGGCGAGCAAAATGGCGAAAAAATAGGGGGCCGCATACCCATGGCGACGCAGCAGGCGCACATATTCGCCCGTTGCTACCCCGACGAAAAGGACAAGCAAGCCGTAAAGCCACCAACCGCCCCGAAAGATCATATAAAGGGCCAGTGGCAGCAAAATGGCAGCACTGATCAGGCGGACCATCAGATTAGAGGGTGATTTGTTCAAGATGGCTGTTCCCCGGGCAATAGTCCATAGCGGCGTTCACGTTGGTTAAAAGCGAGCAACGCCTTGTACAACTCGACCTCGTCGAAATCGGGCCAATAGGTTGGCGTAGAATAAAACTCGGCATAAGATGCCTGCCAGAGCAAAAAATTGCTGAGCCGCATCTCGCCGGCCGTGCGGATGATCATATCGGGATCGGGCTGTCCGGCTGTGTACAGATGCTGGGAAATGGTTTCCGGTGTGATCGCGTCGGCTGGAATGCCACTTTTAATGATTGCTTTGACGGCGTCGACGATTTCTTGCTTGCCGCCGTAGTCAAAAGCAACGTTGAGGGTGATTCGGTCGTTGTTTTTGGTCAGCTCGATCGCCTCGAGCACACCTTCTTGCAAGATGGGCGGCAGGCGGTCGAGCTTGCCGAGATGACACAACTTGGCCCCGTTTTTATGTAGTTCGTGAACCTCTTTTTTGAGCGCCTGTCCCAGCAAATTGAGCAGGGTTTGCACCTCCGACTGGGGGCGCCCCCAGTTTTCGGTGGAAAAGGCGTACACGGTCATATAGCGGATGCCAAAACGGGCCGCGGCGGTGAGCACCCGACGGATGTTTTCGACACCGGCACGGTGACCAAAAGTGCGTGGCTGGCCCTGTCGACGCGCCCAACGCCCGTTGCCGTCCATAATGATGCCGATGTGGACGGGTATTTTTTCCAAAGGTGGAAATCGATCATCCCAGTTATCGTTCATCTTGGTTTTCCTTAAAACAGGCCCTAAAGGTCTTGGAGACCTTTAGGGCCTGTTTTCTAGACCTGACGGATTTCTTCTACCTTGCGCGCGCCGATTTCATCGATCTTGGCGATGAAATCATCGGTGATCTCTTGAAGCCGGTCGCGTCCCTCGTAAAATTCGTCTTCGGTGATGATCTTTTCATCTTGCAGTTCTTTCAGGTCGTCGATTGCGTCGCGGCGTGCGTTCCGCACGGCCACCTTGGCTTCTTCGAGCCGTTTGTGGACAACGCGCACCAATTCCTCGCGCCGTTCTTCGCTGAGTCGAGGAATGCTCAGCCGGATGATTTTGCCATCGTTGGTGGGGGTCAGGCCCAGGTCTGATTTGAGTATGGCCTTTTCAATCGCGCCGATCAAATTGGCTTCCCACGGTCGGATGGTCAGCAAACGAGGTTCGGGGGCAGCGATGGTGGCCAATTGATTGAGCGGCGTTGGCGTTCCATAGTATTCAACGAGCAGGCGTTCCACCAATGCCGGTGAAGCTCGCCCGGTGCGAATGCCGCGCAGGTCTTCGGTCAGGATATTGAGGGTGATGGTCATTTTGTCGCGGGTTTCAGAAATGACTTCCTTGAGCATAGCGTCCTCTTTTCATGGTTGAACATAGCAGGGCGATATTCCAAGGTGTTAATCACTAATTAACGTACCGACCTTTTCGCCTAAAATCGCCTGTTCGAGGGTGTCGTTGGCCCACAGGTTGAGGACAAGCACCGGCAGATCGTTGTCCATGCATGTGGTGATCGCGGTGGCGTCCATCACCTTGAGCCGTTTGTTGATCACATCTAGGTAATTGAGCTTTTCAAAACGTTTGGCGTTGGGATTAAGCAACGGGTCCGAGTCGTACACGGCATCGACTTTGGTGGCTTTGATCAGGATGTCGGCATTGATTTCAACGGCACGCAAGGCTCCGGCGGTGTCGGTGGTAAAGTAGGGATTGCCGGTGCCGGCGCCAAAGATGACCACATAGCCCTTTTCCAGATGGCGAATTGCCCGCAGGCGAATGTACGGTTCAGCAAATTGACGGATTTCGACCGCCGTCTGAACACGGGTGGTCAGTCCGGCGCGTTCCAGCGCGTCACGCAGCGCCAGCGCGTTCATCACCGTCGCCAGCATGCCCATTTGGTCGGCGGTGGCACGGTCCATACCGTGTTTGAGGCCGTCGGTGCCGCGCCACAGGTTGCCACCGCCGATGACGATGGCGATTTCCACTTCGAGGTCATGGATGCGTTTGACTTTGGCCGCGATAAAGTCGGCTTGCTCAGGATCGATGCCAAACCCGCCCGGCCCGGCCAGAGCCTCGCCACTGAGTTTGAGCAGAATCCGCTTGTATTTTGTCATCTCTTTTCCTCCATACACAGATAGAGGTTAGGCTGTTTCCAGCCTAACCTCTATTTTCTCCGGCTATTCGCCGACCTGATAACGGACGAATCGCTTGATGACAATGTTTTCGCCCAGTTGAGCAATCAGTTCGGTGACAAGTTGCCCAACCGTTTTGCCTTCGTCTTTGATGAAGGGTTGCTCCAGCAGACAGTTGTCCTGGTAGAATTTTTTCAATTTGCCATCGATGATGCGCTCGATGATCTGGGATGGTTTGTTTTCACCTTCCAATTGTTTACGGTAGACAGCTTTTTCAGCTTCGATCACCTCTTCCGGCACGCTCGCAATCGACACGAAACGAGGGGACATGGCGACAACTTGCATGGCCACGTCATGGGCCAGTTCTTGAAAGGCCGGGGTGCGGGCCACAAAGTCGGTTTCGCAATTCACTTCGACCAATGCCGCAGCACGACTTCCGGCATGCACATAATGCCCGATCAACCCTTCGTTCGCCTCGCGATCGGCCTTTTTGGCTGCTTTGGCCAGGCCCTTTTCGCGCAATTTGATCACCGCTTTTTCCATATCCCCGTTGGTTTCGACCAATGCCTTTTTGCAATCAAGCACGCCCGCGCCGGTCGCCTCGCGCAGTTCTTTGATCATTTCGGTTGTAATTTCCACGTTTATCTGGTCTCCATTTCTCAAATATCGGCCAAACACGTTTTCCCGCAGACCCAACACGGCCGGTCACTGCTTTACCCGTTCATCGATGGTTGCCCGGATCCGGCCCTTGTGCTGGAATCTACAAAAGGAGAATTACGCTTCCCCTTCTTCGTACTCGTCTTCTTCGTACTCTTCTTCGTATTCATCCTCTTCGTATTCGACAACATAGTCTTCTTCGGCCTGTTCGTCGAATTCGAGCACACCGGACTTGAGCGTTTCCAACACCGAAGTGCCCAGGTAGAAGGTGTCTTCACCGGGCTGGGTTTCTTCTATGCCGGTGTCCTTGCGCAACTGTTTGCCTTCCAGCACCGCATCGGCTATTTTGGTCACGACCAATTTGATCGCGCGGATCGCATCGTCGTTGCCGGGGATGATATAGTCGATCGGATCCGGGTCACAATTGGTGTCGACGACGGCCACAACCGGAATGTTCAATTTGTTCGCCTCGATCACGGCATTTTTCTCACGATGCACATCGATAATAAAGAGCATATCCGGCAGGGTGGTCATCATTTTGATCCCCCCGAAACGGATGTTCATCTCTTCGATCTGCCGCTCCAGCAACAGGGCTTCCCGTTTGGTGAACTGCTCAAACATACCCAATTCGCGCTGCTCTTCGAGACGAATCAGCTTGTCGATACGGCGACGGATGGTTTGCCAGTTGGTGAGTGTGCCGCCCAACCAACGCTGGTTGACATAGGGCATGCCACAGCGTTGAGCCTGCTCTTCAATGGTTGCCTGGGCCTGACGCTTGGTGCCGACAAACAAGACTGTACCGCCTTCGGCAACGCAATCGCGCACGGCATTGTAGGCCAATTCAAACCGGGCAATCGTCTGCTGAAGGTCGATGATGTGAATGCCGTTTCGTTCGGTAAAAATGAACGGCTTCATTTTGGGATGCCACCGTTGAGTTTGGTGGCCAAAGTGTACCCCTGTTTCCAACAGGGCACGCATTGAAACAACGGCCATAAGTCAAATCCTCCTCGCGTTTTTGATTTCGTCCGCGCCTTTCTTCCTGGTGCAGAACCGGTCGGGCAAATCGTTTGCGGCACATCAAACGCTGCCGGCAGACCGGCACGCCCGCACAAGTCCGGGCGCGTGTTTGATCGGTTCAGGCGTTTGGCCCCGCCTGAACTCGGCCCGTTAGTATAGCACAAGGGCAGAAAATGAGCAAATGTTTTACTCTTGTGGATTTGTTCTCCACAAAACGAAAAATGAAACCGGATTTGACGAAGCATTACTTTTATGCTAAATTGGCTACAGACCCAAGATATTCTGTCACAGAATTTCTGTAAATACGACCTTATGGGCAGTTGTACGGAATTCACCAAGGGCAAAGATTCCACATAATCAATGTTAGCCCGCTGCCCGGCAGTTTCAGATTGGCACTTTTGCACATCTTACCACTGATTCAGTTGAAAAAGACATCGGGCTGTGATCCACTACATGTGACAGTGTAGTGGATTAGGGCAGGCGCATGGATTTGCAGTTTGAATGGGACGATGCGAAGGCTGCTGCGAATGTGCGGAAGCACGGCGTTAGTTTTGAAGAAGCTATCACCGTCTTCGGAGACCCCAACGCCATCACAATCTACGACGTTGAGCATTCAGAGACAGAGAACCGCTTCATTGACATTGGGCTATCTGCAAGCGGGCGGGTTCTTGTGGTCGTCTACACAGAATGAGGCCCGCGTATTCGTATCATCAGTTGCCGGAGAGCAACCTCGGCTGAGCGGAGACAGTATGAACAGGGAGTTTGAACAACAGGCTACTGATAACGACGAGATGCGGCCTGAATACGACTTTTCTGGTGGCGTGCGTGGCAAGCACTATCAGGCGTACCGGCGAGGGTATCAGGTTATCGTTCACAAGATGGATGGGACGACTGAAGTGCGGGATTTTGCCCTGCCGGAAGGAGTTGTCATTCTCGATCCTGATGTTCGCGTGTATTTCCCGGATTCAGAGGCCGTCAATCGCACATTACGGGGGCTCATTGGCCTCATGCCACAACAGCACACACCTGGTGAAGCGCCCTCGTAGGAGTGGCATTTTTAGTCAAGGCAGCGTGCTAACCCGCGCATCCAGCTGACCCGCTTCGCTCGCGCTTCGCGCTCGCTTCGCGGCTGATGCGCAAATCGTTGGTATGCGCAATGTCATAGGCAGGTGGTTATGAAACGTCACCTTGGACTCTGTATAGTTTTTCTCCTTGCGCTTGCAGGATGTCAAAATCCACGTTTTGTGAATCACTCACAACCAGAACTTGATGTGGACTTTGATGTCTTTGAAAACGTTGGTTGTCCTCCCAATCAATACGGCTTTCGGCGTTGCGAGACAGATAGCCCTATGGCCGATTGGGGTTGTAACGAAATCAGAAAACCAACCAACCTTCTTGGGGCACTTGACCCATCGTATCCTATCGCTCTTTGCCTTGTCATTCCTTCCCTCAATGCGGAAGAACCGGGAGCGGAAAGTGCCCGTATGCTCGCTGAGGGTAAGTATTTCTTCAACATTGGAGGCAGTATTCCCGCCTACGTTCGTTATGTGATATTTCGGGATAACCAATTCGAACTCGTAGAAACAGAGGATGAATTCAGAAGCATTTTTGCTCCTGTAGCAGGGCCACAAGAAGCGCTCAGCTATGCGTTGGCTGTAAAACATTTATCAGCTTATTACGGCCTTGGGATCAATTCCAGGTATCAGTACTTTGTTGACGAAATTGAAGATACTCACGTAGAGGAAAGGGCAGACGGTTACCTGGTACATTTGTTTTTCTACGAAGTATTCGGATGTGGGCCACACCTTACTTATAAAGTAGACGTAAATGTTACGTCCCAAGGCTATGTGACGGAAATCGACAGGAAACCGATTTATAAAGATCCATCTGAAGATAACTTGTGTGTTGATTAACAGTAAAAAAACGTGTGCTAACTTGCGCCCGTACAGCGCCGTTGCGCCTGTGCTGAACGGCCCACAAGGCCGAAACGTCCGAACCAAAGGGTGAGGAGTCAAGAACAGGCGGTGATGTGTCATCTGTCATAGGCCGAGCGCCCCTGGAGTAGAGGAGTAACCTGGACCCGCGCAGGTACACGAGCGGAACGTAGTAAATTTCTTTCGCTCACAGCAACTCCTCCAAGCAAGATGCCACAAGCATACTCGACAAGGAAAAGTTCGTTTTTTCAGCCGTTTTGTAATTACCTACCCGGCTGCTCGCTGCCTTGCGCCGATTAGAAAGCGGCCTTTGTGGGCGCATGCGGCGCCAGGCGTCGGCCTGCGCCGACGCAGGCCGAAGGCCCAAAAAGGGCGACTTGGGTAGGCAGTTACGCCGTTTTTTGATGGATCGGCTTTCAGGCGCACAAAAGCTATGCTAGAAATGCTTTCTGATTTGGCGGGGGGAGATTTTTTCTGCACGCTCCTGGTTGCCTGGGGCATCTGTTCAAAGTCAGGGCTAAATCGTGGGCAGATGCTTATCGGTTATTTCGCAACACCAGTGGAAAATAGAGCCAACGGATTTCTTCCGGCCGGATGATGCGCATGCTGTGCTGTGCTGTGCCGTAAACCGGCACACCATTGCCGTTTTTTCCTTGTGCCGTGGCCACGTTTTCCAGCGGGCTGGTATCTTGGTCGCGTACCGTGTATTCGACCACGTAAAGCCACCGTTCGCCAAAGTCTAGAATTCCGTTTCCGTTATCACCGGAAATCAAGCTCGCCGGGCCGGCAATGCTGTCGCTGACCGTCAGCGCATAAATCGGCGAACCGTCGCCGCCGGCCGTGCCAATGCCGGTGGGAACGATGGAAACGTTGGACACGGTGATTGTAAAGACCACCCGCTCGCCAACCCAGGCCGATACCGGCCCTTGCTTGCCGACCATGAGTTCGGGCGCGTAGAGGATGCCGGTCTGATGGTTGGCCGTTGCCGTGATCACGTCGCCATCTCCGTCTCGTGCCTCGACCAATCCCACGTTGATCAGCGTGGCGGGATCGCTGGGTCTGACCACGTAACTCGCCACGAATGACCATTCTTCTCCGGCTTGCAGCCATCCGTCGCCATCGTCGCCGCCGCTCAAGGTGGCCGTTCCGGCAAGGCTGTCACTTACACCAACTGCCGTCACCGCCGAGCCGTCACCGTTGACCAGATCGTGTGCAACGGTCAAGACAAAAGTGATCCGTTCGCCGACCCGCGCCGTGATCGGGCCGCTTTTGGCCAGCGTCAACGCCGGTGCGTACTCGATTTTCACCGTGTGAGTCATGCAGTTGTTGTCCGGAACGAGATCCGGGCCATTTGCGCCGTCGTCGGTCACCTGAACGGTGTTGGTCAATGCGCCAAGTCCGACGGGGACGCCGCGACTGACGGTCACAACCAGTGTTTCGGTCAAGATGCCTCCGACATCGAGGTCACCCAGTGGCCAGACCACCCGATCGGCGTCAAGCATGCCGCTGCCGCTGATCGCCTTGACGGTCACACTCAAGGGCAGCGTGTCGGTCATCACAACGCCGGTGGCCCCCTGCGTGCCATTGTTGCGGACGACGATGGTGTAGGTGAGCGTTTCGCCGAGTCGAACCTCGGCGCGGTCGGTGAATTTGCCGACTTGGAGTTCGGGCGCTGCCGAGACGAGAACCACCTTGTGCGCCTGTGCGCCGCCACCTTCTGTGACCGTCACTGTGGCCGTGTTGGTAATGGCCTCTACGCCGTTGGGTACGTTGCCGTCTACCTGCACAGACATGGTGAGGGTGACGACTGCGCCGGGCGCAAGGGTCAGATTGCTGACCATGGCCGGCGGCGTGCCGATCACACCTGCTGTTGGCGGATCGAGGACGATGCTGCCGGGAATCAGTGTGGTGTAAAGGGGAATGGTGTCGCTGATCATCCCGCCGGTGGCATAGGCGGGGCTGAGGTTGCTGATCACGATGGTGTAGGTAAGCAAATCTCCGGCCTCAATCAGAGTGGTGCTGGCCTCTTTGTGCATAGCCAACAGCGGAGGTTTGACCTCGACCGTTCCCGTTGCCACGTCGGACACTCCACATGTCGAGGTCACGGTGAGGGTGACGGTGTAGATGCCGGGCATAGCATAGCTGTGAGTGGGCGAAAGGGTGGTGGTCAGGGTGCCATCGCCGAGATCCCACAGCAGATCGACATAGCCGGTACTGGCGTTTGTCCATGTCACCGGCAGACCTACCCACGTTTCGGCGATCGTTGGAGAAAAAGATGCCGTCGGCGGGTCGATCACGGTGATGGTCTGGCTGGCGACATCGCTGCCGCACAAATTGGTAGCCGTCAAAACGATTGTGTATTCGCCGGGCCAGGCATAGGCATAAACCGGTGAGACGGTATCGGTCAAGGTGCCGTCACCCAATGACCATCGATAGCTGAGCGTGCCGGTGCTGGTGTTGGTCAACGTCAGGGGGATGCCGGGGCATATCGCTGGGGAAGAGGGGACAAAAGCTGCGCCGTAGGGTGCACTGACCGTCACCACGACCGGATTACTTGTGTTGCTGTGTTGACTATGCCATATCGAAGCTACGTTGGTGATCACTTCCCCGCATGTGGCGGTTGAGGCCACCGTCACGCCAACCTCCCAGACTCCGGCGGTGCGTGCCGGAATGTTGAGGGTCTGTGTTTGTATCGTTGGCGAGGCAATGTTACGGGTGCTGTCGATCACATCGGTGATCACCGCTTGGGCGGCGACGCTGCCACTGTTGTTATAGGTGACGGTGTAAGTCAGTGTCTGTCCGGGGGAAACGATCGTAAAGGGCGTGTTCTTGGCAATGTTCAGATTGATCGTGCCCACGGTGACCGCGTTTGAAGGCAGCCATTGACCGATGTGGGCCATGATCTCGTTGCTCCAAAAGTGGGCCATATTTTGAATGACCGTATTGGGCGGCAATGTGTCTTGAACACGGACGGCAAACCCCATCGTGCGGACCTGGCCGGAGGGCACAGTAGCCGTATACCAGCGCAGGTGGGTCACCGGCGTGATCGGCCAGGTGGTTGTGAATGTCGCGCCGTTATCCCATGAATACCATACTTGTCCACCGTAGATCGAATCGGTGAGCAATTGGGTATAGTCGGGGATTGCTTCTTGCACATACACATCAGTATGGGTTTCGTCGGCAGAGAGGTTTTCCAACCTCAATGTATAGCTGAGCACACTGCCGGGGCCGGCGATTGTCGGCGAGACCGCTTTGTTCAACACCAGTTCAGAAATGCGCGTGATCACCAGGTTCGAGTCGCGCGGGTTGTCCAGATCGCGAATGAGAGTGGCCCAATTCAAGATCAGTGCGTTCCGAGAGATACTCTCGTTGATTTGGACACTAAAGCGAATTTGCCCCGATTCACCGACGGCCAAGATGCCCGGCACCATGCCGGGAGAGATGACCAGGGTTGGGGAAATAAATGCGCCGGCATCCTCGTCGACTGCATCACTCAGCGTCGTCCACACCGTATCGGTCAAGATGGCCAGGCTGCCGGGGACATAGGTTGTCGAAATGGGGATGGTGTCATAGATTGTCGCTCGCGTTGCGGGTGCCGAGCCGGTGTTTTGATAGCTCAACGTATAGGTAATGATTTGTCCCTGGGCGGCTGCCGGCGGCGCAGACTTGCTCAGTGCAACCTCGGCGGCGTGCACGCGGGTCTGGACGGTGTTGCTGTTGGCCCAGTCGGTTTGATCGCTGTCGATGTAAGCGGTGTTGCGGATCAACACACCGTCGCGGACAAAATTGTTGATCTGAAGGGTGAGGGTGACACTGCCGCTGGCACCCGGGTCGAGCGTGCCCAAATTCCAAACCACGGTGCCACTGGCGCTGTCATACGTTCCACCGGGCGACATGTCCACAAAGGATACGTATTCGACTGGTAACACATCACGGATAAGCACATTGGTCATCGAAAAGACCGAGTTGGTGTTTTGATAGCTCAACGTGTAGGCCAGCGTATCACCCACATTGGCATCGGTATGGCTGGCTTGTTTACGCAGATCGAGATCCCCCATAGCCACGATTGTTTCGGCGGCGGGCGCCAGGCGTGCTCGGGCATATCCGTAATACCCGGCAGCCGTTGCTTTGTTAATGTGAATGGTTTGAGTAGTGTCGGTGATCTGGGCTTGAAAAGTGAGAGTTAGCGTTTGCTGCAAATCCAACCCGGCGCCCAAATCCCAATGTAAGACCTGTCCACTGATGGTCGGTTCAGGACTTGTTATGCCACCAAGTGGATACTGTACCCGCGTGCTGCCGGCTACGTAGGTCCAGCTCAGGGGAAGCGTGTCGGTGATGTCAATCTCTGTGATCACAGCGTTGTAAGACCGGGTGATCAGGGTGAAAGTGACAACGCCGCCGGTTAAAGGCAGAATGGTCGGTTCGGCTTGTTTATCGATGGTCAGCAGCGGGGCGATCCATTGTTTGACCGAGGGCAAGATGGCGGTGCCAAAGTCGAGGTACGGGTTGCCCGTTCCTGCCGTGCGCGGGTCTTCACCCCATGCGGCAGCAAACTCGCCGGTAGCCCAGATGTGCATGCCGGTGTTGTCGTTGTCGGGGTCAAAAATGCGACGTTGTTCAAGCACGTCGAGTGTAAAGATCTGATCGGGGATGCCATCCAATCCACCCTGATTGAAATCGACATAAAAAGTGGTGCCGTTGCTCAGCGGCGCGATCCACACCGGCGAGCCGTTCAAATAACTTGCGCATTGTGGACCCGGACAATGATAATTGCCCGGCGACCAGGGGACATAGTATTCGCGGGTTAGGTATTTGGCCGGAACGGCGGCAAAGCCCCAGTCGTAAGCGGTTTGTGAAGTGCCACCACCGACAAGCACGCCAAAGACCCCATCACTCGAAACCAGGCGCAAAGCAGTATCTGGAGGAATGTAACTTCCTCTCACCCTCGAATAAGCTACCGTCGAACTGATAAAAGTGGCGGGACTGATCGTAAAAGTCGTTGAAATAATACGATCGTAACCGGAAACGGTGATTGCAAAGTCGTTGGGGTTAAAGATGTACACCTCGGCAGCCAGGCCGCCGTTGGTGCCACCGCTGGGCACCGGCACAATGTACTCGGCCCCGAGCAGTTTATCCGGCAAAATGGTGAAAAAGCGCGACTGGAACGATCCGTCGGCGCCGGTGACCAGACCAACCTGGATCGGCCTGTTGGAGCGGATGACGGTGCCGGCGTTGATGGTGATGCTGACTGCGGCTGTAGAATTGATCGCTCCCAGGCTAAAATAGGTTTGTCCACGGTTTAAAACGATGTTGACTGCCTGAGTGCCATTGTTGATCGACAGGGTGGTGTTGTCTTCATACGCCATAGCCTGAATGTAGACATTGCGAAAGTCGCCAAAAGCGCCGGTGTCGCCACCGCCCCAGACATACAGGTCTTCACCGACGGGAATACTGTACACAAACGTATCCTGGTATGTTTGCCTGGAGGGAATCTCCCACGCACCGCCGATCCACGAGTTGTTCAACGGCCACATAGCATGCGTTAAATTGACCGGTCCACCGACCGAGATAAGCCGGTCACCGCCGTCGTAACGCAGGTAGGCCGGATTGCGGGCCGGATAAACGGGGACATAGCCGTTGACATCGAGGGTACCGGTCAAGTTCTGGGTGCTGGTCAGGTTAATGTCGCTGCCGGCGTACAAAATATCGTCACCACTGCCCCCATTGACCGGGTTGCCGTCGCCGAAAACGAGGGTGGTTAATTGAACGGGGTTCATCAAGTCGGCCTCATAGCCATCTTCCCAGTGATCGTAGTAAATTATCTGGTAATTTGTTGTGGCGACCAGGCTGACCGTTGAGCAGATTTTGCCGTCGACCAGTTCGGGGGGGTCTGTACCATCGTTGATCTCCATAAAGGCGCGCCGAATGTGCTCTTCGTATCCGAGCACATAATACTCCTGATAGCCGGTCGGTTGGGCCGCTATGGGTGTGGAATGACTCCACCAGTAACTAACAACAAACGCAACGAGAATCCACTTGTAGAGTGCATCTGGTTTATGGTTTGCTCGACATCGATTTCGCACAGTTATCCAATCCGTTTTCCAGTGCTGTTCTGCCCTTTCGCACGTCAAAATTGTCGGCAACCTTTTGGCTGGCGACAGGGATGCGCTTCGGGGGTCAGATGGTGGAAGGGCAGGTTGGTTACTT
>Ga0209101_1002008_pt1 | contig 14099 bp, 9 predicted proteins | sample ConPoolayeCmetaG_FD_185481 | JGI IMG/M metagenome (GOLD analysis project Ga0209101, IMG submission 185481) | Hot spring microbial mat communities from California, USA to study Microbial Dark Matter (Phase II) - Cone Pool mat layer C metaG... ... | reverse complement strand
ATGCCGTTGGCATATCAGCGAATCCCACCGTGCTTTTTCCTCGGGTTGGATCAGCCGAACCGTAACCCGAGCCAACATCTCGGCATCCGCATAATGTTTCCAAGCTTCTGTTTTCATGCCCCCGTGATAGCAGAAAGGCGAGGGACTGTCCAGCCCCAACCTACAACCTCCTCTCTACCATCTTCTTCTCACTATCCGAGACACAGTCTTGGTTCAGGCAGCAGGAAGACGCCGGCGACCCTGCTTCACCGGCAAACAAGTTCGTCACGTGATACGCGACCGCCTTCCGCGGACGAACCCGTAAAGCGCGAAAAAGGGGTGCAGCGTTCTCTCTGCCCGGCTCCGAGAGGCCGCAGCGCACGCGAGGCACCCGTTTTGCCGGAACAAACTTCCGCTCCGGCCAGAAATCTTGGCCGGAGGCAGCAGCCCCCCCTGTCTGAATCCCGGCTTGAACGGCCATTTTGTCGTACGACCCTTAGCCGAGCTGAGAAAAGGCAGTGCGCGGAGGGGCAACAAGACACCGGTGCTCGAGCCGAACACCCAAGTTCGTCAAAGACTTCGCGGTCGGCAAAGCGGGGTTTGAGCTTGTCGGTCCATTACGGATGCACTATAGTGCGAGCCTGCGCTTTTCCCTTTTGGAAGAGGCTGGTCAGTCAAGTTTATCCTGGAGTTTGAAATGACCGGTTTGAATAACATGTTGGAAAGCATGGCGTTAAAAATACTGACAGCTTGCAGGACAATCGCAAGAAAATGAAAAAGGGGCGCGGGAAAAACAGAGGCCATTTTTCAAACCGCTGCGGATTGGCCACTCGAGCGGATACACAAGCGCAACATCTTCGTTTGCTTGTGAGTGATTGAAGACTGCGGAGCATTTTATGGTTTTGGGTGCAAAACAGGGTATTGAAAATGAAAGAGATCGGGATAGGTTTGCTGGGGTTCGGAACGGTCGGAGCGGGCGTTGTCGCCGGACTGCAGCAGAACGGAGATCTGATTGCCGAGCGCCTGGGTGTTAACCTGGTAGTGCGTAAGATTGCCGACGTGGATCTGGAGCGGGATCGTGGCGTGAAAGTGGATCCAGCGCTTCTGACCCGGGACGCAGTGGCGGTAATTGAGGATCCACGGGTAGACATAGTTGTGGAGCTTATCGGCGGGACGGGGGTGGCGAAAGATCTGATTGTGCTGGCCTTGGAACGCGGGAAACCGGTAGTCACGGCAAACAAGGCATTGCTGGCGTCTTGTGGAGGAGAAATTTTCGAGTTAGCCGACAGGAAGCGTGTGGATCTTTATTTTGGCGCGAGCGTGGGCGGCGGCATGCCTATCGTCCGCGTCTTGCGTCAGGGACTGATTGCCAACCAAGTTGACGCCATCCATGGGATTCTCAACGGTACGTGCAACTACATTTTGACCCGCATGGAAAAGGAGAGAGTTTCTTTTGAAGCCGCTTTGGCAGAAGCGCAAAAGCAAGGGTATGCCGAGGCCGATCCCGCCCTTGACATTGACGGACTGGACACGGCACACAAGGCGGCAATTCTGGCTTCGATTGCCTACGGTTTTTTTGTCCCGCTGGAGCACGTTTATGTTGAGGGTATTCGGAACGTGGGAGAGCAGGACATTCAGTACGCATTGGATCTGGGATACCGCATAAAATTGTTGGCTGTGGTGAAACGGCACGGCACCAAAGTGGAAGTCCGGGTGCATCCGACCATGGTGCCCCTGAACCACATGCTGGCATCGGTGAGCGGCGTTTACAACGCCGTCATGGTTAAAGGCGATTTGGCTGGCAGCACCCTTTACTATGGACGAGGCGCCGGCCGCGAGCCGACGGCCAGTACTGTAATCGGCGATATTGCTGATATTGCCAGAAATCTCATGGCAGGCGCTCCCCGACGTTTCAAGGCATTGGCCAAAGCCAGTCACCGCTTCAAAATAATGGAGATCGGCGACGTCGAGACCCGTTATTACCTGCGCCTGACTCTGCTGGACAAGCCTGGAGTTCTGGCGCAAATCACGTCCGTTTTGGGTGAGCACGAGATCAGTCTGGCATCGGTCCTGCAGAAGGAAGCGGCCACAGGCGCGTATGTGCCGGTGGTAATCATCACGCATCGGGCCAAGGAGAAGCAGCTTGCAGCGGCATTAAAGAAGATTGACGTGTTGCCCGTTGTGGGGGCAAGAACAGTAAAATTCAGGATCGAGGATCATCAATGAAAGTTTGCAAATTTGGTGGTTCATCGTTGGCGGATGCTGCGCAGTTTCGGAAGGTAATCAAGATAATTCTGGAAGATCCGGAGCGACGGATTGTGGTGGTGTCTGCGCCCGGCCAACGGCACCCGAAAGACGTGAAGGTGACGGATCTGCTCATTCGCTGCGCTGAAGCCCGATTGGCCGGAGGCACGGCTGAGGCCGAAGGTGCGCTGGTGCTGGAGCGGTTTGCCGCTATTCAGCAGGAGCTGGGAGTGGAAAAGGAAATTGTCGCTGAAATCGAGCGCGACTTACGGCAACGCCTCGGCGGCGATCCCGGCCAGAAAGAGCGGTTCCTCGACTCGGTGAAGGCGCTGGGGGAGGATGCCTGCGCCAAACTGATGGCGGCTGCCCTACGCCAGCAACATGTCCATGCTCAGTACGTTAATCCTAGCGAAGCCGGGTTGTTGCTAAGCGCCGAGTACGGGAACGCCCAGCTGCTTCCCGAATCTTACGAGAAGCTGGCGACGTTGAAAGCCCGCCCAGGCATTTTGGTGATTCCGGGTTTCTTTGGCTACACTCGCACGGGCCAAGTTGTCACGTTTCCGCGCGGCGGCTCGGACATCAGCGGTGCGGTCATTGCCGCCGCCGTACGGGCGGATATTTACGAGAACTTTACCGATGTGGACTGTGTGTTCGCGGCTGATCCCCGTCTTGTTCCGAATGCGGCGCCTATCGAAGAACTAACCTATCGGGAAATGCGCGAGCTTTCGTACGCGGGTTTCACAGTTATTCATGATGAAGCCATTGTGCCCGTCGTAGAGGCCGGCATTCCGATCTGGATCAGAAATACGAATCGGCCCGAGGCCCCAGGCACCAGGATTGTACCGGAGCGCCGCTTTGTCCCCGGACGCGTGGTCGGGATCGCCAGCGACGATGGTTTTTGCACGATCTTTCTCGAAAAGTACCTTATGAACCGGGAAGTGGGATACGGACGGCGGCTGCTCCAGATCCTCGAGGAGGAAGGGTTATCCTATGAACATTGTCCCTCGGGCATTGACAACCTGTCGGTGATTCTGCGCGAGGACAATCTCGACAGCGCAACCAAGAAGCGATTGCTGCGCCGCATCAAAACCGAGCTGAAGCCGGACGATGTGGACATCGAACGAGGTTTGGCGCTGATCATGATCGTGGGCGAAGGGATGCGTTACACCGTGGGGTTGGCGGCGCGGGCTACCCAGGCCTTGGCCGACGCGGGGGTGAACATCGAAATGATGAATCAAGGCTCGTCCGAAATCAGCATGATGTTCGGCGTCAAGGCGGTTGACCGCCACCGGGCCGTGGTGTCGCTTTACCGCGCCTTTTTTGAGGAGGGGAGCGGCCGTGGCCGCCGCGGAAAGACCGCTGCGCAGGGAGCGCAGCCCGATCAAAGAGGCGCATCGTGAAAACCAAAAAAGTACTCATCTATGATACGACACTCCGCGACGGGGCGCAGGCCGAAGGAGTGTCTTTTTCTTGTCAGGCGAAAATAAGGTTGGCTTTGCGGCTGGATGAGTTTGGGCTGGACTATATCGAAGGCGGCTACGCCGGCGCCAACGCGAAGGAAATGGAGTTCTTCCGCGAAATCAGAAAAAAGGCTTTGCGCCATGCTAAAATTGTAGCCTTCGGCAGCACCCGACGGGCGCGTCAGGCGGTCGGGCAGGACCCTTTCGTGCGCGGTCTGCTCGAGGCGCATACACCTGTCGTGGCCGTCTATGGGAAAGCATGGATGTTTCACGTGCGCGAGGTTCTGAGGACCAGTGCGCGTGAGAACCTCGCGATGGTGGGGGACACGGTTGCTTTTCTTAAAGATCACGGCAAAGAAGTGATTTTTGACGCGGAGCACTTTTTTGACGGCTATCGTGAGGATCCCGAATTCGCAATGAAGGTCTTGGAAGCGGCGGCAGCAGCCGGTGCCGACATGCTGGTGCTGTGCGACACCAATGGCGGCACTTTGCCGGAAGCGGTTGGGGAAATCACCCGTGCTGTGGTTGCGAACATGCGAGTGCCCGTCGGTATTCACGCTCACAATGACGCCGGCGTGGCCGTGGCCAACACTTTGGAAGCAGTGCGGGCGGGGGCGGTGCAGGTGCAGGGCACCATCAACGGATTTGGCGAACGCTGCGGCAACGCCGATCTTTGCGCGATCATTCCGAATCTGCAACTGAAAATGGGACTACCGTGCGTGAGGCCGGAACAACTGTCACGACTCCGAAACCTGGCGGTGTATGTGAGCGATCTTGTAAATCTGCGGCTCGATCCGCGCGCACCATACGTCGGACAAAGCGCTTTCAGTCACAAGGCCGGCATGCATGTTAACGCGGTCAAAAAGAATCCCCGGACCTTTGAGCATGTGCCGCCCGAAACAGTCGGCAATGAGCGCCGCATTTTGGTCTCTGAGCTGTCCGGAAGCAGCAATATTTTGCTGAAAGCAATTGAACTGGGCTTGGGACGGAGAGAATCGGCGGCCAGCGCCAAGGAGATTCTGGCGGCCTTGAAGCGGCTGGAAGCCAAAGGATACGCTTTCGAAGCCGCAGATGGTTCGTTCCGCATTTTGATTCAGAAAGTGCTGAAAAGGCACAAATCGTTCTTTGACCTTGAAGGTTTCCGGGTGATTGTTGAAAAGCGGGGCAAAGGCGAGCGGTGCATTTCCGAGGCGTCTGTCAAGCTGCGGGTCCATGACGAGATCGAGCAGACCGTGGCGGAAGGCGATGGCCCCGTCAACGCCCTCGATAAAGCGCTCCGCAAGGCCTTGCATCGCTTCTATCCGGAGATTTCCAAGGTGCACCTGACTGATTTCCGCGTGCACATTCTGGATCCGCAAGAGGCGACTGCCGCCAAGACCAGGGTCTTGATTGAGTCGAGTGACGGACAGGAAAGTTGGGGAACGGTGGGCGTATCGGAGAACATCATAGAGGCCTCCTGGGAAGCGCTCGTGGACAGCGTTGAGTACAAGCTTTTCAAGGAAGAGAACAAACGCCGCAGGCGACGATGACGTGTGGACGGTTATGGACAAGACTTACAATGCCAGAGTAATCGAGGATAAATGGTACCAACGATGGCTGGAGCGCGGCTTGTTTCACAGTTCGGCGGAACGGGGCGGACAGCCGTATTGCATAGTTATTCCCCCGCCGAACATCACCGGCATTTTGCACATGGGTCATGCCCTCAACAACACCATTCAGGATGTATTGGTGCGCTGGCGTCGGATGCAGGGGCGCAACGTAGTGTGGCTGCCGGGCACGGATCATGCCGGTATTGCGACGCAGAATGTCGTTGAACGCGAACTGCGCCGCGAGGGTAAAACCCGCCAGGAACTCGGTCGCGAAGCCTTCGTGGCACGGGTCTGGCAGTGGCGGGAGCGATACGGCACCACAATTATCAATCAGCTTAAACGGTTGGGGGCGTCCTGCGACTGGCAGCGCGAGCGTTTTACGCTGGATGCCGGCCTGAGCAACGCCGTGGCGGAGGTGTTTGTTCGGCTTTATGAGAAAGGTTTGATTTACAAGGCCAACTACATCATCAACTGGTGTCCGCGCTGCCAAACCGCGCTTTCCGACGAGGAAAGTCAGCATGTGGCGACCAAGGGCCAGCTTTACTACCTGCGCTACCCGCTCGGGGACACCAACGGACAGTTGACCGGAACGTATGTGGTTGTGGCCACCACCCGTCCGGAAACGTTGCTGGGAGATGTGGCCCTGGCCATCCATCCGGAAGACCCGCGTCAGGCCATGCTGAGGTCGCAGAAGATTTTCTTGCCAATCCTGGGACGGGAGCTGGCACTTATTTGCGATGAGTTCGTTGACCCCCGATTCGGGACGGGCATAGTAAAAGTGACCCCTGCGCATGACCCTAATGACTTCGAAATGGCACGCCGCCACAATCTCACGCCCATCAACGTGATGAACGAGGATGGGACAATGAATGGGGAAGCCGACCCCTATGCGGGACTCGACCGGTTTGAATGCCGCCGGCGCATCCTCGCGGACCTCGAGAAGGCCGGCCTCGTAGAAAAGATCGAGAATCATGAACATGCTGTTGGCCATTGCTACCGCTGTGACACCGTCATCGAGCCGCGGCTTTCGCCGCAGTGGTTCGTGCGGATGAAGCCGTTGGCGGGTCCGGCGATCGATGCGGTGAAGGAAGGGCGTGTGCGCTTCGTGCCCTTCCGCTGGACAAAAGTGTATCTGGATTGGATGGAGAATATTCGCGACTGGTGCATATCACGCCAGATTTGGTGGGGCCACCGAATTCCCGTCTTCTACTGCGATGCCTGCAGCCACGAGTGGGCAGCCCGGGGTGAACCACGGGCTTGCGTCCAGTGCGGCGCAACCCAAATCCGGCAAGACGACGACGTTCTCGATACGTGGTTTTCTTCCTGGCTTTGGCCCTTTAGTACGTTCGGATGGCCGGAAATCAACGACGATTTGAAGTTCTATTATCCAACCGACGATCTGGTAACGGCTTCGGAAATCATCTTCTTCTGGGTAGCGCGGATGATTATGGCCGGCCTGGAGTTCATGGGTGATGTGCCCTTTCGCACAGTTTATATCCACGGCACGGTGCGGGACGATTCCGGCCGCAAAATGAGCAAGAGCCTGGGCAATTCGATCGATCCGCTGACGATCATCAAAGAATACAGTGCCGATGCCCTGCGTTTCAGTCTGATGATGATCGCCGCCACGGGGCAGGACGTTTACCTCTCCACTGAAAAATTTGAGATCGGGCGCAATTTCGGCACGAAGCTTTGGAATGCCGCGCGTTTATTGCGGATGCATTCCGGAGAAACGGCAACCTGGCGCGGCGCAGCGGACGTGCCGACGCTGAATCGCGACCTGCTCACGGCAGACGATGTCCATATCATGGGACGTCTGCAAAACGTTATTGCCGACTGCACGCTTAACCTGGAGCGGTATCGCTTCAATGATGCGGCCCACGACATTTACGAGTTTGTCTGGCACCAGTTCTGCGATTGGTACCTAGAGTACGCAAAAGACGCTTTCTATGGAGAAAATCAGGCGCAACGACAGCAGGTGCTGCGGATTGCCCATTACGTTTTTTCGAATGCGTTGCTTTTGCTCCATCCAACGATGCCGTTCATCACCGAGGAGCTCTGGCATGCCCTGGGATACGGCGGTCTGGACGAGTTTATCATGGTGGCCCGGTGGCCGGAGCCGGTCGGTCAGGCTCAATTGAAAGGGTGGGGAGTAACCGCAGAAACTCTCGCCTACGTGGATGACAAACACGACTTGATCAGGATCGGCCGGACACTCCGAAGCGCGTACGACATTGTCCCATCCCGACAAGTGACGTACATCGTCAAACCGGCCAACGCCGCGGCGGCGGACCGTCTGCGCACGGACGCAGTATCGCTGCGGAGTCTGCTCAGGGCCGGCACGTTGACAATTGACGACCAGTTTGCACCGGCGCGGGTTGTGCCCTGCGGCGCCAATCGCTTGGGAACGATCTACATGCCCATCGAAGGTTTGGTGGATGTGGCGCTCGAAAAGAAACGGCTCTCGGCTCAATTGGAGAAAGTGTGCCGCGATCTGGAGCGGGTGGACGCCAAACTGCGGAATCGTGAATTTGTTGAGAAAGCGCCGGATGATGTGGTGAATCAACAGCGCCAACGCAGCCGCGAGCTGCAGGCCGACAAGGCCCATCTTGAGATGCTCCTGGGGGCTTTAGACGGGCTGGCGGGAGTGTGAGCCTAATCTTCCATGTGGGTACGCCATTTCTCGATCGGGTCAAATACGGGATGCAGTATTTGTCGAGCCGGTTGCGACCCACAGCGCCAGGGGAGGAGAAAAGGACGTGTCGAAACGCAGACGCTACGTAATTGTCGGTTTGGGAGGACGCCACGAGTTGTTTCGCGACGCCCTTTTGAAAGATCTTTCCCACGTTGCCGACCTGGTCGGTTTGTGCGATGTCAACAAGGGGCGTATCCGCCTGGCGGTTGCTCGCGCCGCCCGACTGGGCGCGAAGGTTCCCGGCTACCACGCTGACGAATTTGACCGGATGCTGGCTGAGACCAAACCCGATTGGGTCATTGTAACCACCACCAAAGACTGCGACCACTATTTTTACATCTGCCGCGCCATGGAGCGGGGGTGCGATGTAATCACCGAAAAACCTATGACCACCGACGAGCATAAATGCCGCCGGATTATTGCGACCCAGAAAGAGACCGGTCGACGGTGCGTCGTCACATTCAATTATCGTTATTCGCCACCCCGCACTCAGGTGAAGGAGCTTTTGATGTCCGGCTTGATCGGCGAGGTTTTGTCCGTAGATTTTCACTGGATGCTCGATATCTGGCACGGCGCGGACTATTTTCGGCGTTGGCATCGCGAAAAAAAGAATTCAGGTGGGCTAATGGTGCACAAGGCGACGCATCATTTTGATTTGGTGAACTGGTGGCTGCCGACGGTCCCCGAAACAGTGCACGCGGCCGGTCAACGCTCTTTCTACATTCCGGCCACCGCGGCCGAGTTAGGACTCGTGCGGCGGGGTGAGCGGTGTCACGATTGTACAGAGGCGCTGCGCTGTCCATTCCACCTGGATCTGGAGAGCAACAACAACCTCCGCGAGATGTACCTGCAGTGCGAGCACTACGATGGGTATTACCGGGACCGCTGTGTTTTCAGCGAACACATGGACATTGAGGATTCGGCAAGCGTAATCGTGCAGTATCGCAACAGAACAAACTTGTCCTGCTCGTTAAACGCGTTCCAACCATGGGAAGGTTACGTCATCTGTTTCAACGGCAAACGGGGCCGCCTGAAGCACAAGTGCGAAGAAACGGTTTATGTGAATGCCGATGGGAGCGTGCCTCACCGGCTCAAGGCTGAGGGCACATGGATTAGAATTTATCCCCATCGCGAGCCGGCATACGAAGGTGCCGGTTTGGAAGGCCGAGGGAGGCCATGGCGGGGCCGATCCCGTGATGTTACGGTACATTTTTGACGCCGAAGGGCAACTACGCGACAAATATCAGCGGGAGGCCGATCAACGGGCGGGAGCGTGGTCTATCCTGACAGGGATTGCCGCCAACCGTTCGATGGCGGGAGGTCGCGCGGTGCAGATCGCCGAGTCGGTCCCGGATTTGGCGTTGCCAGACTAATGTGGCAATCAGGTTTACCCCGCATGTTGGGTTCGAAAATTGGCCGGCAGCGTTAACCCGGCGCGCACCTGTAGCTTGGGAGAAATAAGCTGCATGAATTCGCGAGAACGATATCTCGAGACCCTGCGCTTCGGAACGCCCAACCGCATTCCATTTGAGCCGGGCAATCCCCGCGAGAAAACGTTGCGTCGTTGGCATTCTGAAGGATTGCCGGATACAAGAGACTGGTACGAATTTCTCTGTGAAACCCTGTCAACCCAGCCGGGTCCGCTGGCCGGCTGGCCGCAAGCGGGCATTAGTTTTCGGATGCATCCCACATTCGAGGAGAAGGTTCTGGAGCATCGGGATGGTCATCTGATCGTACAGGATTGGATGGGCAACATTACGGAGATCGCCGACGAATACGACGTCACATACCTACGTGAACCCAAAGACTTTGTGACGCGTAAATGGCACAAATTTCCGGTGGCCAGCCGGGCGGATTTTGAAGAGATGACAAAACGGTACCGTCCGCATGATCCTGTACGCTATCCGGATGATTTTGAGGCGCGCGTGAAGGTTCTGCGCGGCCGCACCTATGTTTCCAAAGTGAGCGTTCCGGGTCCGTTTTGGCAGCTTCGCGAGTGGTGCGGATTCGAACCACTTTGCATGCTGCTGATTGAGGACCTGGAATTCGTGCGGGAGATGACGGAGTTTTGGGCTGAGTTTGTTTCGAAGGTCATGGCCCGGGCTTTGGAGGCCGGGATAGTTGACGTAATTGCAATCAGCGAAGACATGGCCTATAAGGAAAAGAGCATGATCAGTCCGGCCATGACGCGGGAGTTTCTTTTGCCGGTCTGGAAACGGTGGGCGACCGAAGCTCGGCAGGCCGGCGTGGTTCTTGTGGACATGGACTCGGACGGCAAAGTTGCGGAGCTGATCCCCATTTGGATCGAAGCCGGCATAAATGTTTGTGATCCCGTGGAAGTCGCGGCTGGTAACGATCTTGTCGCCTACCGTCGGCTTTTTGGGCGCAAAATTGGCTACCGCCAGGGAACAGATAAACGTTGCATTGCTAGGGGCGGCCAAAGCATGGTGGCGGAGATCGAACGCATCGCGCCAGTAGTGCGCGACGGGGGGTACATTCCGGGGTGCGATCACGGTGTTCCCAACGACGTTTCCTGGTCTGACTTCTTCCGGTACAGCCGTCATTTGGCGGAGTTAACGGGTTGGTTGTGATGAATACTATGCTGGCCCCGCTGGTCACAAAGCCGTTGAGGATTCTATTTGTTTGTCCCCCTCACGTGTGCTGGAGTCCGATGGCAGTCGGGTTCGTGCTGGCTCGGCGGCGCAAGGATGTTGTGGCGGAGTGCGGTTTGTGTCCGAATCGCATCAACCCTGTTGTGATCAAGGTAATGGCGGAAGTCGGGATTGACATCTCGGGATTACAGTGTCACGGACCACAGGATTTGGGGACAGCCCCTTGCGATCTGGTGATTGCGTTGAGTTCCGGCGCTGTGGCGGAGCATGCACTTCTTCCGGGACTGCCGGAAATCGTCAATTGGAATCTGCGCGATCCCAGCAGTGTCGAGGGCGATCAGGAAACCGTGCTCAATGCCTTTCGCACCATCCGCGACACTCTGCGGCGGCTGGTGGACGATTTCTTTGAGCGTGGTTATTTCACGGCTTTTGCGCAGGCGCGAAAGTGTGGCCAGCTCATACTTAACAACATTTCGGATGGAATTATCGTGCACGATCTTGAACGGCGAGTTCTCTGCTTCAACGAAGCAGCCGTACGCATCACTGGCTATCACCGCGAAGAGGTGCTGGGGCAGGACTGCCACAGCGTCTTTCCTGGCGGCCTCTGCGGCTCCAAGTGTCTTTTCCCGGAAAACGGCTGTGTGCCGACATTTGAGATCAAGAATCAGGAGGTCACCCTGGCGACCAAAAGCGGCGAGACACGACACATTCGCGCCTGCGTGCGGGCTTTGTGCGAACCTGATGGCAAACCGGTGGGGGTACTGGCTTCCTTCCGAGATGTGACCAGGGAACAACACCTGGCGCGCCGCGTAGGGGATATCGAGCAGTTTTCCGGAATTGTGGGACGCGATCCGAAAATGCTGGAGGTTTTTGACCTGATTCGCGAACTGGCGGAGGCCAATGTGCCCGTGCTGATTCAAGGTGAAAGCGGCACAGGTAAAGAACTGGTGGCGGCGGCCATTCACAATGAAGGCCCGCGGGCGCATAAACTTTTTGTGCCTGTGAACTGTGGGGCCTTGCCGGAGTCGCTGTTGGAAAGTGAATTGTTCGGTCACGTCAAGGGCGCATTTACCGGGGCGATCCGCGACAAGAAAGGAAGATTTGAACTGGCCGATGGCGGCACCATTTTTTTGGACGAAATCGGCGACTTAAGTCCGGCCATGCAGGTCAAACTTTTGCGGGTACTTCAGGAGGGCAAGTTTGAACGCGTGGGTAGTGAGAAGACCATCCAAGTGGATGTTCGAGTGATCAGCGCCACTAACAAGAATATTGCTGAAGAAATAGCCAAAGGACGGTTTCGCGAGGACCTGTTTTATCGGCTGAGCGTGGTGCCGATTTTTCTGCCGCCGTTAAGGGAGCGGCGAAACGATATCCCCTTGCTTGTCAAACATCTGCTTCAAAGGATTCTGGAGGCTGCCGGCAGGCCGCCGGTGACCGTTTCCCCCGAGGCGCTGGACATAATGATGTCATACGACTGGCCGGGTAACGTGCGGGAACTTCAGAACTGGTTGCAATTTGCCCTTGTCAAGTGCCGGGGGGAAATAATTCGGCCCGAGCATTTACCGCCCCGCGCACGCGGGCTGAAAGCCGACGCGAGAACGACACACTCCCGGCGAAAGTTGCTCGATATCCAAGTGGTCAAGGATGCCCTCGCGCAGACAAATGGCAACAGAATGGAAGCGGCCAAACGCCTGGGAGTCTCGCGAGCCACGCTTTATCGTTTTCTTGATAAATTCGGAACCGCCTGGTAAGGTCGGCGGGTCCGGGCGCCGCTTGCAACGTGAGCGTCGCCTTTGCCGAAGCGCAAAGTCGGCAGCTAACGGCCCAAAGTGGCGAAAACACCCTTCCGGATCATCATCACCGCGATGGATGCGAGCAGGAGACTCGCAATTTTTGAAACCGTTTGCGTTCCGGCCTTGCCAAGAAAGCTATGAATTGAGTGCGCAAACGAAAACACGATGCCAGCGATCGTAATATTGGCCAGCAACGCGAGGGCTGTGGGGAGCCAGCCGTGTTCGTTCAACAACAGCACACTTGATGTCAGCACGGCGGGACCTGTTATCAGAGGTACGCCGATCGGCACAGCGCCCACGCTGGCAGGATCGCTGCGCCGCAGGGGCTTCTCCAGGGTGACAAGCTCGCTTATCGAGAATACGAACAAGAGGACACCCCCGGCGATCATGAAATCGGCCACGGTAATCTCCAGAAGTCGCAGTACGCCGGTACCTACCGCCAGAAACCCCAGAGCCACGCCGGCGGCAGTCATGACCGACTGCAGGATCACGCGGCGCACTGCGGAAGTGGTCATCCCCTCAGTGAGCCCCAGAAAAAATGGCAAAACGCCCACGGCGTCAACCGCCACAAATAACGGGACAAAACACAGCCAAAATGCTCTGAACATACTACTTTCCATAGATCCTCAGTCGCCCAAACCCGGATTTTGAGTTTGGCCCGCCGATCCTCCGTTCGCTTTCGCGCTCCCATTCGTGAGCCCCGATGCTGGTCGAGATTTTTCTTTTGGCTGTTCGGCGGCGCCCAGCAGCCATTTAAGGCCAGCTCCCAATGCGCTTTGCTGAGAACTTGCGGTTCCGGCTGCTTTTGTAGCCGCCTCAGTTAATTCGTCAAGGATTGTTTTCATAACTTCATCGGCCGACAGACCGTGATCAGATTTGCCGATATCGTACAGATGGACACTCGACATTGACAAGGTGACCGCCAAGCCGCGCGCTCCAGTGACCGTCAAGCGTAACCGGGGATTTTCGATCAGCAACTCATCGATGCACAGTGTTCGGCGTTTGCGTTTCGGTTTGGTTACTGCCGCGGGTGCTGCTTTTTCGCGCTTGTCGGGAGCTAGTATCTCGCCAAGCCGCCCAAGATTACTGCCCGTGAGCGACTGTTCCAGAGTAATCACAGGTCCCCCTATGTAAATCCGTTCTATTACCACAGGGTTGGAGAAAATTGAACGCAGGCGTATGTCAAGTTCCAAGACATCAAACTGCATCGCATGATCCGTATCGAAGCCTTCGGTATTGCCCAGAACAAATTGTTCTAGCCGCAACTTACCCTTCAAGACCGAGACTTCAGCCTTGCTAAGCGTTATTTTCGCACCGAGACGCTTCGATGCCCACGTTGTAACGGCCCATCTGCAAACCCAGTTCAGATACGCCCAACCCAAGCCTATCATTACGATCCCAACCAAAATAGTCAGTCCGCAACCTGTTTTGATCCACTTCATAAGTTCCCCATCCCGAAGTTGGCGATTGAACCCAGATTTTGCGTTTGAGAATTGGCAGGTATTTGTATCGTTCTGCGCACAAACAAGTTGAAATGCAGTGCAGTTGCCCATCTCATGCACCGAAATGTGAAAGCCACATCTGAAGAGAAAACCAGCCTATTCTCAAACCCTTCGGGATTGTCGAAAACAGGCAATCTGCTTTGTTGCGGGAGGTTCGGAGTATGCGCATACACCTTCACCTCCCGCGCCTTGCATCTTGCCTGTTTTGGCCAATCGCAAAATCTG
>Ga0209101_1002007_pt1 | contig 14102 bp, 13 predicted proteins | sample ConPoolayeCmetaG_FD_185481 | JGI IMG/M metagenome (GOLD analysis project Ga0209101, IMG submission 185481) | Hot spring microbial mat communities from California, USA to study Microbial Dark Matter (Phase II) - Cone Pool mat layer C metaG... ... | reverse complement strand
CTTACGCTATGTGCGGAATGGGTTCTGAGCGCCAGGAGGGGCGGCGGCAGACGCGCCAGCTGGCCCTGGTGCTCGCGGCGGTTCGTGCCGCGGGGACCGATCATCCCACCGCCGAGGAGGTGTTCGCCAGGGCCCGTCTGGAGCTGCCGCAGATCAGCCTGGGGACCGTGTATCGCAATCTGCAGCGCCTGGTGGCGGAGGGTCGTGTCGCGGCCCTGGCGCTGCGGGGCGTGCGGTCGTTGCGATACGACCCGACCATCGCTCCGCACGACCATTTCGTGTGCGAGGTGTGCGGTCGAATCGACGACCTCGCATGCGGGCCCCGGCCGGCGGCCGTGGCTGTCGCCGAGCGCAAGGGACACGCCGTGACGTCCCACGCCGTGGTCCTGTATGGCCGCTGCGGCGCATGCCGGATGCCGGCATGATCTTGCCCGATGTCATCCCGTTGTTTCCGTTGCCGAGCGTCGTGCTCTTCCCTCGGATGCCGCTGCCCCTGCATGTCTTCGAGCCCCGCTATCGGGCCATGGTGCGCGATGCGATCCGGGGGGCTCGCTTGATTGGGATGGCGTTGCTTCGGGGCGACTGGGAACGCGACTACGAGGGCCGGCCCGCGATCTTCGCCGAGGGGACGGTGGGCGAGCTTGCACACGTGGAGGAGCTCCCCGACGGCCGTTTCGACATCGTCCTGCGGGGATTGCGAGAGTTCCGCGTCGAGCACGAGCTTCCGCCCCGCGCCCCGTATCGGGAAGCGCGCGTGACCTGGCGCGCTCCGGCCCCGGCAGTGCTGCCGGCCGGCATGCGGGCCGCCGTGGTGGCGCAGGTCGCGCGCTACCTGGAGCGGACGGGTCGGCCAGCACCGGAACAGGACCTGCTCGAGAGCGGCGTCGACGACGAGACCTTCGTGAACTTCCTCGCGCAGCACCTCGATCTCGATGCGCTCGAGCGGCAGGGGCTGCTCGAAGCCCCATCGCTCGCGGCGCGCGCGCGGCGGCTGCTGGACGTGCTGGTGTTCCGCCTCGAGGGGCTGCGCCAACACGGCGGCGTCGCCGATCCGTCGCGGCGTCCGCATTGAGGAGCGAGCCACCTGCGTGGCATGGACCGGCGAGGCCTGGTACATCACTGGCGATGATTCGGCCAGCGCGGAAGCTGTCCCTGGCAGAGCGCCTGTACATCCCGGAAGTGCTGCGCGGTGTCGGCGTGACCACGCGGCACTTTGTCCGCAATCTGACCCTGCATACCCTCCATCTCTTCGGCCTGATGCGCGATCGGCGCGCAGCAGTCACGACGCAGTACCCCGAAGAGCGCAAGGTCTACCCCGAGAGCTATCGCGGTGCGCATCGTCTGACGCTCAAACCCGACGGCTCGGTGCGCTGCACGGCCTGTTTCCTCTGTGCCACCGCCTGTCCGGCCAAGTGCATCCACATCGAGGCCGGAGAGCATCCGGATCCGTCCGTCGAGAAGTTTCCCGTGCGGTACGAGATCGACACCCTGCAGTGCATCTACTGCGGAATGTGCGTCGAGGCCTGTCCCTGCGACGCCATTCGCATGGATACCTTCGTGCATCCGCGGATCTGGGGCTACCGCCGCGAGGACTTCATCGAGACCAAACAGGTACTGATGGAGCGGTCGCGGGTGCTGGCCGAGCAGGGGCGGGATGCGCTCATGCAGGAGCAGCTCGCGATCTACCGTGCCGAGGACGAGGCTGCGGCCCGGGCGGGGCAGGCGTGATCCGGCGGAGCGAAGGTCGGAGGCGCCCATGATTCTGTGGGCGCTGTGGCGACGCGGGCTCCTCGCGCGGATCGACTCCGAGAAGCTCCACTTCTTCGCTGGCTGCGTGCCGGACCGCCTGGCCCTGTCCCGCCGCTATCCCCTCTGGCGCGCCTTGCCGTGGTGGCGCATGCTTGTCTCGCCGCGTGCAGCCGCGGGCGTGAGCGCGTGGCTCGAGTACCGGATGAATCTTTACGACGGCGCGGAGGGTTGAACGATGCCGAAGACCTACCAGGAGCTGATCGCCGAGGCGCGGCGCGTGGTACCGGAGATGTCGCCGGAGGAGGTGAAGGCCCGTCTCGAGTCTCCGGCGAAGCCGGTGATCATCGACGTCCGCGAGCGCGAGGAATTCCGGCAGGGCTACATCCCCGGGGCGCTCTCCTTGCCGCGGGGCTTTCTCGAGATGCGAGTGGAGGAAGCCGTGCCGGACAAGAACGCGCCGATCGTTGCCTACTGCGCCGGGGGGATCCGCTCGCTGATCGCCGGCCGTATTCTGCGCGAGGAGCTCGGATACGCGAACGTCGCTTCGATGCGGGGCGGGTTCCAGGCCTGGAAGAATCTGGGCTTGCCGGTGGCCGAGGAGCGGCAATTCACGCCCGAACAGCAAGTGCGCTACAGTCGGCACTTTCTGCTCCCCGAGGTCGGGGAAGCCGGACAGGCGAAGCTCCTGGATGCGAAGGTGCTCTGCATCGGCGCCGGAGGCCTTGGCTCCCCAGCGGCACTTTACCTGGCAGCCGCCGGGGTGGGCACGATCGGTATCGTCGACATGGACGTCGTCGATCTGTCGAATCTTCAGCGGCAGATTCTCCACGCCAACGACCGCATCGGCATGCCGAAGACCGAATCCGCACGGCTGACCTTGCAGGCCCTCAACCCCGACGTGCGGGTCATCGAGTTCCGCGAGCGCCTCTCCTCGGAAAACGTCCGGCGGATCTTCGAGGGCTTCGATCTCGTCGTGAACGGGTGCGACAACTTTCCCACGCGCTACCTTGCTAACGATGCCTGCGTGATGATGGGGAAGCCACTGGTAGATGGGGCCATCTGGCAGTTCGAAGGCCAGGCGACGGTCTTCTATCCGCCCCACGGTCCCTGTTACCGCTGCATGTTTCCGGAGCCGCCACCGCCCGGCTCGACCCCGTCCTGCGCTGAAGCCGGTGTGCTCGGCGTGCTGCCGGGCCTGGTCGGGTGTGTCCAGGCGCTGGAGGCGATTAAGCTCGTGCTGGGCACGGGAAAACCCTTGGTGGGCCGCATGCTGCACTTCGACACGCTCGCCGGCGAGATCCGGGTGCTCAAGCTCCGGCGGGACCCCCAGTGCGCCGTGTGCGGGGACCATCCCACGCTGCGAGACCTGATCGACTACGAGGAGTTTTGCGGCCTCCGGGCCACTGCCGGAGTGCCACCGGGTCGAGCCGCCTGAATCGAGGCGCCGAAGGGCGGAGGTGGCGTTGCGCGGGTGCACGATGTCTCAATCCCGCGCCCGTGTCGTGCGGAAGTAGCTCGGCGGTCCGTGGCACCCTCCTTGCTCCTGTTGCCGCTCGGGCGGACCCTGGTGCCGACCCGTCCCGCGTCCGAAACCGGACTCTCGCTGCACGTCCGACACAATCCTACGGAGAAGGCTGTTCGCAATTCACCGCTGTTCCCGGTGCCAGGGTCCGCTCTCCCCTGCTCGGCCGGAGCTCAGTCGCGACGCAGAGTGGCGCGGTACGTGCCGTCTCGCGCATAGCGCTGTTCGTACTTGGATCCAGGCCAGCCGAGAGGCACAGCGGGGGGCAGTGGCTGCAGACCCTGAGCCTCCAGGGCCGCGCGCATCGCGCTGACGAGCGACGGCAGGTCGCTCGCGAGGTGTACCATCCCACCGCGGACGAGCGTCCGCACGATGCCCCGGGCGAGCGTGTCGCCGTGAAACAGCCGTCGAGCCCGGTGTCGCGTCTTCGGCCAGGGATCCGGGAAGTAGACGTGGTAGGCCTGCACGGACGCGTCGGGGATCAGATGCGCGACGATACAGCGGGCATCGCCGGCGACGACACGGAGATTGGCGAGTCCGCGTGCTGCCGCGATGGCCTCGATGCCCGCGGCCAGCGGAGCGACCCGTTCGATCCCGAAGAAGTTGGTGTCTGGCCGGGCGGCAGCGAACGCCAGGAGCACGTCGCCGCGGCCTGGCCCGATCTCGATCTCGACGGGCTGCGGGTTGCCGAAGAGCCGCAGCCACAGCCTGCTGCTCACGCGTGCGGGCGGGATGCGACCCGCTGCCGGCCAGCGCCACGGCGAGTCGCGACGGGACCGGTCGCCCGGCGACGGCGGAGTGCGGCGAGGAACGCCGCAAGTGGACGAGTGTTCAGGACGTCTGCAGCCCGTACCCAGCCGCGGCGTGCCTGATCGATCCCGTACCGTTCGCCATACCCGATGTGCGCGGCCGCGTGAGCGTCGGAGTCGATCACGATCGGGACTCCGGCCGCCACTGCCTTGCGGAGATGCTCGTCTCGCAAGTCGAGACGGTCGGGCATCGCGTCGAGCTCGAGGGCCATCCCCGTTTCTCGCGCCGCTGCGATGATGGCATCGATGTCGACATCGTACGCCTCCCGCCGGAGCAGGATACGGCCGGTCGGATGGAAGAGCACGTCGGCATGGGGATGCTGCATGGCGCGCACGATGCGCCGGGTCTGCTCGGCACGGGGGAGATGAAAATGCGAATGGACGGCGATGCCGACGAAGTCCAGCGACGCGAGCGTCGCGTCGTCGAGATCGAGCCCGCCGTTCCGATCGATGTTGACCTCTGCTCCACACAACACGCGGATGCCACCGAGCCTGGCATTGACAGCCTCGATCGCCGCGCGTTGCTTGCGCAGCTTCGCCTCGTCGCATCCCCCGGTCATGGCGAGCCCCCGCGTGTGGTCTGTGATCGCGATGTATTCGAGCCCGAGCGCTTTCGCCGCTCGGGCCATCGTCTCGATGGAATCGGCGCCGTCCGTCCAGTCGGTTTGGATCTGGAGGTCCCCCCGGAGGGTCCCGTGGGCAATGAGGTCGGGCAGGTGTCCGCCTTGGGCCGCCTCGACCTCTCCGCGATTCTCGCGGAGCTCCGGGGGAATCCACGGCAAGCCGAGTGCTTCGTAGCAACCCTCCTCCGTCGCTCCGGCGATGGCGCGCGAGCCGCGGAACAGCCCGTACTCGTTGAGCTTCAGCCCACGCTTGATGGCGAGCTGGCGGAGGATGACGTTGTGGGCCTTGCTTCCCGTGAAGTAGAGCAGCGCAGCGCCAAAGCTCCTCTCCGGTACCACCCGCAGATCGACCTGCAGCCCGGTGACGAGGCGCACGCTCGATCGGGTCTCGCCATGGCTCAGGACGGTGGCGACGTCGGGCGCCTCGCAGAACGCTCGCATGACCGCCTCCGGCGAGCGGGCGACCGCCAAGAGGTCAGCGTCGCCCACCGTTTCGCGTCGGCGGCGGATCGAGCCGGCAACCACGACGCGAGTGACGCCGGGCACGGCGTGGAGGCGGCGGACGAGCGCCTCGACAGGCTCGAGCACGTCGCAGAGGAGCTGCCGTCCGCTCGTGGCGGCGACGAAGGCGAGGCCTTGCAGGATCTTCTGCTCGCTTTTTTCCCCGAAGTGCGGCAGCGCGCGGATGCGTCCCGCCCGCGCTGCCGCAGCCAGATCGGCGACCGTCCGGATGCCGAGCTCCTCCCAGAGCGTCTTGACCGCCTTCGGCCCGATGCCCTCGACGGCAAGCAGGCCCTGCAGATCGACGGGCATGCGGCGGCGGTACGCATCGTGGGCAGCGCAGTGCCCGGTCGTGAGCAGCTCTTCCAGCTTCGCAGCCATGGATGCCCCGACGCCGGGGACTGTGCGCAGGGCCTTGACCCCTCCGCGCTTGTAGAGCTCCGCCAGCGGCTCGTCGTGACGCTCGATGGCCTGCGCCGCTTTCTCGTAGGCGCGGGGCTTGAAGGGAATCCCGTCCATCTCGAGGTAGGCCGCGAGGTCGCGGAAGACCCGGGCAAGGTCTGCGTTCCGCATACCGAGGTGTCTAGCGCGGGCGGGCATCGGCAACCAGCGCCCCACCGCCCCTTCGATCGGAGGCCGAGCCTGCCGGAGAGGGCAGAATGTGCCGATCGCGGGCTGCGCAGGCGATGCCCCGTCGAGGCTGGGCAGCGGAATCGACTTTGCAACAGCCCCTCTCGTGCTGTCGACGGTCCGAAACGTCATCGGCCCGCCCGTTCCTGGCGTGTCGGGCCTGCGACCGGTCGAGCCCCGCCCCGGCTTCCCGCAGGCGAGGCACCGCATCCAGCCCCCAGGACGCGAAGTGCGAGCGCGGATACCCGGTCGGGTGGAGATTGCGGTCCGGAGTCGACGGTCGAGCGCGTCCGTACCCACCGCGTCTCCTCCCGAGGCCAAGCCAGGGCGGACAGCGCGCGGCGCCGCGACGGAGTGGCAGCAGCGGCTGGCGGCCATGCGACCGGATTACACACGCCCGGCTGGCACGATCCGCCCGCTCCGCGGGGAGGCAAGGGCCGCGCTGGTCGAGGCGATCCATGCGGCATCGGCGGGGGTGGGGGTGGACCCGGCGCTCTCGCTCGCCGTCGCTCGTGCCGAGTCCGGTCTCGACCCGACGGCGCGGAGCTTCGATCGCAAGAGCGTCGGGACCTTTCAGGTGACGGATACCACGGCTGCCGAGATGCGGCGCAAGATCGAGCGGGGCGAGGTGGTGCGGCCCCCAGGACACGACGACGTCGCTCTCGGGATCGGCTACCTGCGCTATCTCCACGACATCTTTGCGCGCTCCCGGCGGCTGGGCCGTGACCTGCAGACGGTCGCCATTGCCGACCCGGCCGAACGCCGCCACTTCGCGGTGGCAGCCTACAACGCGGGCGAGGGGCGGGTAGCACAGGCCCAGGCCCGCGCTGCAGCCGCAGGCCGGGACCCCACCCGATTTGCGGATGTGCGGCCTTTTCTGCCCGCCATCACCCAGGCCTACGTCGATCGGGTCGACCGGTTCGCGGCCACGAGCACAGACCTGCGGGCCTGAGCCGCGGGGGGCTTCGCCGGGCCGATCAGGCGGGCTTGGCGTCTGTGGTCTCGACGTCGCGCTGTCCGCTCAGGAATTCGAGCAACAGGGCGTTGACGAGCTCGGGCTGCTCCTGCTGGACCCAATGCCCGGCGTCCGGGATGCGACGCAGCGTGAAGGGTGCCGTGATGAGGGTCTCGGTTCCTTCGACGAGCTCCGGACCGAGCGCCACATCGCGCTCGCCCCAGATGAGCAGCGTGGGCGCGGTGATGCGTGGCCACTCGTCGCGAGTACGTGGCGTGTCGGAGGGGACGGGCGAACCATAGAGGAAGCGCTGCCACCAGGCGGGGAGGCCCGCGCGGGCTTCGGGCGTGCGGAGCATGGCGCGATAGTAATTGATGGCCGCTCGCAGGGCCCCAGGGCGGCTGGCCGCGTCGCGGAGGTGCTCGAGGTCGTCGTCCGTGATGCGGTCCGCATGGACGGCTGAGCGGCGGATGCCCTGAGCGATCGCCCAGGCGCGGTTGAGACCGAGCAGGGTCTCGGGCAGCCACGGGATCTGGAAAAAGAACATGTACCAGCTCCGCAGCAGCTGGCGTGGGTTCCGGCGGAGGTGTTCGGCCATGATGGCCGGGTGGGGACAGTTGAGGACGGCTAGGCGCTCGGTCGCCTCGGGATGGCGGGTCGCAAAGAGCCAGGCGATCGCCCCGCCCCAGTCGTGACCGACGATCGTGGCCCGGCTCTGGCCGAAGGCCTCGATGAGGCCGTGAACGTCTGCGACCAGCACGTCCGTGCGGTACGCGTCGACGGCGTCCGGACGGTCGCTCTCGTTGTACCCGCGAAGGTCGGGAGCGACCACTCGGTAGTGCGGCGCTAGCGCGGCGATTTGATGCCGCCAGGAGTACCAGCACTCGGGGAAGCCATGGAGGAGCAGGACGAGCGGCCCCTCGCCCTCCACGGCGCAGTGCAGGCGAATGCCATTGGTCTCCACCATCCGGTGTACTGGCGCCATGGCGAGGGACTATGGGCCGCCCCGCGGCCGTGTCAACGCCACCCGCCAGCGATGCGAAGAGCGGTCATTCGCCGCGTGCGCGTGACAGATACGCCCCGGTCTCGGTATCGACGCGGATCACGTCTCCCTCGGCGATGAAATTCGGCACCTGGACCACCAGGCCCGTCTCGGTGGTGGCAGGCTTGAGCACGTTCGTCACGGTGGCGGTCTTGAGCCCGGGGGCGGTCTCTACCACGCGGAGGTCGACGGTCTTCGGCAGCTCCACCCCGATGGGGGTCCCGTCGTGGAATTCCACCTCGATCCGGCAGTTCGGGGTGAGGTAGTGGATGGCCTCTCCGAGGGCTTCCCGGTCGAGCTCGACCTGGTCGTAGGTTTCGGTGTTCATGAATGTGAACCGACCATCGCTCTCGAACAAGTACTCCATCTCGTGCTGCTCGAGGGCGACACGCTCGACCTTGTCCTCCGAGCGAAAGCGGTGCTCGGTCTGGGTGCCCGCGCGCAGGTTCCGGAGCTTCGTCTGCACCATGCCTCGCCAGTTGCCGGGGGTGACGTGCGTGACGCTCATCACACGCCAGAGGGCATTGTCGTGCTGGATGGTCATGCCGGCACGCAGCTGGGTCGCGGGAATCAGGGGCACGAGCGTCCTCCTCCGTCATCGAGCATCCTCGAACCGTAGCATCCTCGCTCCCGGATTCAACTTGCCGCGTCGCTGACGACTTTGACACGCCGGAGGGCGAGGGCTACTTCCGGACTGCATGCCGAGGCCCATTCCCCCGCCGCAGCCCCGTCTGGCCCGCTCGGGCGACGAGGCCCTGCTCGCAGAGTCCGTGGTCGTGACGCGTCTGGACCGAGCCATTGGCTGGGCGCGGAAGTACTCGATTTTTCCCTACCCATTCGCCACCGCCTGCTGCGCCATGGAGTTCATGTCCCTGTCGATGTCCCCCTACGACATCGACCGCTTCGGGGCGCTGTTGCCCCGCTTCACGCCGCGGCAAGCCGACCTGCTCATGGTCATCGGGACGGTCACGATGCGCCAGGCCCCGATCCTCAAGCGCGTGTTCGATCAGATGGCCGAGCCGAAATGGGTCATGGCGTTCGGTGCCTGCGCTTCGACCGGGGGCTTCTACGACAACTACGCGACGCTGCCGGGAATCGACCGCATCGTGCCGGTGGATGTCTACGTGCCTGGGTGCCCACCGCGGCCCGAGGCCGTGCTCGATGGCCTGATGGCCCTGCAGCGGAAGATCCAGCGGTCCCGTCAGGAGCTGGCCAACCGCAGCGATCCCGCCGTCGCCGCCACGCGCTGAGGGCCATGGGCGAGCTTCTCCTCCTGCGGCATCGCACCATTCCCGGCCTGCGCCGCATCGATGTCTATCTGGAGCACGGGGGGTACGAGGCCGTGCGCACGGCGCTCGGCCGCTTCACCCCCGAGCAGCTCGTCGATCTCGTCAAAGTGTCGAACCTGCGCGGTCGCGGCGGAGCGGGATTCCCGACCGGGATGAAATGGGGGTTCCTGCCGAAAACCCGGGACAAGCCCGTGTATCTCTGCGTGAACGCCGACGAGTCCGAACCCGGCACGTTCAAGGATCGGGAGCTGATGGAGCACGATCCCCATCAACTGCTCGAGGGAACCATCATCACCTGCTTCGCCATCCGTTCGCACACCGCCTATGTCTACATTCGCGGCGAGCTGCTCACGGCGTACGAGCGGCTCTGCGAGGCGGTTCGCGAGGCCTACGCGCACGGGTTCCTCGGCCGGAACATTCTGGGCACGGGCTTCGATCTCGATGTCGTCGTGCATCGGGGGGCAGGCGCGTACATCTGCGGCGAGGAGACGGGGCTCATCGAGTCGCTGGAAGGGAAACGGGCCTACCCGCGGATCAAGCCGCCGTTTCCCGCCACGCACGGGCTGTTCGGGTGCCCGACCATCGTCAACAACGTGGAGACCCTGGCCTGCGTGCCCCACATCGTGTTGCGGGGGGCGGAGTGGTTTCGCAGCATCGGCCCGGAGAAAAGCCCCGGTCCGAAGCTCTTTTGTGTCTCCGGACATGTCGTGCGCCCCGGCGTCTACGAGCTGCCCATGGGCACCCCGCTGCGCGAGATCATTTACGAGCACTGCGGGGGCATCCCTGGCGGCCGTGCCTTGAAGGGCGTCATCCCGGGCGGCGCGTCGATGCCCATCTTCGCTCCAGACGAGATTGACGTGCCGATGGACATGGACTCCGTGCAGCGAGCGGGCTCCTTCCTTGGATCGGCCGGGATTATCGTGATGGACGATACCGTGTGCATGGTCTGGGCGTTGCTGCGGCTCTCGCAGTTCTTCCATCACGAGTCGTGCGGCCAGTGCACGCCCTGCCGCGAGGGAACCGGGTGGCTGCATCGGGTGCTCTCGCGCCTCGAGGACGGCGGCGCAGAACCGCGCGATGTGGATCTGCTGCTCGACGTGGCGGGCAACATGATGGGGAACACGATCTGCGCGCTGGCCGACGCCGCGGCCATGCCAGTGCGCGCGATGGTTAGCAAGTATCGCGCGGAATTCGAGGCGCACGTCGAGCTCGGGCGATGCCCGCTGCGGTCGACTGCCGGAGATCCGCAGGAGTCGCGTCAGCATGCCCACGGTTGAAATCGACGGGCGCAGCATCGAGGTCGAGGCCGGGACGACCGTGATCCAGGCGGCGGAGCGGCTCGGGATCGAGATCCCGCACTACTGCTGGCATCCGGGCCTGTCCGTGGCCGGCAATTGCCGGATGTGCCTCGTCGAGATCGAGAAGTCTCCGAAGCTGCAGATCGCCTGCAACACGGTCGTGACCGATGGGATGGTCGTGCACACGACGAGCGAGAAGACGAAGGCCGCGCAGCGGGCGGTCCTGGAGTTCCTGCTCATCAATCATCCCATCGATTGCCCGGTGTGCGACCAGGCGGGCGAATGCAAGCTGCAGGAATACTACATGGACTACGACCGCCAGCGCAGCCGCGTGGCGCTCGGGGAGAAGACGCGCAAGGGCAAGGCCATCCCCATCGGCCCGCACGTCATGCTGGACCAGGAGCGCTGCATCCTGTGCGCCCGGTGCACACGGTTCCTCGACGAGGTGACGCGCACCAGCGAGCTGGCGATCTACGAGCGGGGCGATCACGCCGTGATCGCTCTCGCACCGGGGAAGACGCTCGACAATCCCTACGCGGGGAACGTCGTGGACATCTGCCCGGTGGGTGCCTTGACGAGTCGAGATTTTCGTTTCAAGGCTCGGGTCTGGTACCTGGAACGGACGCGATCGGTCTGCGCAGCGTGTGCGAACGGGTGCAACATCGAGATCTACCACCGGAGCGGTCGCATCTACCGCGTGCAGCCGCGGGCGAATCTCGCCGTCAATCAGTACTGGATGTGCGATGACGGCCGCCGCAGCGTGCTCGGTCTGCAGGGGGAAGGGCGGGCGCTGCTGCCCCTGGTCCGCGGCGAGGACCGGTTCGAGCCGAGCGCCTGGGATGTGGCGCTCGAGGCGGTGGCGGAGCGGCTGCGCGCGAGCTCCGAGATCGCACGCGGGCGAATCGGCATCGTGGCCTCGGCGCAGAGTCCCAACGAAGAGGTCTTCCTGCTGCGTCGACTGGCCGCCGCGCTGGAGGCGCAGCTCGCGGGCATCGCCTGGTCGCCCCCGGACGCGACGGGGGACGAGTTCCTCGTCAAGGCGGACAAGAACCCGAACACGGTCGGGCTGCGGCTGCAAGGCGTTCCGCTCGACGGCGTGGGCAGACTGCTGCGCAGGGCGGCCGCTGGGGAGCTCGAGATGCTGGTGCTACACCGCGCGCCCCTGCTTGCGTGGGCGGAGCGCGCCGAGGTGGAGGCCGCGCTCGAGCGCGTACCGTATCTCGTCGTGCTCGACCGGGACCTCGGGGAGGAAGCGCAGTACGCCAATGTCGTGCTGCCGCTGGCGACCCATGCCGAAAGCGACGGCACGTTCACCAACCATGCAGGACGCGTGCAGCGCTTCGAGTGCGCTGTGCCGGCTCCCGGCGAGGGGCGCGCGGGGTGGTCGGTGCTGGCCGAGCTCCTGAGGCGGGGATGCGGGCAGGCCGGCTTCGCGAGCGCAGCGGCCGTCTTCGATGCGCTGGCCGCCGAACACGACGCGTTTCGGGGGCTGCGATGGGCGACCATCGGGCCGCACGGACAGGTCGTGACGGGGCTGGACCGGAGTCACGTGCCGGCGAGCCAGCCTGCGTCGCTGTGAACCGACCGACGTTGACTTCGCCGTGACCCGACGAGCATAGTTGAACCGATGCGGCCGACGGATCAGGACTACCGCGAGGCGCTTGCAGGCCATGCCGGCCGCGTTGAGCGCTTTCGCCGCGGCGAAATCCCAGCCGACGCGTGGCGGCCGATCCGCCTCTCGTACGGACTGTACTACCAGCTCGACCACACCAGTCATATGCAGCGGATCAAGGTCCCGGGCGGACAGCTGAGTGCGGACCAGCTCGAGGTGTTGGCGAACATTACCGACCAGTACGGTCGTGGCATCGGACACTGGACGACGCGCCAGGACCTCCAGATCCACTGGGTGCCTGTCGAAGGGATCGTCGACCTCTACGAGCAGCTACACGCCGTCGGCATCACCACGCGAGGCGCCTGCGCGGACTCCGTGCGAAACGTCACCGGGTGTCCGTTCGCTGGCGCGGCGCCGGACGAGGCTTTCGACATCACGCCGTACGTCGTCGCGGCCCACGAATACTTCCTCTTCAATCCGCTCAATCTCACGCTGCCCCGGAAGTTCAAGATCGCGATCGAAGGATGTCCTGCGGATTGTGCGCAGTGCCCCGTGAACGACATCGGCGCCTACGCCAAGATCGGGGCCGATGGCCGTCGGGGCTTCGCCCTGGTGGCGGGGGGCGGGTTGGGCGCACAGCCGTTTCTCGCCGTGCCGGTGGCCGAGTTCATCCCCGACGAAGACCTGCTCATCTGGTTCGAGGCCATCGTCCGGGTGCAGCACCGCCATGGCGAGCGCGCCAACCGGAACAAGGCGCGGATGAAGTACGTCGTGAAGAAGATGGGCCACGAGCGCTTTCGTGCCACGGTGGAGGCGGAAGCGGAGCGCGTGGCCGCGGAGCGTGGTGCGGCGCTTCGCGAGCAGGTGCGGGCGCTGGTGGCAGAGCACCGGGTGCCGCCTGTCCAGCATGCCTCGCCGACTGGCGTGGCACCGCAACCGGGCTTCGCGCGCTGGCGGGAGACGAATGTGCGCCAGCACCGCGAACCCGAGCTGGCCATCGTCGTCGTGCAGCTTCCGCTCGGCGATGTCTCGGGGGAGCAGATGCGGCTCCTCGCCCGGGTCGCGCGGCAGTACGGCAATGGCACGCTGCGGGCGACGAACGACCAGAATCTCGTCCTGCCGGCGGTCCCGCACGCGGCACTGGCGGCCGTGCATGCGGAGCTGCGCGAGGCAGGGCTGGACGACCCGGGCGCCGGGACCATTGTCGACGTCGTCTCCTGTCCGGGTATGGACTACTGCTCCCTGGCTATCACGCGCTCGATGGGAGTGGCCGAGCGGCTGCGGAGTCATTTGCTCGACGATCCCGACACGAGCGATGGCTTCCCTGCGCGCCTCGGACGCTTTTCCGTGAAGGTCAGCGGCTGCCCGAATTCCTGTGGGCAGCATCACGTGGCGGACATCGGCCTCACTGGTCATTCGGTTTCAGGCGACGACGGGCTGCAGCGGCCGTACTATTCCCTCCTCGTGGGGGGCGCGGTGGGCGAGGGGCAGGCGCGGATCGGGCAACGGCTGGGGCGTTTTGCAGAAGAGGACGCGCCCGCGGCCATCGCTGCCCTCGCGCGTTACTACGAGAGCGAGCGTCATCGCGGCGAGAGCTTCCCGATGTTCGTCCAGCGGGTCGGAACCGCAGCGCTGCGCTCGGTGGCCGAGGCAGCGACCCGGATCGCCGGCGCTGCCTGAGCAACGCGCGCGCCAACCCGGGCGATTGAGCGCCTGCCGCGGTCGGGCCAGCCGTGGTTATTGCACGACGAGCTCGACCCTCCGGTTCTCCGCTCGCCCGGCCTCGGTGGCATTGCTCGCGACCGGGTTCGCCTTGCCGAAGCCGCGGGTGGTGATACGCGCGGCCTCGATGCCTTGGCTAACGAGGTAGTCTTTCACCGCCAGGGCGCGGCGTTCCGAGAGTCGGACGTTGTACGCGTCGGAGCCCACGGAGTCCGTGTAGCCCTCGACAGTCACGCGCAGCGTCGGCTCACGGCGGAGGCGGTCGATTGCTGCTTGCAGGGCGCGCTGCCCTTCGGAGGACAACTCGGCGCTGTCGAACGCGAAGTGTGCACCGCGGAGCGTGCCGATCT
>Ga0209101_1002005_pt1 | contig 14107 bp, 13 predicted proteins | sample ConPoolayeCmetaG_FD_185481 | JGI IMG/M metagenome (GOLD analysis project Ga0209101, IMG submission 185481) | Hot spring microbial mat communities from California, USA to study Microbial Dark Matter (Phase II) - Cone Pool mat layer C metaG... ... | reverse complement strand
CCCCGCCCCGGGGCCCACCACCCTGACCGACACAGTGATCGTCCGCTGTTGTCCGTCGAGACTGGTCACGGTGATGGTGGCGTGGTGCGTCCCGGGCGTTAGCAGGGCGCGATCGACGGTGGCCACGACCTGGTCGATGTCGCCGGTGTTTCTCCCGGACTGCGGCGTGGTGGTGACCCACGGAACCTCGCACTGCACGCTGTACACGAGGGTGCCACCCCCGTCGTTTCGCACGCCGAACGAGCGCGCGGTGCTGCTAAACCCGAAGACGAGCGTGTCCGTCGTGACGAAGAGGATGGGATCGCCCGGTCTCGTCACCGTCGGGTCCCCGGTCGTGACCGTCTGCGCCGTGGGCGGGCCGCCGGCGGCGGCCCCCCCCGCTCGCGGGGTACCGCCCTCGCCCGTCCCGCCGTCGACCCACGGCTCCTTCACGTCGGGCAACCACACCGGGTTGCCGCCGGTCACCGGGTCGGCACCGTTTGTCGGGCCGCAGGCCGGCAGAAGCAGAGACCCAGCGAGCAGAACAGCCGCACACAGAACTCGCGTGGTGCCGAGCATTCGAGGGCATAGGTACATCGCTTCCGTCCTCTCCGGCCCCAAGGGCAGTTTCCGGACAACGCCGTAGTAAGTCCGGCCGTGGCAAGAATGAGAAACGGGTAAAGCTGGGGCAAATGGTGAAGGTCTGGAGGCGGCGAACGGTGGGATTATTGGCTCGTACCGGTCGTGTTATGGGCGCGGGCCGGCACCGGCGGCGATTTGGGCGCCCGACGGAAGCGGAGGGGCGCGGTAAGTACGCCGATCAAAGAGCCAAACCCATAGGAGAAATGGAGCACGACGAACGCCGGCAGGATCAGGAGCACGGAAGCTCCGCTCGCCCGCGCGGCCGACACGGCCGCGCCGACGGCGCCGACCAAATAGACGGCCAGCAGGGCGCCTAGACCGAGCCACGCCGGCCGCCAAAGAAAGCCGGCCAGGGCCAGCGCCAGCACCGCGAGGACGAACCCGAGCGGCACGAAGTGCCGCATGCCCAGTCCTTCGCCGACCAAGTAGAGCGTGTAAGGGTTCCACAGGCCGTTTGCGAACGCTTGCGCGGCAAGCCCGCGGTAGGTGGAACGGTTGTAGTAGATCAGGCGGATGTCGGGGGAGATCACGATGCGGCCGCCGCCCTTCCGGATGCGGTGGTTGAGCTCGATGTCCTGATTCCGTACCAGGCGCTCGTCGTACATTCCGAACCGCCTGAACACGTCGCGTCGGAAGCAACCGAACGGCACCGTATCCACCTCGCGTTCTCCGCCTCCGACGCGGAAGGCTGAGCCGCCCACACCGAACCGGCTCGAGGTGGCGGCGGCGATGGCGCGCCCGACCGGCGTGTCGCGCCCCGGCCGGGTCGTGATGTACCCGCCGACATTGTCGGCCCCCGTGCGGTGCAGAACCGCGAGGCACTGCGCGATGTAGTCCGGGGCGTACTCGCTGTGACAGTCGAGCCGGATGATGACCTCGCCGCGGGCCTCGGCCAGGGCCAGGTTCATCGCCACCGGAACGATGCGGCGCGGGTTGTGCAACAGGCGCACGCGCGGGTCGCGCCGCGCGTAGTCGGCGACGATTTCGGCGGTGCGGTCGGTGCTCGCGCCGTCGACGCACAGGATTTCGACGTCGTCACGGCCGGCGACCTGGGCTAGGACCGAGTCGAGGCAGCGCGCCACGTAGGCCGCCTCGTTGCGCATGGGGATGATGACGCTCACGCGGGTCGGCGGCGGCGCTGCGGCGGCAGGCGGCATGTCAGCAGGCGTCAGCAGGCCGTCGTGGCCTCTGGTGGCTCAAAAACGCGCCGGTATCGTCGTGAACTTCGGCGCCCGACCGCCGCATGGTCGTCAGCGCGTTAGGGACTTGTCAAGCGCGCCCGCTCTTCCCTTCTCCCCCACGTCCACGGCCGGGCCAAGCGGCCGGGCCGGCACGCCGCCGACGATCGTGTCTGGCGGCACGTCCCGTGTGACCACGGCCCCCGCAGCGCAGGCGCTGCCGCGGCCGATCGTCACGCCGGCCGTCACGACCACGTGTCCGCCGGTCCAGGAGCCGCGCTCGAGCACGATCGGACGGGCGTCGCCGGGGCCGAACCGGAACGAGCCTCCGACGCGCGTGTGGTTGGAGGACGCCAGGATCGTGTAGGGCCCCAGCATGACCTGGTCCTCGAGCCGCACGCCGCCGTAGCCCTGGATCCAGCTCCCGTACGCGATGTACACGTCGTTGCCGATTTCCACGTTGCTGGTGTACACGATCATCGCGTGCGAACAGATCTGGAAGTTACGCCCGCAGCGTCGGAAGCACGGCCGCAGCAGCCAGCCCCGCATACGCATGATGAACGTGAAATCGGGCAGGAAGCCGGTCGCCCGCATCACGACAATGAACCACGCGTACTGGAGTACGCGGCGCATCAGGATTCCTCGAGTACCCGCACGACCGTGTCGACGAACCGGTCGACCGTCAGCCGCCGCGCGGTGGCCAGCCCGTTGCGGATCAGCGCCCGCCGCAGGTCGCCATCGGTGATGATACGGTCAATCGCGGCGGCCAGGGCAGCGGGATCCTTGGGCGGCACCAGCAAGCCGTCGTGGCCGTCGGTGACCGACGTCGGAATCCCGCCGACGCGCGTCGCGATGATCGGCAGGCTGTTGGCGCGGGCCTCGACGAGCACACGCGGCGTGCCCTCGGACAGCGTCGGCAGGACCAGTATGTCTGCGGCCCGGAGCTCGGCGAACATGGCCGGCCCGTACGTCCGGTAGCCCAGCCAGCGAACCCGGTCCGCCACGCCGAGCCGCTCGGCCAGCGTCCGAAGCTCCGCGGCGTAACCGTGGAAGTGGTCGGTCGCGCCGATTACCGCGAGCTCGACCGGCACGGGGCTCGTGACCCGCGGCAGCGCCTCGATGAGATATTGCAGCCCTTTTTCGGGGCGGATGATGCCGATGAACAGGATGCGAACGACGGGGGCCTGACAGGTGTCAGTCCGTTCGAAGAACTCGTTTTCGCTCACTGTGCTGGAAACGGTCACGAGCGTTCGCGGCGACCGGAACATCTGGCCAAGTTCGGCACCGTTGCACAACAGCGCGCCTCCGGTCACCCGGCGGCCGATCCGCGTAAAAATCCGGTCCTGCCAAGCGTAAAGATACGAGGCCGCGTCCTTGACAAGCCCCGCGCGGCGGTGCGAGCGCAGCAGGGCCAGCGGGTTGCCGACGATCCAGTGGCACGGACGCCGCCGGTAGCGGGCCGCGAGAGCGTAGAAACACGCGACAAACGGAATCATTCCGCGCACGAAGATCCGGTCTGCCCGGTGGCACACCTGGGCGTAGCTGCGGCACACGGGCACCAGGTGCGGCAGCGCGGCCAAGGTCGTCGTGTAGAACGGCTGCGGAACCAACTCGATGTTGCGGACGGTAAGGGCATAGTCGCGGGATTGCGGCGGCGGACCGAAGTCGATGGGGATGCACAGGAGCGTCCGGGCGGCCCGGGCCGCGAGGCGGTCGATGACGCGACCGAAAGAGAGGTGAACGTAGGTCGTCCCGGCATGGTGGCTGCCGTGCATGGCCGACACGATCGCGAGCGTCTGGTGCTCGAGCACGCACAGCGTCCCATGTGGGCCGGCCGGCACGTCTTTCAACCGGATGTCACGGCCCGACAAGCACTTCGACCGTTTGGCCGGGCGGCTGAATCGCCATCCAGGCCAGAGGGCCACGATTGTAGGCCGCGGCGGGAAAGGCGCACAGCCGGCGGAGCTCTTCTCGGATAGCGATGGCGGGTTTATTGGAATCCCGGGCGGCGCGTGGGGTCAGCTCGGCGCGGCTTTGGGGGGACTGCCGGCTGCCCACGTGGCCCGCGCCAGCTTCGCTTGCTCGACGAGGGCCTTCCGCAAGCGCAACAGCAGGAGCAATGTCATCACCCCGAAGACCAGGAGCGCCACCCCGACCAGGGGACTCAGACAGGCGATGCCGAGCGCCGCGCCGGTCAGGCCGCGGCCGGCGAGAAGCATGATCACCCCGCCGAGGGCGGTCGGGAGAAGCAGTGCCAACGTCCAGGCCCAGCGGAGGAACCGCGCACGCGACGCGAGCTTGTCGTCCGGAATCCGACGCGCCAGGCGTTCGTAATAGATGAACTTCGCAAACTCACCCACCAGCCCGACCAGAATCACAGCAGACGAAATAAGGCCCAGAACCACCGAGATGGACCCGGAAGCGCCTCCTTGTTCCAATCCGATCGATAGAGGTTGCGACGCCAGTCCAATGATGAGGCTGACGCGGATAACCTTGCGCGCGGTGATGTTCACATCCTCACCTACCCGCGAAGGGTCGGGCTCGGTCATCAGCCAGGCGCCGTAGAACGAGATGATGCCCGCCGCCAGCGGTACTAAGGCACCAGCCGTGAGCGATCCCGGCGTAAGAACAACGACGATCACCCCGACGACCAGTTGGATCGGAATCATCCACAGGATGATCGTCAGGCCGCGCGCCACCCGGTGCACCCAGTCCGGTTCAGCGAATCGCAGCAAATCGCCCAGCAGCGACAGCCCGACTGGGACGCCGCACTCGGGGCAGCGCGTACTTTCCGACAACCCCCGCAAGTTGTAGCCGCACTTTCGGCACGGCACGTCCGCAATGAGCGTTCCGTGGCCGTCGGCCGCTGGTCGCGCTCGCGGCAACTCGCCTCCCATGGTGCTCCCCGTTTCATTCCCCGACGCACGCTGCTGTGGGCGCTAACTCTTCAACACCGGCGCCCCGAGAAAGGGCCGTGATATGAGGAGCCCCGGTGGCTTTTCTGACTGGCGCGGCTGTCGTCCAGTAGGCTAAAATCGGCGCGTGTGCGGAGTCAAGGGGTGCTGCGAGCGGCGCGCCCAGCCCGCGCCTTCTCGACAACAAGGTACCGTCTGAAGTGCTGCGCTCGCTGCGGAACATAGAGCGAGGCGTGCCGGTCCTCACGGTGGGCCCGCAACTGGTCGGTCGGCATGTGTGCTGTCCGTTACGACCGGAGTGAGGGCGCGGACTGGTACTGAGCGTGCATGCCGGGACGGTCGACGGCCGGCCGGTCCAGCGGGTCTCGGTGCAGTTCGCCGCGGGCCACCGGTGGATCATCGTGCCCCCGGGACGTCTGGCGTGGCCCGCTGACGAGGAGCCGCGGGAGGCCGGATGGCTGGCGCGGGCCGCCGGGACGACTCTGGAAGACCGGCTCGTCGACCTGCCGGCGGAGGTGCGGGAGTTCCTGGGGACCGCGGCGCAGCGCTTCGCGGAGCTCGGCACGCTGTATCGTTGGACCGGCGCGTCGGAGGAGCTTCTGCCGTGGGCCCGCGGGCAGACGGGCATCGCGGACCCGCTGGCGCGGTGGTCGCGCGATGAGCTTGCGGCGGCGTTCGCAGAGTTCGCACGGCGTCGGGATGAGGCCCTGCGCGAGGCCGCGGCGGCCGTGCGGCGACAGGGCGGCGAGGAGGCAGTCGCCGCGGCGCTGGCGGCCGTGCCGCCCGAGCTGGCGCCGGCGATGCGCGCCGCCCTGGGTATAAACGCGGGCCGGTGACCGGCCTCCTCCGCGGCCGGCACGCTCGCGTATACTGTGCCCATGCGGTCCATCGCAATTCTTAACCAGAAGGGGGGCGTTGGAAAGACGACGACCGCTGTGAACTTGGCTGCGGCGCTGGCGCGCGAAGGCCGCTCCGTGCTGCTCGTCGACCTCGACCCGCAGGCGCACGCCACGATGCACCTTGGCCTGGAGGTGGACGGAGCCGGGGCGAGTGTCTACGACGTGCTGGTTCGCGGGACGCCGCTGGCGGATGCGGCCCGGCAAGGAGGTGAGCGGCTCGTCGTCATCCCAGCGCATATCGACCTGGTCGGCGCCGAACTCGAGCTGGCCGAGCGTTCCGAGCGCGAGCGCACGCTGGCCCGCGTGCTCCAACCGTATCAGGTGGGGTTCGACTACTGCCTGGTGGACTGCGCGCCGTCCTTGGGGCTGCTGACGATCAACGCGCTGACGGCCGTGCAGGAGGTCATCATCCCGCTCCAGCCGCACTTCCTCGCGTTGCAGGGGCTGGGACGACTCCTGGAGACGGTGGCGCTCGTGCGGCAGACCTCGAACCCGGACCTGCGCGTGTCGGGCGTCGTGCTGTGCATGTTCGAGGCCGCGACGCGCTTGGCCCACGAGGTCCGGGAGGACGTGCGCACGTTCTTTGCCGGCGCAGCGCCCGGCCAACCCTGGTACGGCGCCCGCGTCTTCGAGACGGTTATCCGCCGCAACATCAAGCTGGCCGAGTGTCCGAGCTTCGGCCGCTCGATTTTCGATTATGCGCCGGGCAGCAACGGGGCCGACGACTATCTCGCGCTGGCCCGCGAACTGGCTGGCACGCCGGACCCGGCGACATCGCGCAAGGTGGCCGTCCGAGCGACCGGCGACGTCGCGCCGGCCGCGTCGGTGGCCGGCTCGCCCAATGGGGCTCCTGACGTCTCCGGGGAGCCGTTAGCGGGGCCGATGCCCCAATGAAGCCGGCTGGGTCACGCCGGTCGTGCTGGGACGCCTGGTATCGCCGGGCGCTGCCGACCTACTGGATGCTCTTGTTCGCGCTCACGCACCTGCCGCGCCTGGAGTTCGACGTGGGGATTGCAGAATCGGACAAATACGCCCACGCGCTCGCTTTCGCGGGGCTCGCCTTTCTCTACTGGCGAGCCCTGGCGACGGCGTATCCGGTGCGAAGCGTGCGTTTCGCGCTGGCGGCGGCGGCGGTCCTGCTGGGGTACGCGGCAGTGGATGAGTGGCTTCAGCGCTTCACCGGACGCAGCGTTGAGCTGCGGGACTGGCTGTACGGGGCGGCGGGCATCGTCACGACATTGACCGGCCTGGAACTCGCGCGGCGGCGCTCTCGCTTCCGCGACTCTCGGCCGGGGAATGCAACAAAGTACTGAGACCGCGCGAAAACCGGGGGCAGGGCGGGAAAGCGCGGTCGGGGCACATGCCAAGGTAAGGGCAAGCGGTTCGTTTGGGTCGCACAGTGCGGCGCGAGAGCGCCTCAGGCAATATCAAGAGCGCGCAAAACAAAGGGAGGGCCGGGTTCTCACCGGCACTCCCGTCACGTATCACGCACCAGACAGTCCCGTTGCGGATGAAAGCGACGGAACTAGATCCGCGTGCTCCCGAGAACGCGGAAAGCAGCCGCCCACTGCGTCAGCTCGCTGGCGTGGATCAGCAGGTTGTGGATCGCGCCGAAGCAACCCGCCACGAAGGACGTCGACGCGGCGAGCACCACCAGACCGAACAACTTGCTCTTCTTGAACATTGCTCGTCTCCTTTGAGCGTCCCGAAACAGACTCTTGCTCCCACGACTGACCGCGCGCTTCTGAACCGACGGCCGGTCGAAAACACGCGAGAAACTAGCGACGCGTTGAGTCAACGTCAAGAGCCGTGCACGCCGAAACCGCTGGCGGGTATTGCGCTCCGCGGCGCACCTCACAATGGACATTTGGACCGATTCAAACGGTTTGTGCGCTGACGGTTTTTCGTCAGGCAAGCGGGCTGCGTCCCGGGCATCATGTGGAACTGGCGTTGGATGGCCACTACCATCGATTGAAGCCGGGCGCGAGCGTTGCGCGACGGCGGGAGCGTTTTCGCGACGCCGCGGTCCGCTGGTCGTGACGCCTGCAAGGGAAGATCCGGATGCCACTGCAAACGCCCCTGCCGCCGGAGTATGCCGAGCGCCCGGACAGCGAACTGCGCGAGCGGATCGCCGCAGCCAAGGCGAAGCTCGGCCGTCGACTTTGCATCCTGGGGCATCACTACCAACAGGATGACGTCATCGCGTTCGCCGATTTCACGGGCGACAGCCTGAAGCTCTCGCAGCTCGCAGCCGAGCAGCACGCGGCCGAGTTCATCGTGTTCTGCGGCGTGCACTTCATGGCCGAATCGGCTGACATCCTCACGGCGCCGGAGCAGCAGGTTGTGCTACCGGACCTGTCGGCCGGGTGTAGCATGGCGGACATGGCGCACATCGACCAGCTCGAGGGCGTCTGGCCGCTGCTGGAGGAGCAGGCTGGTGCGCCCCTGACGCCGATCACCTACGTGAACTCGTCCGCGGCGGTGAAGGCGTTCGTCGGGCGGCACGGCGGGGCGTGCTGCACGAGCTCCAACGCCAAGCTAGTCCTGGAGTGGGCACTGCACGGCGCCGTGCCGGGTCGCCCCGGCACCGGCCACAAGGTTCTGTTTCTGCCCGACCAGCACCTGGGCCGCAACACCGCTTACGCCCTGGGCTGGCCGCTGGAGCAGATGGCCGTCTTCGATCCGCACCAGTACAATGGGGGACTGACCGCCGAGCGCTGTGCCCGAACCCAAATTTTTCTGTGGAAAGGTCACTGCTCGGTTCATCAGCTCTTTAAGGTCGAGCAGATCGAGGCTCTCCGCCGCCAGCCGGAGCCCTGGCGCATCATCGTGCACCCAGAGTGCACCTGGGAGGTGTGCCAGCGGGCCGATGAGGTCGGCAGCACCGAGTACATCATCCGCACGGTGACCCAGGCGCCGTCGGGCACGTACTGGGCGGTCGGAACCGAACTGCACCTCGTGAACCGGCTGGCGCAGCGCAATCCGGACAAGCGGGTGCGCCTGCTGGCGGGGATGCAGTGCCTGTGCAGCACGATGTACCGGATCGATCTTTGCCACTTGTGCTGGGCGCTGGAGAATCTCGCCGACGGCCGCGTGGTGAATCGCGTGGTGGTGGATCCGGAAACGCGGCACTGGGCGCGCGTCGCACTGGACCGGATGCTCGCGCTGGTGCCGGCCCAGCCGGTCTCCGCGCGCTGAGCACGGCCCGGGTCCGCGGATGCGCGCGGCGCGACGCGCCTACAATCATCCAGTCGAGGGCGTTCCGCGCGGTCCTCAGCGTTCCGACGCGCAGGGAGTGCCCGCTGGTCCGCAGAGGAGCTGAGAAATGCGCATCGGGGTTGGGCTTGGGATCGTGTTGCTGGCCGGTGGGGCGGTAGGGACTGCGGCCGCGCGGGCCGAGACCCCCTTGCGGACCGTACGGGTCGTTGACGGGCTCGCGCGGCCGGTGTTCGTCACGGCCGCCCCGGGGGACCGCACGCGGCTGTTCATCGTCGAGCAGCGGACGGGGGCGACGGGACGGATCCGGATTTACGACCGCGTCGGCGGGACGCTGCTGGCGCAGCCGTTCCTCTCGATCAACCCGGTGAGCACCGGCAGCGAGCAGGGCCTGCTGGGGCTGGCCTTTCATCCGGATTTCGCGTCGAACGGCTACTTTTACGTGAACTTTACAAACGCGGGCGGTACGACGATCGTCCAGCGGTGCCGGGTTTCCGCGAATCCGAACGTCGCGGATCCGGGCTCGGCCTATCTGATTCTGTCGATCGCCCAGCCGTTCAGCAACCACAACGGCGGTTGGCTCGGCTTCGGCCCGGACGGCTTCCTGTACATCGCGACCGGTGACGGCGGCGCGGCGAACGACCCGGGCAACCGGGCGCAGGACATCACGGACCAGTTGCACGGCAAAATGCTGCGCATCGACGTGAATCGCGACGATTTTCCGGCCGATGCGACCCGCAACTACGGGATTCCGCCGACGAATCCGTTCGTGGGCGTCATCGGCGACGACGAGATCTGGGCGTACGGGCTGCGCAACCCCTGGCGGTGCAGTTTCGACCGGCTGACGGGCGACCTCTGGATCGCCGACGTCGGTCAGGGAGCCTGGGAGGAAGTCAACTTTCAGCCGGCCGGTGCGGCCGGGGGGCGGAACTACGGCTGGCGCTGCATGGAAGGGCTGGCCTGCACCGGCTTGAGCGGCTGCACGTGCAACGCACCGACGCTGACGTTGCCGGTCCACGTGTACAGCCACGCGGTGGGGTGCTCGATCACGGGCGGGTATGTGTATCGCGGCGGCCGGATCTGCGGCCTCGCCGGTACGTACTTCTTCGCGGACTACTGCTCGGCGCAGATCTGGACCTTTCGGCTCGTGGGCGGGGTCGTGACCGACTTTCGCAACCGCACGGCCGAGCTGGACCCGGACGGCACGGGGCCGCTGACGATCGGGTCGATCTCCTCGTTCGGCGAGGACGCCGACGGCGAGTTGTACATCTGTAGCCTGGACGGCAGCGTCTTTCAGGTCGTACCGAACGGCCCGGACAAGGGGGACCTGAACAACGACGGTCAGGTCAACTTCGCCGATATCGACGCGTTCGTGCTGGCGCTGTCGGATCCGGTCGCGTACCGGCAGCTCTACGGGTTGCGGCCGGAAATCGCCGGCGACACCAACTGCGACGGCGGCGTCGACTTCGACGATATCGACTCGTTTGTGGCGCTGCTGGCCGGCTGACAACCCGGCCCGCGGAGCCCCGCACGGCGCCGGGGGACAAGCGCTCACGCCCGGCGGCCGGGCCGGGCGACGCCGCGCCGTCCGCCCGGCCGTCGCCCGGCATCGGGCTCAACGGCCGGCGATCCACTGCTCCAGCCGCTCGCGGGCCTCCGAGTCGCGCATCTGGCGCGGCGGGTGCTTCATGGTCACCGCCGAGATTTCCTCGAGCGGTCCGCCCAGCCCGCGGTCGAGGGCGAGCTTGGCGCAGCGGATACAGTCGATGCCCATGCCGGCGCTGTTGGGCGAGTCCTCGACGCTGAGGCGCAGCTCCAGGTTCATCGGCACGTCGCCGAAGCCGCGCCATTCCATGCGCAGGAAGCAGACCTTGTTGTCCCGCTGCCACGGGACGAAATCGGCGGGGCCGACGTGGATATCGCCCTCGGCCAGGGGTGCATCGAGCTGCGACTGCACGGCCTCGGTCTTCGAGACCTTTTTCGAGCGGAGCCGCGAGCGATCGAGCATGTTGAGGAAGTCAGTGTTCCCGCCCGTGTTGAGCTGATACGTCCGCTCGAGCCGCACGCCGCGATCGCCCATGAGCCGCGCCAGCGCGCGGTGAACGATGGTGGCGCCGAACTGGCTCTTGATGTCGTCGCCGATGACCGGCAGGCCGCGGGCCCGGAACGCGGCCGCCCATTCCGGATGCGACGCGATGAAAACCGGCTCGCAGTTGACCAGGGCCACGCCCGCGTCCAGGCACGCCTGCGCGTAGTGCCGCACGGCGTGCTCTGACCCGACCGGTAGGTAACAGACCAGCACGTCGGCCCGGGCCGCCCGCAGCACGGCCGCCACGTCGCAGGCCGGCAGGTCGGCTGCCCGGAACGCCCGCGACTCGGGATAGTCCGCCATGTGGGGCGCGATGCCGTCCAGCACCGGGCCCATCTGCACGGTCACGCCCCAGTCGGGCAGCTCCGGCTGAAAGACCGTCGTGCAGTTGGGCGGGGCGAAGACGGCTTCATGCAGCGGCCGGCCGACCTTCCGCCGGTCGACGTCGAACGCGGCGACGGGGCGGATGTCCGTCAGGGAGTAGCCGCCGAGAACCGGATGCACCAGTCCCGCCGTGTCGGTGGTTCCCCGTCTCCGGTAGTACTCCAGTCCTTGCAGGAGCGAGCTGGCGCAATTGCCCACTCCGGCGATCGCCAGTCGGATCTGTCCCACGGTGCGTCTCCGCGTAACCCAACATCTTCCGGGTCGGATTATACGGCGCCGCGTACCTCCGCAATATCCGGCTGCGCGGCCCGGGCGAGTTCCGCCAAGGCCCCCGCCGCGGCGTCCACATCGTCAGCGGTGGTGAACGGCCCGGCCGAGAGGCGGGTGGTGCCGCCCCGCTCCAGCGTCCCGATGGCCCGGTGAGCCAGCGGCGCGCAGTGCAGCCCGCTGCGCGCCAGGACGCCGTAGCGGCTTTCGAGCAGCGCCGCCAGCTCGCCGGGCTCGTAGCCCGCGACCCGCACGCTGAACACGGCCACGCGCTGGTGCGGATCGCGCGGCCCATACCAGGTCAGCCCGCGGATCGCGTCCAGCCGGGCCGCCAGCCGTTCGCACAAGGCCAGTTCGTGGGCTCGGATGGCGGTCAGGCCGCGCGCCAGAAGCCACTCGACCCCGGCGCGCAACCCCGCCAAGCCGGGGGCGTTGTGGCTGCCGGCTTCGAACCGGTCCGGCAGTGCGTCGGGCTGGTGCGGCTCCTCGCTCCACGAACCGGTCCCGCCTTCCCGCACGGTTCGCAGTTCACGCTCGACGCCGCCGCGAATCACCAGCACGCCCGTCCCCAACGGTCCGAGCAGTCCCTTGTGCCCGGGGCACGCCAGCATGTCGGCCCCCAGCTCCGCGAAGTCGATCGGCAGGTGGCCGGCCGACTGGGCCGCATCCACCAACAGCCGTACACCGTGCCGACGGCAAACGGCCGCAATGTCCGCCACGGGTTGCAGCACACCCGTGACGTTGCTCGCGTGGTTGACCACGACCAGGCGCGTCCGCGGCTCCAGCGCATTCGCCAGCACCGCTGGGTCCAGCCGCGTGGTACACGGGTCGACCGGCGCCGCCGTCCACCGCACGCCGTGGTCCGCCGCCAGCGCCGCCAACGGCCGGAGGACCGAGTTGTGGTCGAGGACCGTGGTCACCACGTGGTCGCCGGGACGCACCAGCCCTTTGATGGCCAGGTTCAGGCTGTCGGTGCCGTTGAACGTGAAGACCACATGGTCGTCCGGGCCGCAGTGGAACAGCCGATGCACAGCGGCGCGGGCCGCGTCGAGGATGGCGCGCGACTCGACGGCCTCCCGGTACGCCCCGCGGCCGGCGCTGGCGTGCACACGGTCGAAGTAGTCCCGCACCGCAGCGGCGACCTCCGGCGGCTTGGGGAAGCTCGTGGCCGAGTTGTCGAAATAGCGGCGGTTCATACCGCGGACATATTAGTTGCTTTCGCCAGTGGAGGCATCCCGGCCGCCGGCCAGCGCTGCGGCGCGCGCGTCGGCTCGAATGACGCGACCGAGGTGCAGGCGAAGCGACACCTGCGGAGGCAGGTCGCTGCGCGCCTCGAACCCGGGCGGACAGTCCGCGCCGAAGCAGTACACGGTCCGGTCCCGGAACGCGACGCGATACACCGCGAAGATTTGCTCGCCGCACTGAAACAGCGCGGCCGGCTGCTCCGCGTACGGCACGCGCGGGTTGCACGATTCGAGTAGCGACCGCAGCGCGGGCCGCGCGGTCGGCGGCTCGAGTTCGAGGGGCAGGATTTGCAGCCCGACCACCAGCGCGAAGCGCGTGCCGATGTGCAGGCTGTACGCGTCATCCGGCGACAGTCCGTAGCCCGGGTAATACCCGGGCTGCGTCTCGCCGACGACGACGTAGTGGAGCGGGTCGCCCAGGGCCGGCCCGGCCGTTCGCGGCAGCGGCAGCGGTGGGAGTTCGAATCGGAGCACCGCCGTCCGGCCCTCGCCGTCCAGCGGACGCTCGTCGAACACGGCGGCCAACGCGAGCTCGGCCGGCGCGCGCTCGCCCAGTTCGGCGGACAGATATTGCCGCGCCGCGTCGAGCCAGTCCGGGCTCCCTGTGATGGCCACCACTTTTCCTCAGATCGATGCCATCTGGCGACTCGCCGGCCTGCGCCAGAGGCGCGCGTTCCTGCGGCGCACGATTGTAGACGGCTGCCGAGAGAGCCTGGCGGCCGCCGTCGCCGTGGCGGTCGCCGGGCTGATCGACGGCTTCCTGCGGGCGGCGAGGGGGCTGGCCGAAACGGCGTGGCCGGTCCTGAGTCTCTCTGTCGCGCTGCTCCTGTTGCTCCCAGCGGCAACGTCGGCGATACCGGTCTCATGCGGCTGGTGCGGGTCTTCTTTACGCGCGGCGAATGGGCGCCGCGAGCGAACGTAGGGGAGTCCTCTCGGACTGCATGATTATCGGACGTACTCCGGCGACGTTCGAATTCCGATGATTGACTTGCGGCCTAAATTTCCGATGCGTCGTGTGTGCAGCATCGGGCCCGCCCGTGCACGGTTTAGGCAGGAAGGCGCCAATGGGATCCCGCACCTCGATCCGACGTTTCGCAGCGTTCTTGGGGATCGGCCTGGTCAGCCTCTGCCTTTTCTCCGGTGGATGCCCGGCGCCGTCCGATGACGGGGGCGGTGACGGCGGCGGCAGTTCAGGCGGGTCCAACGGCAGTGGCTCGGGTGGTGGCAGCACCGGGGGCGGTTCAGGTGGCGACGGTTCCGGCGGCGGCATGCCGGGGGCGGAACCGGTGGGGGC
>Ga0209101_1002004_pt1 | contig 14109 bp, 9 predicted proteins | sample ConPoolayeCmetaG_FD_185481 | JGI IMG/M metagenome (GOLD analysis project Ga0209101, IMG submission 185481) | Hot spring microbial mat communities from California, USA to study Microbial Dark Matter (Phase II) - Cone Pool mat layer C metaG... ... | reverse complement strand
GTCGCTCCTTTCTTGCTGGTTTAGGTATGGATACCCCTATTATACCAGCAGTTGGATGTGGCCGCTATATGTGCGGTTCAGTTTGTCCAGCCTTCGGATTTGCTGTTGGTAAGGTGCGAAATACAGGATGGATGACAGATACACCCCTCGACCCAATTCCCTTCGTCCCGAGCGTGAGGACCGTCAGGTCGCATCTGACGACACCAAGCAGAATAGACCTCATAACCCAGGAAACGGGCCGCCAACGATTTGCCGATGCCTGGACCTCCCTCTAGGAAAAAGGGCAACTGGTGTTCCAGATAGATGCGAATGATCTCCTGATCTCCTGGTTGCAAGTAGGGCTTTATCTCAGTCATCTTATTCTCCAAAGAAAAGTTCTGCCAAGCTGGAGTGATCAGGGCGGCGGGAGATGAGCCGGACAGATGGAGCCAGAGCCCGCAGCCACGGCGTAAGCCTCTGGGCCATCAGCACCGGCTTGTCGGCCATATCTGTTGCCAGACGGCCAATAACCTGAGGGTCGAGCATGACTATTTGTTCCCCTTCCGCCTGCCGCCAGCGAGCATCCCCTCTGGCCATCAAATCGGGGAGGGCCCGGCCTGGAATGGTCACCTTGCCGCTCTCTGGGTCCTCATAACGAGCATAAAGCGTTGTTGGATCGAGAATGCAAATACGCGAAAAGGCACGCAACTCCCCGGCTGTGCGGGGAAAGTCGACAGGCACCAATCGGCCAGGCGGCAGCAACAGATCACTGACAATCCAGGCTTCAATCCGGACCGCACCAGGGATATGTCGGCTTACCTGATCGAGCAGGTAACGAAGATCGGCCAAACATAGCTGAGCTGTCCCGATGGCAGGTCGAGTGGCCGCCAGAAAAGTGCCCAGGTGGGCACAATACTGATCGAGAGGATGCACTAATCGGTCAAACCCCCAAACAGTTGCGCCAGGAACAACCCGGTGAGTTGCAATAGCAACCATCGCCCCCCAGGCAGCAAAGGGCAAAAAGCTCTCCGTCAGGTCTACTAACAGGACCAGTTGCCGTTCTCGAGGCCGTTCGAGATAGGCCAGGCCACGCAAAAACTCCCCCTGCCGCAGGTACTCTCGCACAGTCCGGCGAATGTCCACCTGCTCCCGATCAGAGCAGATCGGGCGTGGACGGCGGCGAGCAGCTATGCCCTCTATCAGCGGCAATAAAGCCCGTTCAATCTCGGTCAGGGTGGAGAGATCATCAGGTCCGGCTGTGTCGAGCAACACTTCAAAATGAGCCAGTCGCCTTTCCTCCTCAACCCTCAGTCCTGTTCGTTCCCTGACTGGCATTGACCGATCCTGTCTCCATATAACTCGCGCCATGTGCAACTTGATTTTCCCGAGCCATTTGGAGCCCTTTGGGGCTTACGATCGGATTGCCCTTCCCCCCTGCCCCCCTCCCCGCTGTCGCTTCGCGGCGCGGAGAGGGGGAGGAATTGGGGTTTTGAGGTGGACGGCGCAGCCACCCACCTCAAAACCCTACCTTTTCTCCCCCTTCTCCTCCCCTCCGAATTCCGAATTCGGAAAGGGAAGAGGGCTGGGGGGATGAGGAGGGGTCAGGGTATGACCCGTTACAAATAAAGTTGCACATGGCGTAACTTGTATACTGGACTTGAACCTTAATAACCTTTCAGGTATCAGGTGCTTTTGCCGTTTCAGGCAATTCCGTAGCCGGGGCCGATTGCACTCTGGCACTTTCTACGTTTGCTTTTTAAGCCCATTTATTTGCTGTTTGAGCTCTGCATGTTGTTGGTCCAATTTTTGAAGTTCACCCTCTATGGCAATCTGCTCCTGTTTCAGGCTATGCTGCTGCTGTTGAATGGCAGCTTTTTCACCGATCATTCCCAAAGGCCACCCTCGAGCTCGCCGGCAGGCTATAACATGGTCGAGGCGACGAGATCGTTCTTCCAGCCGACTGAACTCCTGTTGTTTGCTGCGCAGGTTGTCTGTCAACTCTTTACGTCTATTATCAATTTCTTCCAACTGTTTATTAAGCATTTCAAAAGATGGGGTCGGCGATTCTGGAACAGGTGACGATGGTGGCCCTTCTCCCCGGGCGACAGGCATTTGCACTTTCTTTTTTTCCTGCCCTATAATACGCTGCCGGACAACGATCACGGTACCAAGGCCAAGACAAACCAGACCCCAACGGGCAAACCATCCCCAGCCGGTAAGCACCGCCATGGCCGGCAGGAGGACAGCCATCAAGAACCATAGAAATCCGATCCAGCGATAGAGCCGACTAGGTGCGGGGATATCGTAATGTCGAGGGGACGATCGGGAAGCCGGCACGGAGATGGACACTTCACTGAGGAGCCAGAGTGCTATGAAGAGCAGGATCAACAACCCTGCGCCAGCCAATATCTGTTCGGCCCAATGAGCATCAGCCGGCCAACTGATCAACAACTCGAGGCCGATAATCGAAGCCAGAAGCCGGCTAACAGCCAAGCTGAAGCTGCTTGTAGTGCGAGCTATGACCAACGGCATTGCCAGGCAGAGTATGCTCATCACCGGACTGCTACCCAGTGTATCAGTAAGCGACAGGCTGATAGATGACTTATCAAGCAGAAATAGTGGAGTAATCCAAAGAATCGAGAACAACACCACCAGGCTCAGGAAATATAACCAGATCCGCTCCCGGTCCTTCAGATCCTCCAGTCGCTGCTTGCCACTCAAGCCAATGCCAAGTCGGATCAGGCCAACACCACAGACGGCTATAAAGACGATCAGCCAACGAGAAAACCAATCCCAACCGGTTATCGCTACCACCATCGGCAAGCCCAAGGCGACCAGCATCCAGATCCCCAGCCGATACGGACGTAGCCTGTCTGTATCCCTTTGCCGTTCCATGTTCCATTCTGCCACCACAATCAACATCCAGGTGACAACGAACAGAAACCCGGTCAGGAGTTGAGAGTCTGCGAAGTTGGGGGCAGGCCAACTTACCCAGAGCAGCAATGTCACCGCTGCTGCTCCCATACGACTGACATAATCCAGAAGTTTTCCTTTTGAAGTCCTCCAGGTAATTGCCGCTGCCAGGCCGATGTAAACAACCCAGGTCAACACTCTGCCCCAGGTAACAGGTCCAAAGACAGCAGCAAAATGAGTCCAGGCATCAACCCACCACAGACCACTAATCAGGGGAGTGGAAGTCGAAGTTTGTGATAATATCCCTCCACTAACAAAGACATATAGCAGGATGAGAGTCAAAGAGAGCAAAAAAGTCGAGAAGTTACGCATCGTCTCCTCCGCTCATCGCCCCAGCGGCAACCCCTCCCCGGCCAGCCAGGCCGTCAGGGCCGCCAGCAAGGCCTGAAACTGAGCAGGAGCCAGCCAGGCCAGCAGCCCCAGCCCCACCCACGGCAACAGGGTTAACGGCCATCCCAGACGGGGATGGTGACGGAGTAACCACAACCAGCCCCAGGTGACCAGGGGCAGACAGGCAAGGGCAGCCCGCAATAACAGGGTCGTCTCAGGCAGGATCCGTCCGATGGTCCAGGCCAGAAGCCATGTGACCACCATCCAGGTTGTGATCCGGAACGCCCGTGGCCAGCGGCTTCGCAGCCGCGCCCATCCCCAGATCAGCAGGGGGGAGACCAGGGCCAGCAGCGCCGGGTCGGGCGCTCCCTGGCCGGCAAAGGTTCTCCATCCTTCATCCCAGCCGCCCCGGGTGCGCTCCGCGATCCACCACAGAACCCCGCCCCACAGCCAAGCCCGCACCACCCCCCAGTAGCACGGCCAACGCCGGCTGCCCTGCCGCCAAAGCCAGATGGCCAGCGGCAGGATCAAGGCTCCCAGCGCGGGATCGAGGCTCCCAGGCACCTCCCCCCACACCGTTCGCCAGGCATCGGTCCACAGGGAACGGGTGCGATCCAGCACCAGCCACAGGATCCCGCCGCTGAGCAGCAGGTTGGGGATCATAAAAACCTTTGTCCAGCGACGGCTGGCGCGGTTCCAACCCCACAATGTGATCGGGCTGAGGCTGATGGTCAGGATCGGGGCGGCCGCAAAAGGCAGGCCGGCCATCCAGCGGCGCCAGGCAGGCAGCCAGCCTGGCTGAGTATGATAGGCGGTCAGTCCCAACAAGCCACCGAAAAGCAGCAGATGGAGAGCGGTGAAGGGCAACGGCCAACGGCGGCTGCCCTGGCGCCACAGCCACAGCCCCAGCGGCAGCAGAAAGATCAACCAGCCGGTGACCGACAGCAACAGGGGTACCGGCGCCACCCAGGCTTCCCAGGCCGGTTGCCAGTCGGTCCACACGCGCAGCAGCAGGAAGCACAGGATCGCTCCCCCTGCCAGCAGGTTGAGCGGGCGGAACAGTTGGGGCCAGCGCCGGCTGCCCAGCCGCCACAGCCAGAGCGACATGGGCAGGATGGCCAGCACAAGGGGCAGGTTGTCCAGCAAGGGCAGACCGACGGTCAGGTGGGACCAGGCCGGCAGCCAGACGGAGCGGGTAATCCGGGCAGCCAGCCACAGTCCGCCTCCGACCAGGAGGGCGTTGATGGGCATAAAGACCAGGGGCAGATGGCGGGTAAGCCATAACCAGCCCCACAGACCTGGCACCAGTACAGCGCCGGCCAGTTGCACCTCCAGGTCAAAACCGGCCAGATAGAGTCCACCGCCCACAGCAACCATGCCCAGCAGCAGGTGGACAACCCGCATAGCGCGGGGGTAACGTTCCACCAGGCTGCGCCAGCCGTTGACCAGCGCGGTCAGGACCTGGGCCACCAGGGCCAGCAGGGCGCTGACGAGATAGACCACCAGGATCAGCAGGCCGACGGCCAGGAGCAGGCTCAGAATGGCGGCAACCGCATCACCACCGGATGTCGTGACGGAACTGCTACTGGCCGGGCGAAAGAGGGGACGGCCTTCGGCGCTCTCGATCGGTTGCCCCCAGAAGTTACGAGCCTGCTCCGGCCGGCCCAGCAGGTCGTGCTGCACATTGGGCCGGCCCAGCCAGTCGGTATCCTTCTCCGGCCCCAGGAAGCCCTGTTGCTGGCGCCACTCGGTGCTGAACGGACCTTGCTTATAGACGTGACCCTGATCATCAAGCAGGTGGGACATCGTGACCTCCCTGACCACGGAAGGCACAAAGACTCCTTGTGTCCTTCGTGTCCTTTGTGTGAGATTTTGATCTTATCAAACAAGCTCTCACTGGAGAGACGAGAGGTCATACCCTTCTCCCTCACCGGTTTAGATGAGTTGCTCCACCGCGATAGACATCGCGCCTGTGACCAACGTGCAGAATGGTTACAGTGTGCTGCGGGTCATCAATCTCGTAGATGACACGATAGTCGCTCACCCGAATGCGCCAACCCTCGCGCCCTGTCAATTTGAGGCAACCCGGCGGTCTGGGATTTTGGCTGAGCGCGCGAATCGCATCCCGCACACGTTCGTAAGTTTCACCCGGCAGTTGAGCCAATTCCTTCTGAGCCCGTCGCAGAATCAAAACGGTGTAACTCATCAGCGCACTCGCTCGATTTCTGCAACCGCCTGCTCAAAAGGAATGACCTCATCCCCCGACCTTTTCGCTGCGTCGTAAGCGCGAATTGATTCCAGTTCTTCCAGCTCTTCAAGCAACCGTCGGTAATCGTCTACGTCCAATAGCACACCGACGCGGGAGCCATTCTCATCCACTACGTAACGTTCTTTAATTCCTGTCACCATCGCTCACCTCCTGGCTTTGTCCGGGTGGTTTCGTCAAACAGGTTGCTCCTCCGCCGGGGCTTTCCGCTCGCTTCTAACAGCAGAACCGAGGAGAATCACCTGGCGGGGATGCGCAACCTCAACAATGGCAGTAGGCGATCTCTTACAGCATCTGTCCGGTCAGCATCTTTGCCATCCCCTCTTTACCAAAACTTCCACCATTTGCGTCGTTCCTCCTTCAGGTCGTCGGCGATGGCTTGCAGCCGTTCAGGGCTTCCCGTGCCTGGCTGCGCTGATTTTGCAGCAGACGGGCCAGTTCGTCCAGGCCGGCGCCTGCCGGCGGAACAAAGGGCATAAGCAGCCCCGGGGTCAGCTTCAGGTCGGTCAGGATATGGTCGGCCTGTTGGGCCAGGTCGCGCACCTGTTTCCAGGCAGCCTCGGCACTCTGGCGAGCCTGCGCATGTTTCTGGCGGGCATCGGCCAGAGCCGCCTGACGCCGGTGGGTTGCAGCATCCTGGGCCTGTCTGGCCTGTTGCTCGGCCAGTTCACACCGGCGGATGGCATCGGCACAGGCTTTCCGTGTTTGCCATAGATTATCCACCATTTGTCACTTCCTGTCAAGAATCATTACCTGTAGAGCAAATCTGGATGGTGTGAAGAACGGCTCACCGCCGGGCACGCAGAGAGAAACCCGGCAGCTTCTGTGTCTCTGCGGTGCAAAAGCCTCCTGGACCAACTTTGCCGCCGACAACGCATCTGCACACCGCCGAGCGCGCAAAGAACGCAGAGGAATCATAAAGGACCCGGCGTTGTCGGCGGCCTTCTGCAGTGTCAAGATCACCGCAGTTGCGGAAACAAGATCTTCCCATCCGTTCCCTGCGCGGCGCGTTGCATAGCTTTTTCACCGAATCTATGCTGGATGAACCAGATCATCACGCCGGCGACCAGGCCTGTCAGGATCAATGCCCCAGAAGGCAAAGCAGGAAACAGCGTTCTGGCTATTGCCAGGAAAGCCAATCCGGTGAACAGGCCGTTCAAACCTGCCACGATATCCCTCAATCCTCCCAACAGGGTCCCTCGAACGCCCACCGGTGGGCAATCATCACAGGCAGGCCAGTAGAAATATGGCTGGACCGTGGGGTCTTTGTCCACAAAGTAGCGGTGAATGCGATTGATGGCCCGCAAGTATTCTACCGAACGAACCCGTCGTTCAACAAGTCTTCTATAGGTGGTCATGCCGACCGCTACCACAATGATGAGCATGGTCAACTCAAACAAAATCAGGCTATCCGATTGGGGCACAAATTCCCTCACCCCTATCAGCAAGGCAACTGCCAGTGAGACAGCGGTCAAATAGGTCGCAACAAAATGGTCGCCCATTGTGACGTTGTGTTCATACAACGAGGCCAGGTGTTCGTGTTCAGCCAGCAATATGGCGCTGATCGGGTCTATGGAATCCTGAATCGTGTTTTGAACGGTTGAACTGCTCATCTCTGTCCCTCTTCGCCTTTTTTGCACCGCAGAGGCGTAGAGGACGCGGAGCCGTTCGGTTTTCTCTGCGCTCTCCGCGTGCTCGGCGGTGAGTTTGTTTTTACACCGCAGAGGCGCAGAGGAGGCGGAGGTTAATCGGAAACTCCTGTGCTCTCTGCGTCTCTGCGGTGAAACACTCCCGTTAGTCTTCGGAGTTGGCAATGGCTTGGGGGGAGATTGGACACCTCCAGCAGTTGGTCTATGATCGCTGCCGCTGCAGTACCGCTTCTCGGACCAACAATGCTATAACATCTCCCAAATCTTTCGCCTCCGGCCGCCCATCGCGGGCCAGGACATCTTCGCGGGGGACGCCCCCAATCCAGGCCTGCCAACGCCTTACCATCTCATCGGTTGGCTGAGCCAGGATGATGGCCAATGGTTGGATCTGCTCGTCCAGTAGCTCGCTGAACCGGACCAACCCCAGCACCAGCGGGTGCAGCGGGTCGATGGCATCGGTCGGCCTGTTACCGGTTAACTGCAAGGCAGGCCGGTCCGGCACTCGGACAAACACCTGGTTGAGCTGATCCAGGATGACATAGTTGCTGGCATACGCCAGAGCATACAACCGGGCACGACCTATGTTCTCTAACCCGGCCACGACTATGGGATGCAAGATGCGTGGTTGTTGCCTGATTTCCGGGAGGCGTATCTCCAGACGACGGGCATTTTCTTCCGCAGCAAAGACAGCCGTCGGCTCATGACCCCACAGCAACCCCTTCTGGCTCTGATAGATCTCACAGGCATCCTGCGCCGCATATGAGGCTGACAGAGGCACAACATCCTGAGTTTGGACGGTCGTCAGAGCACACGGGTCAGCTATCGGCAAGGTGGTCAGTTGTCGGCCAGCCTGCTGACGCTTCAGCAACTGTTTTTCTATATCACTTGCTTGCAACGCTTCTGACGTGCCGGCCAGGGCCACATGCAGCGTGCTGTTGCGGGCCGCCGCCAGGTTGCACTGCAACAGCGGTTCTGACCAGGCCCACAGATGATCCACAAACCGCTCGGCCTGGCGGGTACTGGCCATCTCTTCCTTTAGCAGCCTGGCCAGGGCACCCCGTTCTCTGTCCCATATATCCCTTGCCACATAGCGGGCCAGGTCCAGCAACGCCTGGGTGAACCGGTCCAGAGCAGCCTGATCAGCCTGTAACACCTCGTCATCCCAACTGCGCAGTACCAATTTCACCTCTCCCTCAGGAGTCTGTTGCCAGAACAGGCGGCCCAGATTTCCCTCCAGGTGTTCATGCAGGTACCGGTCGTACCACTCATTCAAGGTAGCATCATCTGGTTCACCTCGCTGTATTTCGTAGCCCAGATAGCGGCGGGTCCTGATTTCGTTCATGTTAGCTCGCCACTTTAGCAACCACTGGCGATGCTCCTCCAGACGCCCCAGAACAGTGCCCAACCGTTCTGACTCGGGCGTGATGCGGGCAGGTGGCACAATCAGGTCACGTTGTATTTCCAGGCTTTTGCGGGCAACTATCACCTCTTGCTGATAGACCGCCAGAAGTTCGGCCAGGTCCTTCAGACGAGCCTGGGCGACTTTGCCCAAACCGGTAATCCCCTGGCTCCGCCTGGCGATAGTAGCCATCTCCTCTTCCAACATGTTCAGGAAAGCCAGGCAATAGGCCACCTTGCCGGAGCGTGCTACCAGCGGGCTGCTCTGGCTGGAACCATTCAGCATGTAGACCAGAGTTGCATTCAAGTATGCGTGAAATATCTTTCGCTCTGTCTCTTTATCACCCATAACCATCCGTTTCAAGCTGCTTTGCAGGCTCTGTTTGCCTATTTCCTCCCTGGCCAATTGCTCGATGACACCCACATCTATCGCACCAGGAATGGGGGCTTTGTAGTCGTAGTTGCCAGCCAGGAATTCCCGTATGCGCTCACTCAGTTTAGCAGCGTCTTCTTCTTGATTCTGGGTTGGGCGCAGCACAAGCCCTTCCTGGACCTTTCCCACCAACAACAGGATCAGCAACTCCCTGGCCCACCGTGTGGCCAGCGATTCGACCATATCTGGTAGCGGCATGCGCACCTGAAAGCTCCCCAGTCCAGAAACCACCGCCTGGCCGGTAGCTTCCTGCTCGCGGGTAGCATTGCCTCGGATCTGCTGACGGTAGCGGTAAAGCGCCCCTCCTTCTCGGCTGACCGGATCGAGGAGGAGGGTGATTGAGTCAGCCATGGTGGGGTAAAGCCACTTGACCGGCTGTTCGCCCATTAACTGCCCACCGTCGAACAGGTAGATCTCATCCAGAAGCGGCCACTCACACCGGCCATCCAACACCTCATCACCAGGGGCATGTTTGTAACGAATGGGATAAGGTTGTTTACCGGCCATCTGCAGACGTTGAATTTCACGTAACGCAGCATAAGTATTTGTGGCTGCCACTGTCCGGTCGTCCATGAGGGCGCTGAACGCTTTATCAGTAGCCAAATAGGCTTCAACCGTTACCAGTCTGGCCTCACTCAACTTACCGGCCCGCCGGACCAGGTAGGCTATATCAGCCAGGATGCCACTTCCCAAACCACCGGCCAGGGAGCTGATCAGGACCACCCGCAAATTCCTCTGTTCATCCTGGGCAGTTCTGGCTCCCTCCAACAACCGCTGCCACAGGCTGCCCGGCTTGTCAGAACGGAGTTGGATTTCGCGGAACAGCCCTGCTCGGGCCATAGGCCGGCGCTGTCGGGTACCTTCAGAGAGATGTCGTTCTGCTTCGGGCAGCGCCTGGTAAGGACCAGCCGGGAACCAGCTTTTCAGTTCCGGTTCACTATCCTCCTGGCGACCCATTCTGGCAATGATGGGATTCAGGTTCTCATTCAATGTCGTAATACCATCAGCCTCCCGTTCCAGCTTCACACCGGTGAACTCGACCTGTGGCTGGCCGGGGACTGTAGGTTCCTCATCGGCGGTATCAATCAACATGAACCGCACCTGCCGGGGGAATCGGCCAGCCCCGGCATCCAGCAAATTCTTCTTCAGATAAGCCAGCACTCGCCGCCCGGTCCCACCCAGGCCGATGACCAACGCCGGGTCGGGCTGCCACAACGCCTGAGGACCATCCCACGGGGACAACTTATCGGCTGGCGGGAGCACCTCCCTGCGCACTCGCACCTTGACCGGCGCCTCAGCCCGACAGAACCACCACCACAGGAACAGGAGCAAAGGGAAGAGCAACAGGAAAGGCCACAGACGGCGAATGGCTGGCCAGGCCCAAGCAATCATCTGCCATATCGTAATCGGTTCAGCCGGGCCCACATAGGTGGCCAGGTGTTCAAAATCGGTTGTGTTGGCCTCGGCGATGGGGCGAGCCGGGCCGGTGGTTGGGTGATAGACCACACCGGCTTGGGTTTCCTCTTCCTCTTCGATGAAATTTGCCACATAGGTATTAAAGTCGCCCTCACGCTTGCTATTAAAGTATATCTGAGTGCCATCAGGCGACCAGGTAGCCCAGGAGTTGGCTGCATTCTCAATGTGAGTGCCATCGGGCAGGTCATTGAGTGGCAGAGGGATCGGCTTCCCTCCTGTGGCAGGCATGACAAAGATCTTGGCTTGAGGATTGGCGTAGCTGGAACCATCGGGAGCGCTGGTAAAGAGCAGCCAGCGGCCATTCGGTGAATACTGGGGATAGTAGTTCAGCCCACCCTCACTGGCACCGGCAAGCGGTACCGGTTCACCTCCGGCCACCGACACCGTATAGATATCACATGGCCCGCTAATGGCAAAACCACCCGAAGTCGGATCCCGTGGTCGGACGAAGGCGATCGTCGTCCCATCAGCCGACCAGGCCGGCATAGTCTCTACCAGATTCGGATCACTGGCCCCAGGCAGGGGAGTAGAGAGGCGAGTATCCAGGTCCATGATGTAGATGTCCCGATCGTGATGGGAATAGGCCAGCTTATGGCCATCTGGCGACCAGGAAAAGTAGGAACCACGCAATCCGGCCAGGATGCCAGCCGCCCCGTCGGTGCGCTGGATGGTCAGTTCCCCCGCCCAGTCGTCACTCGACTCGGCTGAAATAGCCATCAGCTTACTGGAACCGGAGACGATATGACAACCCACACACTCTTGTTCATGGCGATCCACCTCAAACGGCACTACTTGACGAACAGGGGCTGGCCTGGCGTAATAGAGGCTGGATTCCTGCCCTGCAATGCGCCAGAAGATCAACGTCTGTTGGTCCGCACACACTCCTGTAGATAGAGCTTTGGCCAGGAGCGGCACCAGTAACAACAACCATAGCAAGAGTAACAGGCCCAAAAGTTTGCAAGGCAGTTTGGCACCGCGGAACCAGTTTCTCAACTGACGTCCCCACCGGGTCAAGAACAGAAAAACGAGCAGGAACAACAAAAACAGGACCAGGGCCAAGGGCCAGCAGAGTCCCGCATTGCATAACCGAAGTCGCCAATTTTTTGCCGGAGGAGGTTGAACTGTGCCATAGGGCGGTGGATTGATCTGCACATTGGTTGTGACCGGCAGGGTGGTGGTCAACACCTTAGAGGGGAGCAAGGTATTCGCCTCTAGTCTGTCATCCTCCGCCATGGGCAGCGTCTCATCCCGCGCCTCACAACTGGTAAAGATCACTTCGGCATCGTTCAAGACCGGGTACAGCCCATGAACTTTGGGCCGAATGCGGTAGGTCAGCACCGTGTTCGGTTCATCCACCTGGTCTATCTGCCAGATCACTTTGCCCGGCTGATCGGTGCTGGCTGGCGGGTTGGGCGAGCCACGTACAACCTCAAACCGTTCCGAATCGTAAGCATGCACAACTCGAATGTTGGTGGCCGCGATCGGCTGACGTGCCCGGATGGCGATATTTCGGAACATCTCTTCCAACGATTCACCAGGGGCAGCAAAATAGTAATCGGACAGGTCACTGGCAATGTCCCGCATGAGATGATCGTCCACATCGTATCCCAGGCCCACGGTGACGATCCGGATCTCTTCATCTTTGATAGCCTGGGCCACATGCACAGCAGAGGTATAATCGCTCTGGCCGTCGGACAGCAAGACAATAACTTGGGGAATGCGGGGTCGTTTGGCATGAGAGAGCGTCTCAAATGCCAGTTGGAGGGCATTGGCGATGTCGGTGCCTCCCCCCAGGTCGATCTGTTCAATCTGGCGGCGCAGGGAGGCCTGGTCCTCACTCAACTCATGCACCAGGTCAGCGCCATCATCAAAAGCGATCACCCCCACCCGGTCGGCCTGGGCTTGCCTGCTACCTCGGGCAAACTCCTCCACAAAGGCGATAGCCGCTCGTTTAGCCTCTTCCAACTTCCAACTGGCGCCGAAGGGCCCTCCCATACTGCCGGAGTGATCGAGGACCAACACCGCATCCACCGGATAACGCCGGACGGTGGGTGGACATTTTTCCCCCGTGCCATAGAGGGTAACAATGATGGTATATTCATCCTGTCGGAACAGACCAGACGAGGGGTTTACACCATGCTCAACCTCTAAAAAAGGGTGGGTTTGGGTAAAAATGGAGACAGGGGTAGGGGTAAAAAGGGGCACGGGGGTTCCAAAGAGGATGGCCATAGGGGTTGGAGTGGGAAGGGCAATTGTGGCCTGATATTCCAGCAAAGGAGGTTGAGCCGGGTCACCGGCTGGCCGACTGAACAGGTAACCGTTGCAATCCAGATAGGCACCACCCGTGTGCATCATATACTGGCCAGGAGCCAGGGTAGGGGGTATGTAAAAACGGTAGGTAAGTACCACCTCATCCCCAGCCCGCAGATGATGCAGGTTCCACACCACTCGATTGCCATCCTGATAACCTCCCTGCCCCACATCCAGGATTGTCGCCACGCTGGGGTCGAGAAACTGGTCGGTGAGCAGAATATCCCGCCCGGACAGATCCATCACACCGTCGGCTGCCTGGACAAAAGCGGCGCGTAACTGATCAGGGGATGGGTCGAACCAATACTCGTTGGGTTGCAGCAGTGGTTCCAGGTCAACGGTGGTGATCCGATTGGCCGCGGGAACGCCATCGTTATTGACAATCAGATAGACCTTGATCCCCACCTGCTGGGCCTCACGGATCGCCTGTTCCACGCCACTGCCCGATTGCAACGGCTGACGATCATGGAGGAACAACAAGATCAGCCCAGCTCGACGAGGATCGCGGCCAATAAGCTGGTTGGCGGCAGAGTGGATCAAATCTACTGCTCCAACATCCCCACCTCCACCCAAGGTTGAAACCCGGCTGCGCACAGCTTCCAGGTCGTCGGTCAATGGCTGGACAAGCAGAGGAAAGGTATTGGTCAGGTTTGGACTGTTGATGATCAGACCAGCACGGGATCGATCCTCCGGGGTATCGCGATGGGTGTAAATTGGCTGGGATAGATGGTCAAGGAAATTGGCAGCCCAGACCTGAGTGCGTTCCAGATTGGAGCCCAAGCCCTGGCCGGCGCTCGCCGAGTTATCAATCACCAGCATGGCATCCACAGGACGGACAGGAGCGCCCGCACAACCACCCAGGCGAAGCCCCCGGACCCGGAGTCGGGCCGTCGCCTCCTGACCGGGCGACAGGACAGGGGGAGAGATCTCCTTGATGAGTTGAAGTGAGTTCCCTATCCCTTGGGGTACCGGCACCGTTGGAACGGGCGTCGGTGAGCCAGAAGGCCCAGGAATAGCCGTGCTGCTGGCTTGCGCCCAGGCAGCCGGCTGCAAGGAGACGAGCCAGCTTAAAGTCAGGGCGCTCGCAACCAGAAGCAGGAGGATCAGCCAATGAACAGACCGAAAACGCTTCATATCAACACCTCCTCGTTAAATATCGCTTAAAAATCTCATACAGACATAGATACTCATAGAAAATTGCGAATTGTGAACTCGACGATGTCCGATTCGACCTCACCCCTATCCCCTGGCCCCTCTTCCCCTCTCCACGGCGGAGAGGGGAAGGGGTTGGGGGA
>Ga0209101_1002003_pt1 | contig 14112 bp, 14 predicted proteins | sample ConPoolayeCmetaG_FD_185481 | JGI IMG/M metagenome (GOLD analysis project Ga0209101, IMG submission 185481) | Hot spring microbial mat communities from California, USA to study Microbial Dark Matter (Phase II) - Cone Pool mat layer C metaG... ... | reverse complement strand
GTCTTCATAAAAAGATGGCACCCGGGAGTCCACCCCATCGGTAGGCTCCGCCTTCTCTCATCTCCTCCATGATGGCCGCCTCATCCTCACCGCCGAACTATGCACAGCACCCACTCGCCATGTCAAGGCCGGGAAGGAAGAGAACCCTCCTCTCGGAATGCTCTGAAAGCGACAACACCCCCGCGCCGCACTGGCAGTCATTAGAAAACTCTATGCACGTTCGCGTGCCGCGATGCGTTCGCAAGCCCAGTAATTGTAGAAAGCCGCAACCACAATGGTGGCCAGAAGCCGAATCGTAGCAGCCGCGCCGGAAATCTGGAATCCCGTGAACAGCAGCGCCAGAAAAAGCGCCACGAGCGTATAGGTTCCGATCAAGGCAAGGCTTGCAGCGTTGGTTTTGCTGGCCAGGGCGCGTCGGGTGAGGAAGGGTGTCAGCCACGGCAGGGCACCGACAATAACGAGCCACAACCCAAAACGTTTCCAGGGAACCATGCGGCTCAGTGCGGCAGTGGCGCGCGCCGCCGGGTTAGGCGCCCAGCGGCCCTCGAATACGCCCCGCACAACCCATGCGCCCACACGCGTATCATAGGCCAGTATTTCTGCACGGGCGGTCGAAACACCCTCGGCCGTCCCGACCGAGAGCACGCGACCGGCCACAAGGACATCCATCCTGACTTTTTGACCGGCTTTCAATACATCCTCGATGCTGGTCGCATCAAGGATAGCGTTGCCGATGTCATCGAGAAAACGCCGGATCGGCGAGCCCTCCAGGACGGTAAAACCGGGTCGTGCCGCGATGGCGGTGCAAAGTTCCTCACCGAAACGGTCTTTCCAATCCCCGCGCAGATGTGCCACACCAAAGCGCGCAGGCGCGCCGATCTGTGCGGCCATTTCTGCGGCCGCAGCTGCGGCCGCGCGCTGGATGGCCCGAATCTCGGCGTCCGAATAAGGACGTTGACGGGGACGCAGGAAAAGGAAAAACTGCCAGATAATAAATACCATGATGAGCAAGGCAAGCGCTGTTAGGGGACGTATGACAAGATCCTTCAGTTTCATGATTCACCATCCTTCCCACGATTCCAAGGCAGATGCGATGTCAGGGCATGGTATCCCACCGAGATCTTACCAAGCAGGGCGTCACGACGAGCTCGCCACAACGCCCTGCGAGAATCACGTTGCAACTCCTTTAGATACGCCCCGTAGCCAGCTGAATTTAACGCCTCGACGATACGGGGGCGTGCCGAGTAGTCTTCCCAAGTCCAGCGGCGGGCATCCGACCATGTTCCGCTCCAACAAAGATATTGTTTCGGCACGATGATCCAACCGCGGGAGGTCCACAGCACATGCCGAGAAAAAAGCCAGCTTACGCCGAGTATTGCCAGCGCAAAAGTCACTACCGCACTCTTGATGACCGCCATTTTCATTTGAAACCTCATAATGTTCTCCTTCTATGGGCATAAACTGGCACCCTCGAATCACTATGTCAATAAAAAAAAATAAATAAAAATCATCCAAATGGTCTTGACATCATTTCAGATCGAGAATATAAAGCGTCAGAAAGCAACTTATTCTGCCATGACAGAGCAATGTGAATCACTCACACTTGATGAAGTCGCTGACTTCTTAAAAGTCAATTACCAACTGATTTACCGGTTGGTGCGCTCAGGTGAGCTTCCGGCCGTCCGGATCGGCCGCTTGTATCGCGTGATGCGAGCGGATCTGGACGCTTATATTGAACGCTCTAAAACAGCGGGTCCCTTTGTTTGTTCGGTTTGCGGGCAGAGTTACGGCAGCGCAAATTCTGTCCGCAATGGATGCATCGAATGCGGCGCTCCGATTTGTTTGGATTGTTGGTCACGGTTGAAAAGGAGAAAATGCGCCACACACGCCGGCGCTCGTCCAGCAGCGCAGGGACAAGGCAGAGGTACGTAGCATAGGCACTTCAGGAGGTAGGAGTCATGGGAATTTTCGCGGATAAATGTCAGGCGCTTATTGATCCGGCGACCAAGCGGGCCTTGACCGGCGAGATGCTAGAGCGCGCAAGGCAGGATCCGAAGTGGCCTCGGTGCGGGCACGGGGTAAAGAAGGCCGCTCGCTTCTGCAGCAAGTGCGGAGCGCCGGCGCCAGGGGGATGGTGGAAGTGTCCCGCGTGCGGGAAATGGGTGGGTAACGAGTCGCAGTTCTGCTGGAACTGCAGCAAACCATTGCATCCGGATTCGCGGATGCTCGTTGAGGGCGGCCAGTGGCAGCGGAAACCGGCCGTGTTCGCCGAAAAAATCGAGGTCGGCAATGTCCTTCGTCTTCTGGAGAACGGATTAATCATCGAAGAAGGCACGGCCGCCATCCTGCTACAGGGGGGCGCATTCAAGGATGTTCTCGGTCCTGGGCGGCACAACCTTTTCTCGCTGGCGCACCGCATTAACTGGTGGGGTGATCCCCCCCCGCGGACGGTCATCCTGGTCGACAGTGGCGATGTTCTCTTGCCCCTACGGATCGAGTCGCTTCGTTCTGCCGAAGAAATCCCAGTGACGCTGTACACGGAAGTCATTATCCGCTTTCGCGAGAAGGGGGCGGCAGACTTGGTAGGCAATCTTTTGAAGGAACGCGATCGGCTGTCCTACGTGGATCTCGCCGAGAAGCTGTCGGGTGATATTCGTTACGCCGCGGAGAATCTTTGTAACACGTCTACCATCGAGGATTTGGTCAAAGATCCCGAGCGGCGCCTGCAACTGGAAAACGCGCTCCATACGTCCCTTCGCCAGTCACTTGAGCGATATGGTCTTGACCTGGTGCGCCTGGCGGCGGTGGATTTCACGGGGCCACAGTATGAGGAATTGCGAGCGAAGGCCGGCGAGATTGAAATTCTTCGTCGGCGGCTTGAATTCGACCAGAAGCTTCGCGAAATGCTCGCCTCCGACCAGATGCAGAAGTTCAAAAGCGAGCAAGACGTGGAGGAATACGTCCGCCAGCTTGCCCAGGAACGCGAGGTCGCTGCCGAACACCGCGATCATGAACTTCAAAGGCTCAAACAGGTGCATCGGCACGAACTCGAGAGCGACGTGGCGCGCTACCAGATGGCGGAAGAGATGGAGAAGGTCGCCCACCAGATCGGTGTCCAGCTGCGCTGGGATGACTACACGCGCGATAAGCTGGTGAAAGATGCCCGTACGCAAGCCGAGGTCAAGGAAATTTCGTCCAAAGCCGAATACGAGGAAACCCTCCTCTGGATGAAGATCCGCGCCGATAAAATGCGCCTGGAGCAGCAGCGATTGGAGCAGGAGGTGCACACGCTGGCCGGCCAGAGCCTTGAGACGCTGCTTGCGGTGTTGCCGCCGGAAAAGCACGGCAGCCTTTTGCAACTGAAGGAGCTTGCACTGAAGGAGGGCCGTTCCGCGGAAGAGTTGCTGGCGTTGGCGGCGATTCACTCGCCCGAAGCGGCCCGCGTACTAGCGGAAATTGCGCGTGCGAAGGCGGCCGGAGGACACGCCGATGAAATCAAGCGTATGGCTTCGGAAAACGCCGACCGACTCGAGCGCATTTTCAAGACCGCCCTGGACTCTTTGCCCAAAGCCCATGCGCCCGCCCCGTCGAATACCCAAATCATCAAGTAGTGTTATGGCGGCGTCTGAAAATTCCCGCTTTTGCAGTAACTGCCATATGCCTATGGCCGAGGACGATGTCGTCTGCAGTAATTGCGGGCACCCTGCGGATGCAAACGGTGCCGGAGGCAACGACACCTCAGTCCGCAAACCGGCAACACCACCGGCCGTCCTGTCGGCAGACGCCTCAGACAATCCTGCGCCGCCCCCCCTGGAATCGGTCGCATCGTCGGTCGCCGCCAAAAGCATCCTGCACGTGGCATCGGAGACGTCCTCCGTCTCCGAGCGCACAACAACCGCGGGCGGTTTCAGGGTTTCCGGAAGCGTAGAAAACGTTTCTCGGACGTCGGCGAATGCGGCATCGTCCGTGACGGGCAGAAGGCCTTCGCCGTCCACGACTCCTTGCGGCCATTGCGAAGATCTCGCCATTTCCATCAATGCCAATCGCGTGTTCGTAGAGGGAATGGAGATGCCATTCCAATTCCGCGTCATCCCGCTTCGGCCGGGGATCAAGAATCTGGCATTAGAGATAAGACATCACGGCCTTGTGGTGGCCAGAGATGAGCCGTCGTGGGAGTTGACGCCAAACATGGAAATCGATATCCCAATCGGCTTCCGGCCCGCGCTCGGCAGTTTTGGGAAAGTGACTTTTCGAGTGTGTGTGTCGTACCACCTGAATGGCGAGCGACGGAGCTTTTCAAACCGTCTGGTCTTCACCATTTACCGGGCCCAGGAACGCGCCGCCAAGGTGCTCGAGAATCTCCGCATTGACATCACGAACAATGTCACGGTTGATCGCGCCGGTGATGCGCGGGTTTCGAATGCCTTGAATGAAATGCGGGAATTGTTCCGAGGCCGCGCGAACGACCCCATCTCGGATTTCAATTTGTACGACACGCCAGAAATCTGGGCGCCCTTGGTGCTGTGGCGGGAATCTCCTGACGAGACGTCTTCCCCCCTCGGCCCCCACGACACTCCCCCCACGGAAGCTGTCCTCGGCCGCATTTCGTTGCGATTGGACAACACACGGCTTCACCTGATTTCTAACTCCGTGATACAGATTGGCCGGAGCTCGGAGTGCGATGTGGTCACCCGCCTTCCGGTTTCGCCGAACCAACCGCCAGGACGCCTGGACCCCAATTATCGCATCAGCCGTTTTCACTGCCGGATCGCGCTGGAAAACACCGGGTGCTGCCTGTTCGACAAAGCGTGGGACCCCCGCGAACGAATATACCGACCAAGCACGCATGGAACCTATCTCGACGGCCAACGCGTTCCTTCGGGGGGAGCGGTGAATTTGCCGGAGGGGCGAGATGCCTTGATTTCGCTGGCCGGCGACGGCACGGCCAAGGACGAGGCCTGTCTGTTGCACGTGCGACTCTGGAAAAATGGCGATTGGAATCGTCCGCCCCGCTGTGCGGGGCGCGAATTCAATCCCGACCACTGCGCGTGCCTCGTGTTGAAGCCGCAGTTCCGACCGCATGACGTCTATCTGCTGCTATGGGAGCGGATCGATCTCTGGACGCTTCGGGAGGAGTGGAGGGGGCTCTGTCTATGTTGCAGGGACAAGGCTTTTCGAATAGGGTTGGGTGACCGATGCCTCTGGCTGGTTCCAGGGGCACGATTTGACTATAGACAACAAACAATCGAGGTGTTTCAATACAATGCCCGAGACGCAGCGACGACGCCGTGAGGATGCTTGGTCAAAGACCCGCGTTCCTGCCAAGCGTCGTCCTGCAAAAGGAGAAAATCCATGACAGAGTGGTATGCGAAGACGGTGCGAAATGCTTTATCGGTGGGGATGGTGACGTTGCTGGGTTGTGGTTGCGCTTCGATCCGCAGCAAATCGTTGCCTCCGCCGCCGGACCGATATACGGTTGCCGCGGAATCGCGAGCCTTGAATATTCGGGTGCGTTCCGAGACCGACAACAATTTTCGCGAGGTCGGCGATGCTGTGCGGAAAGCGGTTGAAGGACGCCTGGCGGCGGAGGGGTTCCGAATTGCGCCGACGATGTTCGATATCGGAGTGGATCTGCGTGTCAGCGTTGAGGAATTTGACGTCTCCGGCGAATACTTCCGTTTTGCCGGAAATGTGGATGTTTCTGTGCATCGCTCGCCCGACAGCCGCCTTCTCGGGCGGGATACGATCGCCTTACGTGGAGAACGAATGTTGGGCCGCGCCAAGGCGCTTGGCACCCTCGCAGACCAGCTCGCCCAAGCCACCGCGGAGTTTGTCTCGCGGGCGGTTGCTCCGGATCACGCCGATCTCGGCGTGGAGGAAATCACGATACGGCGTGGTGTGTTTACCCGTGGTGACGCGACCTACAAGCTTCGATTTGCCGAACTGGTCTCTAGACTGGATGGCGTGATCAGCTGCCGGCTTGTCGATGAAAACCTTCCCGATCGCGCCATGACCTTCCGCGTCGTCTACTTTCGGGAAAACTTTCCTGCAGGGTTGTTGAATCGGATCCGGCTAATTCCGGAATTGGGCCTGCCACAACAATAGAATCAGGAGAAAGGCGATGAAAAAAACGACATCGGTGTGGATGGGATGGTGGCTGCTCATCTTGGCTATCGCGGGCGCTCGGGCTCAAACCACGTTCCCAGACGAACTCCGACAGGCCCTGAAAGAAGCGGTCGCCCGGGCAGAAGCGGCGATTGCGGCGAGCGGATTGCCGAAGGATCGTCCCCTCGCGGTTTTACCGGTGCGCGGCGATGTGGATCGGGCAGACCCCCGTGACCACGGCTATCTGGGTGGCCTGTTGGAGAACGCATTCACGGCAGCAGGGTTGAATGTCGTGCCCTACCGCCGCGACGCTCTCTGGGACGAAATCTTCGATCAGGTCGAATGGAGTGAACGCAAGGAAGATATTCTCGATGCCAAAACGTTGACGGCGTTTGGGCGCCTCCAGAACACAAAGCTGCTGGCGTACGCCTTCGTCCGCGACGCTAGTATCCACCGACATCGCGTGTTCGTCGAGATCGAACTGCACGTCAGCGAAATCGAAACGGCGCGCCATCTCTGGGGTGGAACATTTTCTTCACGGCTGTACATTCCAGGGCCAAGAGAGGGACTCGTCGCTTTGGACACGGCCACTCGGGAGGCCTTCCAGGCCGCCATCGCGGCGAAAGCAGAAGCGCTGGAAAGCTCCGAAAAACTCAAGGAAGTTCGGACCCTTCTCGTGATCCCTCTAGCCGGAGATATTGACGGCTACTTCACCGGCATGATCAAGGCGATGTTCAACCGTTCGCCCATCCGCCTTCGCGATGCGGATGTCCCCACCCTGACCCAAGCGCGGTTGGTGCTTCGCGACGGCGGGGTGGACGGCGTCCTCCACGGCGCTGTTCGCGACCTGTACCGTGAAGCGAAGAAAACAACCCTCGAGGGCACCACCTACACCGTTCGCGCGGAAGTTCAACTGGAAATCCAGAAGGCCAACGGTGATGTGCTCTGGGCCGACCAGATCGTCGCCACCACCGAAGAGTTCGTCCCGCGGCCCGAATCGCCAGAGGACGAAATCAAACGCACGCTCCTGGAAATCATCCTTCAAAATCCTGCGATTCTCCTGTGGATCGTCGCCGGCGCCGGCGCGATCATTCTGATGATCGCTTTTCTAAGATCCACTCGCCGAGTTCGATGATTCCCGCGGAGATTGAATCCTATGGATCGTTTGGATGCCCGACTGGACGAATGGGAACGGAAACTGGAACGTCGTCTTTCGGCAACAGAGGGGAATCCGCAAGGGCAAACGCCAACGCATCGCACTCTCGCACGCGCGCCTGCCGCACTGTCCTCCCAAGGAACTGTCCGACGGCCGGAACGTCCGGCGTTCCGCCTGGGCACGTTGACGGTGCAGGAGGGAGCGAGCCTCGCCCCAGGTTTGGAAACATCGGTGGAAGACCTTCTCCAGTTGGCCGCATGGGTGTTCAACGCCCCCCATGTTCAGACGAACGAGCAATACCGGCGCATCACTGGGGAGGTTCGCTTTCTTCCCGATCTCGAGGACCCGACCATCAATGCTTACGCTGGGTTGTTTGAACTCGACGGCGAAACGGGCGTTGTCCCTTGCATCGTGCTGCTTGGCGGCGCGGTGCGGTTTTCGCGGCTGGCAGCCCTGGCTGTTGCGGCGGATCGACGGCCGACGAGGAGCATCGGTGCGCCGAACATGCTACGGCGGCTCATCGGTGTCCTCGGCCCCCGTATCGTGGAAACACAGGGTCGTCTCGATTCCCCAACCGCCACAGACCTGGCGCACGCGGCAGGTCTTGAGGGGCCGGCAGCGGACAACGCCATCGAGCGCCTGGCCCGTTCGCTCGCCGCGGGTATGAACATCGGCGTCATCGCGCATGAACTCGGCCATCATGCGCTGGGCCATACGCTTGGTGTCGCCTTGAATCCGAGCATTTCCCGCAACCAGGAACGGGAAGCGGATTCCTTTGCCGCGTCGGTCATCAGTTCAAGCCCGTTCGCCGACTACCTGGTGATCGGGCCCATCTTGTGGAATCTATTGTGGGTCTGGTGCGAACACGCCGCTGGATTTTCGGTAGCGACGACTCATCCGCTTGCCCGCGAACGGCTGATGGACTTTGTCCGGGCCAATGCGGAGACGGCGGCGGAACTGGGTTTCGATGAAAAAAACCTGGCCGCCCTGTTGCCTTGACATGCGATCCCCTTCCAAAGCCATGAACTCATCTCCCCCAGAGAATGACAAAGGGATCTCAGGACCCGCCGGGACATGTGACCCCACACTGGTCTGCACCATTTGTGGCCGCCCCTTGCCAAATCGCTACGCGGTCGCCGGCCGGTGCGAAACACCCGGTTGCGCCGCGCCCTTTTGTGCGCTACACTGGAGCCGTGGTAATCGCCGTTGCCGGGCTCACGGGTATCAAGAGACCGTTCCGGTCTCGCCTGCCCCGCCTGTTCCAACAGCGCCCGAATCGAAGGAGTGTCCGATGGCAACACCGGAGCCTGCCCCTGCACCCAGAAAATTCGATCTTGCCCGTGCCAAGGAAACCGCTTACGCCGCGTTGCGCCTGATCAGGAAAATGGGAGCCGGCGCGGCCGATCTGCTGCGGCGCCTCAAGAAGGACACGTCCCCCCAGGCCATGCTGACCACGCTGGAACAGGCTGCAGAAGCCAATCGCGTACGCCGGGAAGAGATCAGCGCCCGAACAGAAAAATTGTACATGCAGCTCGTCGAACGCAAAAAAGCGTATCAGTCCGCGCCTCCAGCCCGAAAGCGTATCCTCGAGGCCGAACTTTCGGCTCTGTTGGCCCAGCATAAGGCCGCCGAACGTGAATTGACGGCTTTGCTCGAAAATGAGCGGGTCCTCGCTCAGACGATCGGCCGCATTCATGAACTTGCCGCCATGGGTATGGCCGGAGTCACCGAACTGCAAATGGACGACCTGATCGAGGAGGTCGAAGCGGCTGTCGCCGATGCGGATGCCAGGCTCGATGCGGCGCGTGACCTCGACCGCGCAGGGCGCCGGCGGGAGCGCGCATCCGAAAAGGAGTCCCTGTGGGAGCAGCTGGCGGAGTTCGATAACGAGCCAACGGCCGCTCCCGCCCTCGAGGAAACCAGCCCGGGCGTGGCGAACAGCCCCCTCAGCGAATCGTCGTCCCAGACCACGGCCCCCGATTCCATTCCCCCGGCAAACGAAGATAAAGTGTGATTGCGTCAGCCCCATCCGTGTCAACGAGTGTGAAGCCGAAAGAGGCAAACCTATGAGCAACTTGTTCAAATCCAGAGCCCAGCGCGAAAAGGAGGCCCGCCGTGAGCAGAGGCGGGCATTCCGCCAGGCCGAAAATGCTATCGAAGACGTGAAAGACCGCATCAAGCAGATGGCCAGGGAGGCGGAAAAACAATGGGCACAAGCCCGCGAGGCTCTCAAGTCCGGGCAGAAAGCCGCCGCTCAGCGTCTGCTCGTCAGCTACCGGGCGCATCAAGTGCTGATAATGAAGCTCGAACAGAAACGATGGGTCTTTGAACAGTACTTTACCAAGTTGCAGGCCGCCCAGTCGGACCAGCAGTTCAGCGATGCACTAGCCGCCATCAACAAGGTGGTCAACATTGATCCGGAAAAGGTCGCCGACGTGTTCGAAGCCTCCCAGGATATGCTTGGTGAACAGGTGGATACGGATCGCTTCTGGCAGCGACTTTACGAAAAAGAGACCGAAGGGGCCAGCGGAGCCTTGGAAGACCACATCCCTTCGCTGGATGATTTGAGCCGTCAACTCGAGGCCGAAGCAAGCGCCGAAATTGGCGGCACGTCCGAAACCGCAGGACGCGAACTGGACGATCGGGTTCAGGCCGGTCAACAACGCATCCGAAAGCTCCTCGACGGAAAATAAACTCGCCTCTTTCAGCCGGTATCTATGAGTTTCCTCCTTGACAAAAAACTCGGGCACGAAGCCGCCTGCGAAGCGGCCATTCGCACAGGCCGGACGAGTGAAGCCATCTTTCACGCCGCCAAAGCCGCGGAATTCGCCTATGCGCTCGCCCGCCAAACCGGTGGGCGTTTGGCTCAGCGTTACACGGAAGAAGCGGAAGGCTGGCTGGAAATCGCGGAACGTCTTCAGCGTGCCCCTTTGCGCACGGGGAGTGAACCACGCCCAGGTTCGACCGATGGCATACCCACTACCGATCGGAGCGCCGATCTGGAAGACGACTGGCTCGTCACTGAGCGTCCCAGTGTCACGTTCAACATGATTCACGGGATGGAAGAGGCTAAAGCGGCCATCCGAGAAATGGTGATCCTCCCCCTTCAAGCACCCGAAAAGGCCCGCGCCCTCGGGCTTCGCCCGGGCGGCGGCGTACTGCTGTACGGCCCGCCAGGTAACGGCAAAACCACGCTTGGCAAGGCTGTGGCTCATGAACTGGAGGCATCCTTCTTCTATGCCTCCGGCGCCCAGATCCGATCCAAATGGCACGGCGAGTCGGAACAGCGGCTGCGCAAGCTCATCCAAGCCGCCAAGGCGCGACCCGTTGCCGTCCTCTTTCTGGATGATGTGGATGGCCTATTGCCCAAGCGCAGCGGTCAGTCGGTGGTCGACAACCGGATTGTGGTTCAGTTCCTAGCCGAAATCGGCGGTTTCGAGGAATCCAATAACACCCTCCTCCTGCTCGGGGCCACCAACAAGCCCTGGGAAATTGATGAAGCCGTTTTTCGAACAGGCCGTTTCGACGAAAAAATCTACGTCGGCCTTCCAGACGAGCCGGCACGGCTGGGTATCCTCCGCGCCCACCTCGATGGGGTGCAAAAAACTCCGGATGTTTCACTGGAAGCCTGGGCCAAAAGGCTTAACGGCTATACCGGAAGCGATATCGTCAGCGTCGTCAACGCCGCCAAACGCGCGGCTCTCAACCGCGCCGTAAGCGACAACCACGACCCCGTTCTGACCCAAGCGGATCTGGAAAAAGCGCTTCGTAACATCCCCTCCTCGGTCACCGATCGTCTGCTTAAACAATACGATACGTTTCGTAACACACGCTTCAATTGAAGCGTTGGGGAACCCATGAAAGGCAAGCATCTTAAGGAACATATCGATCTGATCCGAGCTGTGTTGAGCTCAATTGTGCTGGTCTCGGGCGCGGTTGGCAGTCTGGTGAACATCCTGTGTGGGCATAGTCTGCCGACGTTTTTGTCCGGCGTCGTGGTACTGCTCATCCTCGTCTTCATTTTTACGGAGTTCAAAGATCGTCGGGAGCGCCACCGCGAGGAGAAAGCCATCCTCCGCGAGCTGGATGCCGCTCATCGGCAAATAACCAGCACTCCAATGCCTTATCCGATTGAGGTCTCGGATAACCGGGCGATGCCGTTGGATCGCATCTACGTTCGGCCCGACGGGCAATGGGTTTTGCGTATTCTCGCCCCCCGGACGCGGGAGGGTTCGCCATGAATGATTTGGGGGATCACCAGCCGACGTTCGCGGAGGATCTGAAACGACTGCTTGCAAACGCCCTGGTCGAAGTGCCCTGCGCTGAATGCGGTCGCTACGCGCTCACGTTTGAACGGAATCAACCCTACGCCGCCTTCGAATGCCCCGCCTGCCACCGGCGCACATTCATGATCCGCGATGAGACCGGCTGCACCATTCTCTCTGAAACACGCCTGATCCGGCTAGTCCGCTTTGCCAGATCGCGCCGATGGTTCTGCCCCGATCATCCCGGAATCCCCCTCGACATTACCCAGATTCGAATCAATCCCCGAGAACCGCGAAATCTAACCCTCTGTTATCTCTGCCGACGTGGGATCCGGTTCTTTGGTCGGCATCGTGTTCACGCCGGTGTCATAAACATAGACCTGATGACATTGGAAGCTGAAATGCTGGCCAGCGGCGGCTAAACGCTTTGGCAACCACGGTAGTTCCTCCGCGCTGGCCACCGGAATAATGCCCCGCCGGCCGCGCCAGCCGGTGACCGTTAAAACGAAGGCGGAACTTTCGGTCCGCTTGCGCCGACCTACCAGCCCCGCCCTCGCGCCGCGTCTTTGCCCCGCCCTCCGTCACACCGGCGGGGACTGGACCACCGGGCTGGGCTTGCGTATTCCACTCCGCGCGCAGCCCCATGCCACGCGCGCTCCGGAAACCCGCCTCATCGCGCGCAAGTGCTCAGCGCGACAAAACCAGCCGAAACCCGCCGTTGTAGCCGCGACACGAGCCGTCGTAGACGTACCGGCACGCGCACCGCAGGTCGCCGGCATTGCTGTAGTCCCACGACGCCCCGCGCCACGCCCCAAACGCCTTGCCTGTGCTGTCCGATGCGCACGCCTCCCATACATTCCCGCCCACTCCATACAACCCCCATGGGTTCGCCCAGCTTTTCTCTACCTCGCACGTCACAATGTGGCCGTCCTGATACCCGCCTTCCACCTGAGCCCATCCTGAAAAGACCTTCGTTTCCTGTCCCGCATAATTCCCCGCCTGCCCGCTGCGCGGCGGCCAGTTGTTGCCCCAAGGATACTCCCGACCATCGCCGCATTGGCAATACGTCATGAATTCCTCCTCGCTCGGCAGCCGATACCGATACCCCGGCGGCAACGCCCCCGCCGCACGATCCCGCTCCGTCAGCCACTCCGCATACGCCTTCGCATCGTCGAAGTTCACATACACCACTGGCTGCCGATCCCCGTTCAGGCTATACCCCTTGAAACTTCGCGAATCGTGTCCCGGCTCCTTCTTGCGGTATTCGCCGTTGGTCACCTCGTACTTCCCTACCCACATTTTCAGCGCCTCGATCCACACAAACTCCATCCCCGTCGTCGGCGAACGCCAATCGTGACCGGGAACTGGTTTATCCTCAAGCGCCACCCGCTGTTCCCGCACCCCTCGCCAGTCGGCGGTGACCGTAATCGGATCGGCCGCGTATCTGCGCCCGCCCGCCTCGTAGCTGATCTTGGCAGTGCAGCGTTCGCCTTCGCGCAGCGGAATGAGCTGCGAGGAGCGATAAGTCCGCCCGCCGATCGCGATCGTCCCCGCCACTTCGTGGCCGTCCACGGTGGTCACCAAACGCCACCTCGGCAAGTTTTCTTCCGCTTCGCGCTTGAGCGCTTCCGCCTCCCGATGCCCCGCCTCCAGCTCCAGCACCTCCTCGGCCGACGCCAGAACAGTTTTCCAATCTCCTCGCCCTTTCGCCTCCCGCGCGCGGGCCAAGCCCCGCTCCCGCGCTTCTGCCACCGCACCTTCCAGCCCCGCTAACGCCGCCTCGTACGCCTTCCGCCCCTCCTCCGGATTCTTCCAACTCGCCTCACCTTTCTGCGCCTGCTTCTCGCACTCTTCCCATTTGGGACCCCCATACCTTTTCAGAAATTCCCGGTGCGGTGCCAGCTCCTTCTCGTACGCCATCCTTTTCGTCATGTACGCTAAAAATTTCTGCGCCTGCGGAGACCCCAACAAAACCTGCGCCCAACGAGTGGCGGCCTCCACACTCCCAGCCTCCAACGCAGTCTCGAAACAGCGACGGCCTACAACCTGAAGACTCCCAAATGCAAGTGCCCCCAGCACTGCAAGCGCCATAATCCCGATCCGCACCGCCCGCTCCCGCCGCCGCCGCAACACCACCTCGCGTGCCCCAACCAGCGCCGCCTCCACCCTTTGATGCCTGGGCGACCCCTCCACCAGCAGCGACTTCAGCTTGCCCCCCAATTCCATGACACCTTTCCACTCCCCCCTTTCCACTGCTGACTCGAATCGCCCCCACAAAGTCTCGACCTCTTGCTGCCGACGCCACGCCATCTCCATCAGGGCTTGGCAGCCCCATTTCCGCTGGCCATCCGACAGAGAAATATCCTGCCCCGCCTCCTCCAACAGTCCCGCACATAGCTGCACACATCGCTCAAAGTCGTGCCGATCCCATGCCTCCATGATGCCACTACCGTACTCAACCAACGCTCGCATCCGATGTAGGGCCTTCCTCAGGTCCTCCCGCCCCTTGCGCAAAACCTCCACTACCTCACGATCCTCAGAAGCATCGCCCTCCGGCAACGATTCCAACTCCGCCCACCCCCGCTC
>Ga0209101_1002002_pt1 | contig 14130 bp, 11 predicted proteins | sample ConPoolayeCmetaG_FD_185481 | JGI IMG/M metagenome (GOLD analysis project Ga0209101, IMG submission 185481) | Hot spring microbial mat communities from California, USA to study Microbial Dark Matter (Phase II) - Cone Pool mat layer C metaG... ... | reverse complement strand
GCGGGCTGGCGCGCTTCATCGCCGACGACCAGACCAAGGGCTTCGGCACCTACGACTTTGGCCTCCTGCGCTGGCTTGCCGAGGGGCGGCTGGTCATATTCCCCCAGCCCCTGCGCGACGCATTGGAACTGCCCTACGTGGTGGCGATTCCCATCCCGTTCGTCCTCCTGATCATCGTCGCCGTCGCCGCGTGGGTGCTGCTGCATCGCTCGGTGTACGGGCGCTATCTGTTGGCCGTGGGGCGGAACGAGGACGCCGCGCGGTATTCGGGCATCAACAGCCGCCTGATGATCGGCAGCGTCTACGTGGTCTCGATGGCCCTGGCCGGGATCTCCGGAACCCTCTTCGCCCTCTACACCAACTCGATCTCCCCGGCCTCGCACGGCAACTTCTACGAGCTGTACGGCATCGCGGCCGCGGTGCTCGGGGGATGCAGCCTGCGCGGCGGCGAGGGCTCGATCCTCGGCATCCTCATCGGCGCTGCGCTGCTTCAGGTCCTCCAGAACCTGGTCAACCTCCTGGGCATCCCCAGCTCGCTCAACTTCGCCGTAATGGGCGCGGTCATCCTCATCGGCGTCGTCACCGACCAGCTCCTGCGCCGGCAAAGGCAGGCGGTGCGGGCGCGGGGACAAGGCTTCCCGGTCCAGCCGCTGGCGGGCCACGACCCGCGGGCGATGTGAACCTGAACACGGAACTCCCGGAACTCCCGGAACTAACTTGACAGAATCGGGGCACGTGCTATTAATACAGAGCCATGTTCCTTTGGCTGTCTCTGCGCCTGCTGATCGCCGCGTGGCTTATCGCCGCCATCGGCATGATTGTGCCGACGCACGCCCATGCCCACATGCCGGGGCCGCCCGCGGGCGACCATCACGGCGCCGACGAGGAACATCCACACCACAGCGACGACTGCCCCATCTGCCATCTGGCGTGTTCGATTTCGCTGGATGTGCCTGTTGTCGTGGCCGTCCCGCCCCATCTGCCGCGGTACCAGCCGCCGGTGGCGACCCCCGAATCGCTCGTGACCGTGCGGGCGATCCTGCCTTTCCACGGCCGGGCTCCGCCTGCATCGGCCTGACCTGCGTTCTTCTCTGAACACGAACCCTCTGAGTCCGGCGGTGCGCGCCGACTGATCTGGTTGGTGTGCGGCTCACGGGCCGCACGGTCAGTGCCAGGGCGCGCCTGCTTCCGGAAGGAGCAGATCATGCTCGTCCACAGCAGGAGGCTCTGCGCGCCCATGCGCGCGGCGTTCACCCTCGTCGAGCTGCTGATCGTCATTGGCATCATCGGCCTGCTGATGTCGCTGTTGATGCCTGCGCTGTCGAAGGCACGACGGACGGCCGACCGTGCCAAGTGTCTGGCCAACATCCGTAACATGGCGCTTGCCCACTGCATGTACGTGAACGACAACAACGGACACATCATCCAGGCAGGCCTGGCTCATGGCGGGATGCATGGCAATGAGGACGTCGCCTGGATCAACACGCTCCAGCGTTACTATCAGGTGCCCCTGCTGCGGCGTTGTCCGTCGGACACGAGCGTCCACTGGGCCACCGACCTGGGCGGCGAAGGAGTGCCGGTGCCAGGCAGCGGCGGCAGCCAGTTCCGCCGCAGCAGCTACGGCATCAACAACTTCCTGGATAAGGAATTGTGCCCGTGGGGCGGACCCTACGTGAAGATCACCCAAATCCGCCGCACGGCCGCCGTGATTCATTTCCTGGAGATGCCTTACGCGGGCCCCTACGCCGGCTCAGACCATGTGCACGTTGAGACATGGTTTCTGCATCCGATGCCGCCCGCCAAGGCGTCCGAGCAGATGCAGATTAACGCGCATGGCGGCCAGCCCAGGTCCTGGAGCGGCGTGGCCAACTACGGCTTTCTCGATGGCCACGCCGAGTCGCTTCCGTTCCGCGAGGTGTTTGTAGACATCAATCGCAACCGATTCGATCCGCTGGTAGCGCACTGAGCGGCCGCGCGTCGCGAGAGGAGCCAGCAGCGGAATCTGTCCGAAGTTCGCAGGCCATCGAGGATCCAGAGCACTTAAGCCTGCTTCTTTACGCGAGTCACTGACGGCCAATGCAACAGTTGTTCAGCCAACAACACTGTGTCCGCAACCTCGGCGTTGGCGGCCGCATCGCCACCCTGGCCGCCGCAGCGGTGGTCTGTGTCGCCATCGGACAGGTTGCTCAACATGCGTACGTGATGGCGGCGATGGCTGCATTCATGCTGGTGTTGGGTCTGTTCTGGCCGTGGTTCATCCTTCGGTTTGTCTCCGCATCATCGCACACTCATCTGATTCGCACTCGCGTGCCAGCAGGCGTGGAACTGAAGCTCGATGTCGGCAGCCGATGGCCGCTGCCGCTGCCGGGTATTGAGATAGGCTCGTCCACCTCCGCCAGTTGCATATCGATTCCTGTTTCTCCCATAACCGTCTACCCTGGGCGCCATGCGGTACCGCTGGGGATCACGGCGAGACGGCGCGGCGTGTTTTGTCTCTCAAATCTCACAATCGGCACATCATTTCCATTCGGATTGTTGCACGGACGGCGCGCCGTCAGGGGAGCGGGGCGATTGGTCGTCTGGCCGAGCGCTGCTCCGGTGGCTGCGACCGCATTGCGAGGCGCAAGTTTCACTGTGGCCGTTGACTCTGCCGGGTCGCGTGTCTCGACGGAGGGAGAACTGGCCGGGGTCCGCGGGTATCGCCGGGGCGACGCCATGCGAAGCATCCATTGGCAGCAGACCGCCCGCCACGATCGGCTGATCGTCATGGAACGGGTCGGCAACGAGCGGCGGGCCTGTGTGGTGTGCCTCGATACCAGGCGCAGCTCATATGACGACGAGGAGTCGTTCGAACGCGCCGTCTCCATCGTTGCCGGCGCCATCGAACGGGGCCTGCGCGAAGGGTTGAGTGTGGAACTGAGGATCGCTCAGGCACGACTGCCGATTACCGATGATCGCGAGCTTGCCAACGCGATGGATGCGTTGGCGGAAATCACCTGGAGCGACGCGATTGAGTTGCCCGCCGGCCTGTGCGGCTTGTTCGTCACCACGGCCAAAGGATGGTCTTCTGTCGCGCGAGGAGGCTTTCAGCCTTACCTTGTCACCGGAGGGCATCCATGACCTGGGCAACGGCAACATGGCTGCTGCTGGCGATCATGGCCGTCCAGTTGACGCGGTCGTCCTACATGGCCGTCGGATCATCCATTGTGGCGGGTCTGATCGCGTTTGCGGTACTGCTCGGCGTGCGTCGTGCGCTTCATCGACCGCTTTCGCGGACTGGTGTCACTACCCGCAGGCGATTGACATACGCTGTCGGCGCGAGTCTGGTGGCAGCCATTGTCATCGCCTCATCTTTATCGATCCTCCACCTTGCAGGAGAAGAGATTGTTCTGCTGGGCTTGCTGGCATTGGCGTCGGCTCTCTTTGTCTGTGCCGACGACAACCCGTCCTTACGGCAGACCGCGTTAACCTCGGCCGTCGTTGTTCCGTTTTCGCTGCCCGGAATCGGTGAGGCCTGCCGCCTGCCTCTGATTCTGGGCGCAACAGCGTGCGGCGCCCTGTGGTTCATGGTTTCGATCAACGCCTCGCCAAAGGACCGATGGAGCTGGACCTACGCGATGGCGATGATCGTGATGCTCATCAGCGTCTGCCTGCTGGCACATCACCAGATTCAACCCACTGTTGATGAGAATCCCTGGTACGCCGCATGGGTTCCCACATCGGGTGGAAACGGTGCTGGCGACGAAAACGCGCGCCGCGGCACCGGCGACGGCCCGGACGAGATCAGCGGTCACTCGGCCGAGTCCATTGGTTTCGATCATGGCGAAACCTTCTCCGAGTCGGGCAGGGACGGTTTATACGACCTGTGGGTGGAGAGCTACGGCCAGCCAGTTACGTCACAGGACCAGCAGAAAATGGTGGGGCTCAACCAGGACAATCTCCGGATACTGCATGGCAATGATCGGGAGAACCTGAAGGTTGGCCGGACTTTCGCGATGCACCGTCAGCGCAATCCGGAAGCACCGACAAGCCGAGCGGATGTGGCGGCCGAGGCAAAAGTGTGGATCAAAGGGCCGCTTCCGGTCCATGTGCCGCTGGCGGTCTTTCACGACTTCGACGGCTGGTGCTGGCACGTTCTCGATCACGGCAGGCCGCTCGTGCCGGCGCGCAGGCTTGACGATTCGGCCTGGATGGAATTGCTGCACCGGCCCATCTCGCCGGCGTTTTCGGGGACAAACGAATACGAGATCCGTGTGGGGGATCTCGGTGGTGACGTTCTGCCGATGCCGCCTCTGGTCGAACGGTTCAAGATGGGGCGCGTGATGCGGCCCGACTTTTTCGCTTCGACGCGATCGGGGCTCGTCCGCCTGGCGCGACGTACAGTGCCAGTGGGCGCCACGCTGAGCGTGGTGAGCAGGCATGTTTCGCCGTCGCGACTGGCCGGCCTCGAGCCGGCGTTGCCGAAGCATTCCGACTCCAGCGTGCTCGATACACACTTCATCAGCGAACACGTGCGGATGCTCGCCATGCAGTGGGGTCAGGGCCGGCAACGCGGATGGCGGCAGATCCGGCAGGTGCTCGAACAACTGCGCTCACAGGTTGCGCTTGACCGCAACGCGCACGATGCGACGATGTCGCCTCCGGTCGATCCGATACACCACCTGCTTTTTGTCAGTCGCAAGGGCGCCGATTACCAGATTGCCTCGGCTGCGGTGATGCTGTTGCGGTCCCTTGGTTATCCGACGCGGCTCGTCAGCGGCTTCTATGCGAATCCGGCCGATCTCGATCAGCGCAGCGGTTATGTCGCTCTCGACGCCGATGATCTTCATTTCTGGATTGAAGTACGTCTGGCCGACGGCACCTGGATCACGGTCGATCCGACGCCGGGCTATCCCCTGCTGAACCTGCCCATGCCGCCCCGGGAATGGCTGACGACCGCGTGGCACGGCGCGCGCAGCATCGTCACAGCGCACCCCCTGGCATTCGGCGCGTTCACCTGCGGCCTTGCTGTGATCCTGCTGACGCGCCGGCGCTGGATCGATGCCATCGCCACGACCGTGTGCCGCCTGCGCGCACATGACCCGCTGCTCGTGCTGCGCGTCATCGAGCTTCGCGCCCGCCTCGTCCGCCGCCCGCGGCCGCCGGGCATGACCGTCGGGCGCTGGCTCAATTCTCTCGATCGTGACGGGGCAGTGTTGCCCTTCATTCGGGAACTGAATCGGCTGTTGTATTGCGACCATGCTTGCGCCGGCCGCAGGGCGGAATCGGGCCACGGCAAGGCGGCGCTGGACCGTCTGACACTGAGGACGTTGAGATTCATGAGCCGCTGAACGCTTATGACTTCCGTTGAATATCCTCCATCGATCGGATTGTGCGACCTCATGTTCGCCCCTCAGACGGCGATCCATCGCATGCGCACGGCGCTGAACAACGCCTTGCGCGGCAAGCCGGAAGTCGTCGAGCATGTGCTCGCCTGCCTGTTGGCGCGTGGCCACTTGTTGATTGACGACCTGCCCGGGCTGGGCAAGACGACTCTGGCCAAAGCCCTGGCCGCCTGTGTGGGCGGACGCTTCAACCGCCTGCAATGCACGCCCGACCTGCTTCCCGGCGACGTGACCGGCTTCAGCATCTTCAACCAGAAGACGCGCGAGTTCGAGTTCCTGCCCGGTCCGGTATTCGCGGACGTGCTGCTCGTTGACGAGATCAACCGCACCACGCCGCGTACGCAGAGCGCCTTGCTCGAAGCGATGGCCGAGCGCCAGGTGACGATCGACAACGTGCAGCATCGACTGAGCGAGACGTTCTTTGTCATCGCCACGCAGAATCCCGCCGATCACCACGGGACCTACCCTCTGCCTGAAGCACAACTCGATCGCTTCGCCATGAAACTGCGGATCGGGTATCCGCAACGTGAGGAGGAAATGGCGATCCTTGCCGCCGCTGTTGGCCCGCGCTGCGATGGTCGTTCTCCAGGCATCGACGCGGCCTTGCGGGCGGGCGACCTTGCTCGTCTTCAGCGGCGAGTCGCTGCCGTCACCGTTACCGAGGCGGTACGGGGGTACCTTGTCGATCTGGCGGCGGCCACCCGATCGCATCGCGAGATCGCGCTCGGCCTCAGCCCTCGCGGCCTGCTCACCTGGCAGCGCGTCGCACAGGCCAGAGCGTTCCTGGATGACCGCGACTTTGTAATCCCGGATGACATCCAGGCTGTCGCGGAACCGGTGCTGGGCGTTCGCCTTGGTATTGCAGGCGACGCCCCGACGATCATCAGAGAGATCCTCGACAGTGTGAGCGTCCCCACGAGGAGTCGCCAATGAACCAGGTCGTCGAACTGGTTGCGGTGGTTGTTCTAAGGGCGCTGCAGGCCGCCGTCTGGTGCCTCCCCACCCTGCTCTGTGGAATGGTGGTCGCCGGCGTCCTGCGAGCCGTCGTCGGCCAACCCTCGGTGGCGCGGTGGTTCTCGCGCGGCACGCGACTCGACCTTGTTCGGGCCTGGGTTTTCGCCTTCTTTCTGCCCACCTGCTCGATCGGTGCCCTGCCGGTGCTCGTTACACTGCGCAGGCAGCACGTCCGCTGGGGGCCGCTTGTAACCGTGGCGCTGGCTGGTCCCCTCGTGACCCCCTGGACCCTCGGATATCTTCTCGACCGGCTCGGCGCTGCGGTAGCGTTCGCGCTCATCGCAGGCAACGCGATTCTCGCCCTTCTCGCCGGTCTGCTCGCCGACCGCAGTACCACACCGCGTGCTGTTGAACCGCTCTATGAGCGCATGCCATCCAAATCGGTGCTTGCGAACATGCTCTGGGCGGCAGCAAAGTCGGTGGATCGCCGCGTCCTGGTGTTGATCGGCCTCGCACTGGCCGGAGTGGGAGTCATCGCGGCGTGTATCCCGCCGAACGCGGTGGGTGACCTGCTGGTCGAGCGAACGGCATTCCATGCGATCGCGTTGACGGGTTTGTCGCTGTTCACGTACGCAACTCCCGAAGTGGCGGCGATGCAGTCCGGGGAAGTACTTCACGCCAGCGCGATGCCCGGCCTCATCGTGGCGATGATCGGCCTGGGCTCCGCCGTCCATCTCGGCACGCTTGTCGCATTGGGCTTTGTCGTCGGCGCGCGCCGCGCGGCTGTTGTTCTGGCGGTGTTGCTGGCCGCTACAGGCGCCCTCGGCTACGCCGTTGATCGGTTCACTTACGACAACACATTTCTGCCGGAACATACGCACGCGTTTGAAGACCTCGGCAGGCCCTTTGATCTGCCTGGTCATCCGGACGGACCGATCGCCGGTTTTGTCGATCGCACCAGACGACTCTTCGGGTCCAATTCGCTTGCGGCGGGCGTCGCCATCGTTGGTCTGCTGGCCTTCGGACGATGGCTTGATGCTCGTCCTGCCGTCTTCGACCCGCAGTGGATCGGTATGCGCATGGCGCAGGCCGCGGGTGCATCGTTCGTTGCCGGTACGGCGATACTTGCGACGTTCACCTACTACCCGCCGCCTGGCATCGTCCAGCAGGAGCTCCGGGCGGCATCGGCTGAGTTCAATGTGGCATATCGTCGCAATGAGTATGGTGCGATGCAACGCTCGGCCGATCTCATCGACCGTCGGCTCGCGCAGCTCGTCATACTCTCGCGTCTACACGGACATCCCATCACCAACGAGCAGCGCACCTTGTCCGCCGAGCTGCGTGTCGAGCTGGCTGCACTGCGTGCGAGACACGACAACAAGGCCGTCGGACAGGCCAGGTGCCTGACCTTCCAGAAACGGTTGAATGCGCTCTTGCGGACACTCACCGCCCGTCCGAACGAGCCAATCGGCGCCGTGCGATCGCAGTGCGCCGCATTCACCGCTCCGCTCCCGCAGGGGCATGCCCAGCCACGGCTTGTTCCTGGGCCACACCGTGGCTTTGTTGTCTTGCGACAGTTTCGTCGCGGTACAGCGCAGCAACTTCGGTCCGCCGGTGGCCAACGGACCGGCAGGAAGTCGCGAAAGGAGGCCGCAGAATAGGAATACTTGCTTCGTCCTGATCTGAGGTTCGTAGGTAATCAGTCTTCAAATCCATTCTGTTCTGACTTTTGGAGGTAGAGTAGAGTATGAGACTCTTCAAAGCATTTGCAGCAGTAGTAGGAGCCATCCTGCCGGCAGGCCTTGCCCTGGCGGAGGAGCACGACCACGACCACGACCATGCCCATGTCGACATCTTCATCGCCCGCGACGCCGCCAACCGGCTCTTCACGGGCGCTGCCGACCTCGATCACGGCCAGTACACCATTGGCCAGCGTGTTTATGGGCTGGAACTGGACGAGTTCCTGGCATCGACCAGTCCGGGGTTTGTGGCAGTGGCAGCCTCGAGCGTACCCGCCGGCTATCTGCCGCTGCCGCCGGCGACCCTTTTGTTCGTGGATATCGTGCCTCACACGATCAGCACCCTCAGCGCCAATCTGTTCTATTGGGATGGAGCCGGTGAGGTGGCATTCGGGGCCGTGCCGGAGGGAACGACCTTCCATCTGCAGCGGCTCTCGCCGGCGCAGGATTTCGCCGCCGATGGAACCAACACGACGCTGGCAGGCTTCCGTGTCGCCCAGACCACGGCCGCCGGCGCAATCCACTGGCACCCCAACTACCTGCTGGATGGTCCCGGCGCCGCCGCTCCGGCAGACGGCATCTATCTCATGCCGTTCCAGATGTCGATGTCCGGACTCAGCAACTCGGACACCGCGTTTCTGGTCATCAACAAGGGAATGTCCGAGCAGGTCCACGAGCAGGCCATGGACTACGTCGCCACCAGTGTCGTGCCCGAACCCGCGTCGATCGGCCTGGTGCTCGGTGCCGCGCTGCTCTGCCTGCGCCGGCGGCGATGAGCGGCTAACATGACCACGAGTAGAAAGGAGGTGGATCAAACAACGACCCCCTACCGTGCCGTCGAATGTGAACAAGTGCGGCCGCCACAGGCGGCTTCCTGTGACGGCCGCGTTCCGAAAAACAGAACAACCGTATTGTACAGGAAGTCTTGACCCATGGCCACACCACGACTTTTGACGACAGCCCTCGGGCTGATCGCTCTGATTGCGCCTGCATCCGCTAATGGCGCCATCTTCAACTACTACATCGGCCGCGACGGGCTCGTGAGCTTTTCCTCGGGCACCTATGCGGGCTATGTCAACCCCAACTATACGCGTGTCACCTTTCTCTACGCACATCCAAACCAGGTCAACCCATCCGGCAATCACTACCACGCCATTGGCGCATACAGCCTGACGGGTCCGGCCGAGCTGCCGGTCGTCAACTCGACCAACGCCAATAACCGGATTCCCGAGCGATACACGGGACAGCCACCCCTGACGCTGGTGCCCGGCACCGGAGTGTTTACGGGCAAACTGGTCAGCGCAGCCACGGCGGAGCACTACAGCGACCTGCGTATCCTCTCGGTTGATGCCCTGGCGGGGTTCCCCCCGGGCACTCCTGAGCACTTCATGTTCAACAGCTCCGGCGGACGCTGGGCCGGGTCCATGGCCGGCACCACCGTCGCGCTTCAGCTTGTTTCCAAGACTGCGGGGCTTCACATCTCGACGTCGAATGGCACCGAGATCCTCGCGAGTCCCGGCGATGTCTTTCCCCTCGGCGCGGGCGATGCCATCGACTTTACACCCGTGTTCTGGACCGACGGCTCGGCCGCGTTGGGCACCTATTCTGCGGAGTTACGCCTGCTGGAAACCTCCAGCGCCGTTCTGGATGGCGGCAGGTTCTTCATCGACTTCGCGGTCGTGCCCGAACCCGCGTCGCTTGGGCTGATTGGCCTGGCCGCGTGTGTTCTACTGCGCCGCCGATCTCGTATAGTTGGCAAGAGTTGAGGGGATGCCTGAAGGGGACATCCCCCGGCGGCGTGGCGCGTTGCGCCGCGCCGCCTTTTTTTGTTCATCGCTACGGATGCGCGCTTCTCCGCCGGCTCGAGAGGCCACCTTCCTACGCCGCCCGGGCCGCCTGCACGGCAGCGCGCAACTGGTCCCGGCGCTGGATCAATGACTCGATCCGCCGCCGCGCGGCGGCGATCGGCTCGAGCAGGTCCTGCATCCAACCCATCGCCTGCGCCGTCAGGCTCAACTCCGCTTCCGACCCCTCCCCGCGCACGCAGCGACCCAGCCACCGGTCCACGCGCCGCTGCGACGACCACTTGAGCACCAGCCACAGCGCCGTGAACCACACGGCCAGAAAACCAACGTTTTTCAGCAGATACCCCACGCCCATCATCTGCACGAGCAGCAGCGCCATCTGCCCGTGGCCCGGCGTGAGCCACGCCTCCAGCAGCGGCTGGATGAAGGGAAACCACGCAATGGCCCCGAACGTCAGGATCAGCCGCATCAAGCCGCCGGCCACGCTCGACGATCCGAACCGCCGTCGCAGCTCCGCGCGCTGACGCTCGATGGTCGCCGCCAGCCGGCGCCGCAGGTCGGCCACCGCCGCCTCGGCCTCGGGTGCCTCCCACAACTTGCGCTGTGCATAGACCGCGCCCGCCAGCGGCGAGGACTGCTGAAGCACCGCGAACGTCGATTGCACCAGCGACGCCAGCGGCTGCCCGCCGCGCGACGCCATCGCCTCCAGGTTGACCGCCACCATCTCGTCGGCGCCCTCCAGCCCGCGCTGCTGCTCCACCGGCAGCCGTCGCCGCAGTGCCGACAGCAGCGGCCCAAGCACCACGTGCAGCACGTTCACCACCGGCCACCGCGCCACCCGCTGGTTCATCAGCTCGTCGGCCAGCGCCAGCCGCCCCGCCGGGTCCTCCGCCAGCGCGGGAATGAGATGATCGCACAGCGCTGCCCCAATCCGCGCCGTCGCCTCTTCCTGAGCCGTCCGTTCCAGGCGCTCCAGGGCGGCCAGCCGCTGCTCCAGGCGCTGCGCCTCGACCCAGTCCAGCAGCGACTTGCCCTGCCACCCGGCCGCCTGCCGCATCGCCAGCGACACCGCCTGCGCCGGCCGCTGTCGGCCGAGCATCCGCCTCAATTCGGGCAGGTCGTGCTCATCAGGTCGCACGGCGCTGATGAGCCATACGCGCGGCGGCTGGGGCAGCCCCAGCACCCTGGCGATGCGCTGGGCATAGTCCGCGCCCAGCTCCCGCGCCCCCTGCTCGCCTTCGCGCGCGAAGACTTGATCCACCTTGTTGAGGCAGAAGATGAAGTTGGCCGGCGTGTTGCCGTCGGCCACCTGGGCAAGGAGCTGCTGCGGCCGCTGGTCTGCGTATTTCTCGACGCTCTGAATCCAGATGGGATAGAGCATGTGCCGCAGCATCCGCCGGGTGATCTGGATGTGGGCCGCGTAGTGGCTGTCGATGTCGGGCAGGTCCAGCAGCACCTGCCGCGCCAGCTCGTCGTTGTGGTGCTCGACGATCCGGTATTGCCCGGGAACCTGAGCATCCAGCAGCCGCTGAAGGGCCGCACGCTGCGACTCGTGGGCGTAGGCGAAGACAACGTCGGTGCCGGCCCCGAAGCCGCTGATATCGGTGATGCTCTGGCCGACCAGCGCGTTGACCAGCGAGCTTTTGCCGACGTCCTTGCCGCCGATGAGTCCGACGAGGTAAAGCCCGGCCGCGCCGGCCTGGAGCGCATCGGGGACCAGCACCGGTGCCTGCTCGTCGAGCAAAGGCGGCGGCGCCGCACCTGTGTGCGTGGCGACATCAGCAACAAGTTGCCGCAGGTCCGTGAGCATGATTGGCGCTGGCCACACATCATACAGCTTTCCATCGCTTTCGCATCGTGAGCGACCCCTGGCCATTGCTGACGCGACGGAGGGCGGCCACATGGGACCGCCCCTACAGCGATGCCGGCATTCCAGGCTCGCTGCCGGATCTCTTGCCACACCCACGGCGGTGGGCCGTGACGGCCGTGACGGCCGGCTTGACTCACGGCCTGACGATGCGCATAATCCGGCAAACTCGGTTCGGCCGAGACGATGCCCCCTTCGTCTAGTGGCCTAGGATATCTGGTTCTCAGCCAGAGGACAGGGGTTCGACTCCCCTAGGGGGTATTAGGCAAGTATTAGGGTCATCGCGCCCTGCCGCATTCTCCCGCAAAGCCCCGCAAATCGCGGGGTTTTTCGTTTTGCGGGCTTCGTTATGCGACGCCTTGCGGCCGTCTGCGTGCGGTTGCTGCGTGGCGTCCGCCGGGGCGGAGCCGACCGGTACCCAGGTCTCCGCGCCGTCCAGCCACTGCTCGATCAGGTATTCGAACTCAGCGTCGGATCGGTCCATCCAAACCAGGTTCACTTGCTGACCCGACACGGCCACCGCCGAAACCAGCAGGGGGCTTGCCAGCGCCGCCACCTCAAGCGTCGCATACCCCGACTCGCCGTTCGAGTTGGATGCGAATACGCGGTACTGGTATGCGGCGCCGGGCGTCGACCTCAGCAAGCTCCGCCTTGCCCGGGTCCTTGGAGGACGTCGCGTGAAGATCCCTGACGGTTGCATCGGCCGTCTCGCTGAAATCCGTCCGCCCCCCAAAGGTCTTCAGCCTGTCCACGTTCTGTTGGACGATCATCCCCAGAGTTCGATACCAGAGCACATAATGCTCCTGCCCCAACACAAACTCCAAGAGCCTGAAGTTCCGCCCATCGTACGCCAACTGCGAGGTGTAGAACGCCCGCAGTGTCCGGTCGTATGCGACAATGAGGGATATCCCCGTTTCTGCGCCGCCGATCTCGAACATGCCGTTGCGCGTGGCGGTGAGGGCAGGTACCATTAGGCGGTTGGACGAGCCATGAAACATGGTCCGGAAAGTCATCATTGTTCAGGTGCTCTTCCTGGTATCCAATGAGGGGCGCGTCGTCACGGGCGTGACCGTCGTGCCGCACTCGGGACAGCGGTGCGGGGTAGCGCGAAGGTCGTAGCCGCACCGTGGACACAAGCCTCGCAGCACTCGATACCGCCGGCGCCGCCGCTTCATTCCAAGCAGCCAATAAACGGGCACCACGCCTGTCAGCAGACAGACTGTCCACATGGGAAGGCACAACTCTATGCATCGGAACCGCGGTTCATCGGTCCGACGGAGCATGAACCTGAGCGACTGGTCCCAGTGGATTCCTCGAATCGGCCACCAACGAAAGTCGCCTTCGCATGTGTCTTGAGCGTAACCTGATTCCACCCACGCACTCACGTTCCACAGGCGCAGCTCGCCGTATAGACTCCCTTCACAAACGTCTAGCCTATGCTGAACGCGTGGGGCCACATTCCAGCTTACCGTAATACCATAGATGTAGGACACGAGCAGCAGCGCAAGCGCTGCGAGCCACACAGCAAGAGATGCCGGAACCACTAACCTGCGTGTGCACAATCTGATGAATCTCATCGCGGATTGTTCGGGGTAATCGTGCTCTCTCGAATCTCACGCACCTGTGAGTAGCGCAGGTCACGTTTCGGCCCTCCTTCAGTATGCATCAGATTCCAGAGGGCCGGATCATGTGTGGAATCCGGGGACGTTGTCGATAATCGTCGTGCTCATAGAGGTTTACAATGAAATTCTAGCACCAGCCTCACCGGGCGCTGACGACGGTGGTGCGGGTGGCCCGCTTAGGCGGCCATGGGGCACATGGCCAGCGCAGAAGGTAACAGTCGCCGACTGCACCAATTCGTGCCCAGGTCCCCGCATCGCTGACATTCGTTCTCGAAACATGCTTCACCACCTTCCCTTGACGCCCCGGCCGCGGGAAAGTTGCACCGGACACGACCGCCGCGGCCGCCGGGTGCTGGCACCGCCCAGCCGCCAGCTACGCCGAATGCTTCGTCGACATCCGCACGGCGTCCAATCCTCCGGCCGTATCACATGCCGCGCCGCGCAGAGACAGAGCGTTCAGCCGCTCACGAATGGAATCGACCCGCAGCATGTTTCACCTCACCCCAAAAGGCAGGCCGACCGGGCGGTGCTCGCCCCACTGCGAGCGGCCCCCGTCCCAGTTAGCTGCAAGCATTCGTAACGGATTGCCCACCCCTCGGTCAAGCGTCTGGCTTGTGGATCAGCCTGTCGGCTGTCTGCTCGTCTGGCAGGCACAGCCCATCCTCCGCGCCCCCAACGGGTCTGGCCGGGGCGGTATGGGAGAGTCTTGACACAAAAGCTCCGCACTGAGCCGGCGCCTATGGCGCCGGCTCAGTGCGG
>Ga0209101_1002001_pt1 | contig 14131 bp, 7 predicted proteins | sample ConPoolayeCmetaG_FD_185481 | JGI IMG/M metagenome (GOLD analysis project Ga0209101, IMG submission 185481) | Hot spring microbial mat communities from California, USA to study Microbial Dark Matter (Phase II) - Cone Pool mat layer C metaG... ... | reverse complement strand
GCCCTCCCCCGACCGCAGCCCGCTCGGCCGACCCGCAGAGCCCCCCCGGCGCAACGCGTGGGCCTGCCGCACGGCCGCTTCGGGCGGTTCCTCATACCGTCCGGCCGGGGGTCGGTCGCCCCGCGCGGCGGCTCCGACCGGTCCCGCGCAGGTTTCCTAGGGCAGCGGCGAGGTCGGCCGGAACTGGCCCTGGCCGTACTTGTCGGCCCAGTCCGGGCTCTGGTGGCAGTCGCGGCACAGCCGCAGCTCGCCGCCGCTGTGACACTCGTTGCACCGCAGGTTGCTGTGCAGCGTCAGGTCCATCGAATGCTGGAACGGCCCGATCGCGAACTCCTCCGGGCGCCCGGGAATCGGATTCAGGAACACGTGGCACGTTTCGCACGTCGAGCTGATCGGCGTCCCCGCGGCATCGATGTGCAGACCGTCGTGGCAGCGGAAGCAGCCGGGCGAGTTCAGGTGCCCGACATTCTCCGGGTAGGTGCGCCAGTCGACCTTCATGCGCGGAAAGAAGTTCCGCGCGTAGATCTCGCGGACGCTCTCCACCGCCTGCTCCACCGCGGCGCGCCGCGTGTTCCAGACGTCCGGGTATTCCCGCTGGTAGAACTCGGTCAGCCGGCGCCCGATCTCCTGCGCGGCGGCGGCCCGGTCGGGATAGTTGGCCGTCAGCGCCCGCACGGCTTCCCGCTTGATGTACGGCAACGTCGGATCGATGCGGTCAACGTTCAGGAATAGGTCCACCGCGGCCTGCGGGGTGCGGAAATGGTGCGCCCCGCGGTTGTGGCAGTCCATGCAATCGATGGTACGCATCAGCCCGGGCGGCGGCGGAGCGTCGGCCGGCCGGCCGTCGGATCGAAACACCCGCACCTCCCCCGAGGCCATCGTGTAGCGCACCCATGGGATCACCTGGAGGTGGGGGTCGGTCGCCACGTACTCGATCTTTCCCGACACGAGCATGTGCATGTGGATGCCCTCGACGCGGCCGATCGACTCGTCGGCCCCGCCGACCTTCAGCAGCATGCGGACCGGGCGACGCGTATTCTGCTCGTCCGGCGAGTAATGCACGTTCTCCTTGTACTGCCAGCCGTAGAACTTGGCCGGCCAGTGGCACTCCTCGCACGTGTCGCGGGCCGGCCGCAGCGCCGTGATCGCCGGCGGAATCGGCCGGTGATACGTCTCGAACAGGACCGCGAAGACCTGGCGGACGCCGGAGAGCTTCGATTTCACGAACCAGTCCGCCCCCGCGCCGATGTGGCACTCCGCGCAGGTCACGCGGGCGTGCGGCGAGTTTAGGTGCGCCGTCGCCTGCGGTTCCATCACGCTGTGGCAGGTCTGCCCGCAGAATCGCGTGGACTCCGTGTAGTGGTAACCCTCGTAACTCGTGATCGCGAGCACCGGCAGCACCACGAATAGGTTGAACAGCACGAATGCGAACACGCGTCGCCGGAGGCGCGGATTGTTGAGGTCCAGCGTCGGCAGACGGAAGCTCAGTCGGTAACGCGCCGCGTGGCGCCGCAGCCACAGCAGCTTCCACAGCATACCCACCGGCACAATCACCAGCCCGGACACGAAGATGCCCGGCAGGATCATGTACCCGACGATATCCAGATACGGGTTTTCCTGATCCGAAACGACCGCAAACGCCGCGTACGTCAGGATCAGGACCAGCCCCAAACCGACGAAGAAGAATCCAACCAGGGAGATCGGGTTGTCCAGCAGGCTGACCCGCGGAATGTCACTGCCGGGCGCAGCAGCGCCTGCCGCGGAACCCGGCGACCCGGGCGGCAACGAACTCATCAGGCGACCTCACGCTCTCGGGCCCGGTCCGCTGCCCACCGGCCGGGCGCCATTGGTTCAGATTTGCACCACCGCCTGACAGAATAAAGGGCCGCCGGGCCGCAGGCGACAACTTTCCGGCGCGCCAGCGGGCCGCCGGCGGCGGCCGCGGCCGGCCGCCGGAGGCGAGCGGCCCCGCCGCCGTCAGCGTACGTTGAAATATCGGGCCGCCGGGTGATACGCGATGATGGCGCTGGTCGACTGCTCGGGATCGAGCTGGTATTCCTCGCTCAGCGTGATGCCGATGCGCTCCGGCTCGAGCAGCCGCATGAGCAGCGCCTGGTCCTCCAGCCGCGGGCAGGCGGGGTAGCCGAAACTGTAGCGGCTGCCCTGATAGCCTTGCTGAAACAGCCGCTGAAGATCGCGCGCGTCGCGGTCGGCCACGCCCAGCTCAATGCGGATCTGCTTGTGAATGAACTCGGCCAGCGCTTCCGCCAGCTCCACCCCCAGCCCGTGCAGGAAGAGGTATTGCTGGTACTCGTTCTGCGCGAACCACTCGCGGGCGACCTCGCTGACCCGCCGCCCGGCCGTCACGATGGAGAACGCCGCCACGTCCACCACCCCGCCCGCGACCGGCCGCCAGAAGTCCGACAGACACCAGTACGGCGCCTGCCGCTGCCGCGGGAACGTGAACCGCAGCAGCTCGGGCCCGTGGGCCGCGGGCGGGTCGCCGGCGCGGGGCGGGGGCGCGTAGACGATCAGGTCGTCGCCGTCCGACTGGCACGGCCAGTAGCCGTAGATCGCCTGCGGTTGCAGGATCTGTTCACGCTGGCACCGCTCCACCAGCCGGCGGTAGATCGGACGCACCTCGCTGTCCACGTACCGCCGCCACTCCTCCGCGCTGCGCCGCTTCTTGCGGAAGCCCCACTGCACCTGAAACAGCATCGTCTCGTTGATGTAGGCCAGCGGCGCCTTGAGATCGATACGCTCCAGGACGCGGGCGCCCCAAAACGGCGGCTGGGGCACCGGCACCGTGTACGCAATGTCCGAGCGGACCCGCGCGCCGGCCGTGGTCGCCGGGAGCGGGGCCTCTCCGACCGAGGCCTCTTCGTCGTCCTCGGGGATGGGCTGAAGGCCGATGCGCTGTTCCAGTTCCGCGGCGAGGCTCGGGCGGCGCGGCGCCACGGGTCCGTCCGTCGGGCGGCCCGCGGCGCGCCCCGCGTCGACCCCGACCGGCACGGCCGCGTCCTCCGTCGACGCGGAAGATGCGGCCTGGGCGACCGCCCGCGGGCCGGCGATTTGCTCCATCAGCCGCAGCCCCTCGAAGGCGTCCTTGGCGTAATACACCGGGCCGCGGTAGACCCGCCGCAGATCCTGTTCCACGTACTTCCGCGTCAGCGCAGCGCCGCCGAGAATGACCGGCACGGTGATCCCCTGCTCGTTGAGGACCTCCAGGTCCTCGCGCATCACCAGCGTGGACTTCACCAGCAGGCCCGAGAGCCCGATGGCGTCGGCCTGGTGCTCGCGCCAGGCGGCGATGATGTTGCCGATCGGCTGCTTGATGCCGAGGTTGTACACCGTGTAGCCGTTGTTGGTCAGGATGATGTCCACGAGGTTCTTGCCGATGTCGTGGACGTCGCCCCGCACCGTCGCCAGCACGATCCGGCCGCGCGACGCCCCGGCCCGCTTCTCCATGTGCGGCTCGAGGTGCGCCACGGCCGCCTTCATCGTCTCGGCCGACTTGAGCACGAAGGGCAGTTGCATCTGGCCGGAGGCGAACAGGTCGCCGACGACCTTCATACCGGCCAGCAGGATGTCGTTGATGATCGCCAGCGGCGCGTGGCGTTGCAGCGCCTCGTCGAGGTCCGCCTCCAGCCCGACCCGCTGCCCGTCGATGATCCGCTGCTGGAGCCGCTCCTCGACCGGCAGGTCGGCGATCCGCGTCTTCGCCCCGACCGTCTCGCCCGCGGCGAACATGCCGATGAAGCGCTCGAGCGGATCGCCCGCCTCGCGGCGGTCGTAGATCAGATCCAGCGCCGCCGCCCAGCGCTCGTCGCTCACCTGATTGCGCGGCACGATCTTGCCCGCGTGCACGATCGCCGCCGTCAGCCCGCGGCGGCAGGCCTCCGCCAGGAAGGCGGAGTTGAGCACGACCCGCGCCGCAGGCTGGAGGCCGAAGCTCACGTTGCTCACCCCCAGCACCGATTGGCACCGCGGAAACTTCCTCATCACGCGCTCGAGGCCCTCGAGCGTCTCCAGCGCCAGCCGCCGATCCTCGGGGTTGCCCGTCGTGATCGGAAACGTCAGGCAGTCGAAGAAGATGTTCTCCGGCGCGAGGCCGTACTTGCCCGTGAGCAGATCGTAAAGCCGCGTGGCGATCGCCACCTTGCGGTCGGCCGTCTTGGCCATCGCCTCGTGCGGGTCCTCGTCGATTGTCAGCGCGACGACGGCCGCCCCGTATTGCCGGCACAGCCGCGCGATCTTCCGCACCTTCTCCTCGCCGTCCTCAAGATTCACCGAGTTAATGATGCACTTGCCGCCGGCCAGCTTGAGCCCCGCCTCGATCACGTCCGGCTCGGTGCTGTCCAGCATGAGCGGCACCGTCACCTCCGAGGCGAACCGCTCGACGACCCGCGTCATGTCCGCCACGCCGTCCCGACCGACGTAGTCGACGCACACGTCCAGCACGTGCGCGCCCTCCTGCACCTGCTCGCGCGCCATCCCGACCAGCCCCTCCAGGTCGCGCTCCGCCAGCAGCCGCTTGAACTGCTTCGAGCCGTTCGTGTTGCAGCGCTCGCCGATGATCAGGAAGCTGCCCTCCTGCCGCAGGGCGACCGACTGGTACAGGCTGCTCACCGCCGGCTCGGGCGTGACCGTCCGCCGCGCGGGAGTCCGCCCCCCGACCGCCGCCACCACCGCCGCCAGATGGGCCGGCGTCGTTCCGCAGCAGCCGCCCACGAGGTTGACGCCGTCCGTCGTCACGAACTCGGCCAGCCAGCGGGCCAGCTCGGCCGGCGTCAACGGAAAGTGCGCCCGCCCGTCCACCACCTGCGGCAGGCCCGCGTTCGGCATCACGCTCAGCAGACGCGTGCAGCTCCGGGCCAGGTACCGGATATGCTCGCTCATCTCGGCCGGCCCGGTGGCACAGTTCAGGCCGATGACGTCCACCTCCGGGTAGGCCTCGATCGCCGTGAGCGCCGCCGCGATGTCCGTGCCCACCAGCATCGTGCCGGTCGTCTCCATCGTGACCTGACAGATGAGCGGCACGCGCCGGCCGACGCGCTCGAACGCCGCGCGGGCCGCCTGAATGGCGCACTTGGTCTGGAGAATGTCCTGGCAGGTTTCGATCAGCAGCGCGTCCACGCCGCCGTCCAGCAGTCCGCGGAACTGCTCGGTGTAGCTCTCCACGAGCGTGTCGTAGGTCGTCTGCCGCAACGACACGAGCCGCGTGCCCGGACCCGCCGAGCCCAGCACGAACCGCGGACGCTGCGGCGTCGCGTACGCCGCGGCGGCCCGCCGCGCGATCTGCGCCGCCGCGACGTTGATCTCATACGTCCGCTCGGCCAGTCCGAACTCCGCCAGAACGACGCGGTTGGCCCCGAACGTGTTCGTCTCAATCGCGTCGCAGCCGACGTCCAAAAAGCTCCGGTGGATGCCCTCGATGGCGTCCGGCCGGGTGAGGTTGAGGATCTCCGAGCAGTTCTCCAGTCCCTGATAATCCGACAGGGGCAGCTCCAGCGCGTGAATGCTCGTCCCCATGGCTCCGTCGCAGACGAGCACCCGGGTGTGCAGAGTCTCCAGAAACGCCGCGCGCGCCGTCATGCGTGGTCCCGCAAAGCCCGGGGGCCGCAGCGCCGGCCCCGCGCGGGCCTTGCCGGCCTCGACCCACGAGCTATTATAACGAGCTTGCCCCCGGGCCCCGTGGCCCGGGCCACCCGCGAGGCGGAGCCCGACGACCATGGCCGTCGAACCTCTTGAACTGCTGTCGTTTCTGGCCCCCGGCGCCGTGACGGTCGAGACCGTGGAACGCACCGCGGACGCGGCGCACGCGTCTTTTCTCGCCCGCGACCGCTTCAACACGCTCGTCAACGAGTATCGGGCCAAGGTGGAGCAGGGGCAGGGCGAGGTGCTCAAGCTCGCGCTGGGCTTGTTCATCGTCGGCCGCTTCGCCGAGGCGCTGGAACAGTTCGCCCGCGGCCCGCGCGACCCGCTCCGGCACTGGTACGCCGGCGAGGCCGCCGCCACGATCGGCCGCTGGTCCGACGCCATCCGGGAGTACGAGCAGGCCGCCGAGCGCGGCTGGGACGCGTTCGCCGTGGATATGCGCATCGCGGCCGTCCACGTGGAGGCCGGCGACGTCGCCGCGGCCGAAAAGCTCGTTCAGCGGCACGCCGCCCACGGTCCGGACCGGGCCGACTGGCACTATGTGCGCGGCCTGCTGGCCGAGCAGCGCGGCGACCGGGTGGCCGCGGCCGAGGCCTACGAGAAGGCGCTCACCTTGGCGCCGGACCACACCCAGGCCCTCTTCCGCGCGGCCCGCCTGTTCGACTTGTTGGGCGACGACGAGCGCGCCCTGGAGTGCTACGACCGCCTGACGCGGCAGCCGCGGGCGTGGGTGAACGCCTTGATCAACGCGGCCGTCGTGTACGAGGAGATGGGCCGTTACGGCGAAGCGATCATCTGCCTGCGGCGCGTGCTCAAGGCGTACCCGAACCACACGCGGGCCCGCCTATTCCTCAAGGACGTCGAGAGCTGCCGCACGATGGTGATCGACGAGTCCGGCGAGCAGCGCGTCGACGCGCGGGCCCGGCTGCTGGAGATGCCGCTGACTGAGTTCGAGCTGTCCCAACGGGCGCGGAACTGCCTGAAGCGGCTGAACATCCGGACGCTCGGCGAGCTGGTGCAGATGACCGAGACCGAACTGCTGGCCCTCAAGAACTTCGGCGAAACCTCGCTGAACGAAATCAAGGCCCTTGTCGAGAAGAAGGGCCTGCGGCTCGGGGTGAAGCCGGGCGAAGCAGACGCGGCCGGCACCGCCGGCGCCGCGCAGCGCCTGCCCCACGTCCCCCCGGGGCAGGAGGCCGTCCTGGCCAAACCGGTCTCCGAGATCGAACTCTCCGTCCGCGCCCGCCGTTGCCTCCAGCGGCTCAACGTCCACACCCTCGGCGACCTGGTGCAACTGACGGAGGCCGACCTGTTGGCGACGCGGAATTTCGGGCAGACCTCGCTCAATGAAGTCAAACAGCGGCTGGCGGAGCACGGGCTCCAGCTCGCCCCACGCAAGCCCGGCTGAGGCCCGCTGCGGCCCCCCGCCCGCGACACCGCCGGTGAGTGCCGCCTGCGCTTTCGAAATCCGCTCCGTGGCCGGCGCCGCCCGCAGCGGCGTGCTGCGGACGCCCCACGGTGCAGTCGACACGCCGGCGTTTATGCCGGTCGGCACCTGCGGTGCCGTCAAGAGCCTCACCCCCGCGCAGCTCGCCGAGACCGGCACGCAGATCGTGCTGGCCAACACGTACCACCTCTTGCTGCGGCCCGGACCCGACATCATCGGGGCCCTCGGCGGCCTGCACCGCTTCATGGGCTGGCGCGCCGCGGTGCTGACCGACAGCGGCGGCTTCCAGGTCTTCTCGCTCGCCGACCGGCGGCGGATCGACGACGACGGCGTGGCCTTCCGCTCGCACCTGGACGGCACGCCCATCCGCCTCACCCCCGAGTACGCGATCGAGATCCAGAACCGCCTCGGCGCAGACATCATCATGGCCCTCGACGAGTGCCCGCCGCTACCCTCTGAACCTGCGGCCCTCACCGCCGCCGTCCGCCGCACGGTCGCCTGGGCCCGGCGGTGCCGTGCCGCCCATCGCCGCCCCGACCAGGCGCTGTACGCCATCGTGCAGGGCGGACTGGACCGGAACTTGCGCCGGGCCTGTCTCGCGGAGCTCGCCGCTCTCGATTTCGACGGGTACGCCCTCGGTGGGCTGTCGGTCGGCGAACCGCCCGCCGAGATGCACGCCCTGCTCGCCGAGCTCGGCCCCGCGCTGCCGGCCGACCGCCCGCGCTACCTCATGGGCGTCGGCACCCCGCGCGACCTCGTCCATGCCGTCGCGGCCGGCATCGATCAGTTTGATTGCGTGCTGCCGACGCGTAACGGCCGCAACGGCTACGCCTTCACGAGCGTGGGCGTGCGTCGCCTGCGGAACGCGGCCCACCGGCTGGCCGACGAGCCGCTCGACCCGGCCTGCGACTGCTACACCTGCCGGACCTTCTCGCGCGCCTACCTGCGGCACCTGCTGCTGGCCGGCGAAACGCTTGGCGGCACGCTCGTTTCGTTGCACAATGTGGCCTTCTATCAGACCTGGCTGCGGCAGATGCGCGCCGCGATCGCGGCCGGCACGTTCGAGTCCTGGCGGCGGGCGGCGCTGGGCGGCCCGGCGTGTGCGGCCGCGGCGGACGACGAAGAGTAGACGCAGGGGCGCGCCGCCGTGCCGCCCGAGCGCCTTGCGGAGGAGCACCCATGCTGACGACCGTTTCGATCCTGGCGCAAGCCGCCGCGACCCAGCCCAGTCGGCCACCCCCCTCAGGCCTCGAGATATTTCTAACGCAGTTTGCGCCGTTCCTGCTGATCATCGGCGTGTTCTGGTTTCTGATGGCGCGGGGTCGCAGCCGGGAGCGGGCCCGCTACGAGCAGATGCTGAACTCACTCAAAAAGGGCGATCGCGTGCAGACGATCGGGGGCGTGCTAGGCACGGTGGTCGACGTGCGGGACCACGAGGTCGTCGTGAAAGTCGACGAAACGACCAATACGAAAGTCCGGTTCGTCAAGAGTGCCATTCGGGAGGTTTTGCAGGAGGCCCCTTCGCCCGCCGCGCACCCGTCGGCACCCAAGTAGGCGCTCGCCGTCGCCCGCGCCGCGACTCCGCGAACCACGCCACGCCGTCCCGGGGCGCCGGCCCTAGGCGCCCTTCCAGTCGATCACTTTCAGCTCCACGCGCCGCTGGCCGTTCCATTCATCGAGGATCGGCTCGCACGCCAGCCGCACGCGGCGGTGTTCCGCCAGCTCGTCCGCCCAGGCCCCGTGGCCGAACGCGATCGCCCGCCGGTACACCCCATCCTGCCGTACGCTGAATTGCAAGTGCGTCCCGCTGCGCCCCACCACCCGCGGCCGGTCCACCAGCTCCACCGGTGTGGTCGCCAGGCGCGGCCGCGGATTGCCCTCGCCGAATGGCGCCAGGCGTTGCACCGCCTCCACCACGTCCGCCGTTAACGCCGAAAGCGCGACCTCATCGTCCAGGCGCAACTGCGGCCGCAGGTCGGCCGCCGTCAGCCGGCGGGCCGCCTCGGCCTGGAACGCCGCGGTGAAGGCCGCGACCCGGTCGGCCCGCAGTTTCACGCCCGCGGCCATCGCGTGCCCGCCGTAGCTGAGCAGGTGACCGCCGCAGGCCGCCAGCACCTCATGCAAGGGAAAATGCCGCACGCTGCGACCCGAGCCCTGCCCGATTTCCTCGTCCAGCGCGATCAGCACCGTCGGACGGTGGAAGCGTTCGACCAGCCGCGCCGCCACGATGCCGATCACGCCGGGGTGCCACTCGGCGCTGGCGAGCACGATGCCGCGCACGCTCTCCCGGTGGAAACCCCGCTCGAGGACGAGCGCTTCGGCCTGCTTGATGATCTGCCGCTCGACCTCCTGCCGCTGCCGGTTGTGGGCATCGAGCGTCCTCGCGATGGCGCGCGCCCGCTCGAGGTCCGCGCGCGTGAACAGCTCAACCGCCAGCCGGGCGTGGCCCATCCGGCCCACCGCGTTCAGCCGCGGCGCCAGCAGGAACCCCGCATCGTAGTCGTCCGTGTGTTCCTTGCCCGCCAGACCCGCCACCTCGCGCAGCGCGATCAGACCCGGATTCGTCGAACGCGCCACCTGCCGCAGTCCGAAGCTCGCCAAGATCCGGTTCTCGCCGATCAGCGGCACGACGTCCGCCACCAGCCCCAGCGCCACCAACGCCAGCGCCTCAACCAGGTACTCGCGGAACTCCGCCCGCACCCGGCTCGCGCCCGACAGCTCCTGCGCCAGCGCCCACGCGACCTTCCACGCGACCCCCGCCCCCGACAGGTGCGGATTCGGACTCGGCCCCAAAGCCGTCGGGTGCACGACCGCATCCGCCGCCGGCAGCTCCGCCCCGGGCTGGTGGTGGTCGGTGATGATCAGCTCCAGTCCCAGGGCCCGCGCCCGCTCCGCCTCGGCGACGGCCGTGATCCCGCAATCGACCGTCACGACGACGTGCCCGCCCTCCGTCGCGATGCTCTCGAGCGCGTCAGCATTGAGGCCGTAGCCCTCCTCGAAGCGGCTGGGGATGTAGAACCGCACGTCCGCGCCCGCCCGCCGCAGGATGTGCCAGAGCAGCGCCGTCGCCGTCACGCCGTCCACGTCGTAATCGCCGTAAATGACGATCGTCCGCCGCCGGCGGACGGCCGCCGCCAGCCGGGCGGCGGCCTGCGTCGCGCCCGGGAGCGTGTCGGGCGGCCGCAGCGCCCGCAGGTCGGGCGTCAGGAACGGGCCGACCTCCGCGGCGGTCGTCACCCCCCGGGCCAGCAGAAGCTGGGCGAGCAGCGGCGGCACGCCGGCGTCGCGCGCCAGCCGCTCGCGCTCGGGATGCGGCGGGGCGATGACCCAGTGCCGCTCGACCCGGGCCGCGGGTTCGCCGTAGTCCTTCAGACCGCCTCCGTTGCGCTCGAAGTCCCCGAAATCCCGGCTCATCCCCTGCGCCTCGTTGACGTCTGCGCCGTGTTGACCGCGCGCCGCGTCGACCTCCCAGACCCTCTCGCGCCGCACCGCGCGCCGCGCAGCCGTCCCCCCGCGGCCGCACACCGCCCGGGACACCGCGGCAATCTACTGCGGCCGGGCCCGCAAGTAACGCTCCAGCAGCACACCGTACCGCGCGGCCACGGCGGGCGCAATCTTGGCCCGGTCGGTCCAGACCGCCAGGTCCAGACCGGTGTGGATCGGCCCCAGCGGGAGCGGCCGCTCCGCGAACGCCTCGATCGCCGCCCGGATGAGGGTCAGCGCGTGGGCCGTGGCCGCTTTGAGGTTTCCGATGATCTCCGCCAGCAGCGCCTGCGGAGTCCCGCCCGGCTCGTGCGGCCGCCAGCAGTCGTAATCCGTCACGAGCGCCACGAGTGCGTAGCTCATTTCGGCCTCGCGGGCGAGCTTGGCCTCCGGCAGCGCGGTCATGCCGATCAGGTCGCCGCCCTCGCTCCGGTGCCGGAGCGATTCGGCGACGGTGCTGAAAGCGGGCCCCTCCATGCAGACATAGGTGCCGTTCGAATGCACGGTCGTGGCGACCCGCCCCGCCACAGTTTGCAACAGCGCGCGGAGTTGCGGGCAGAACGGCTGGGCGAACTCGACATGCACGGCCAGCCCCTCATCGAAAAAGGTCGGCGTGCGACGATACGTCCGGTCGATCACCTGATCGACGATGACCAGGTGCCGCGGCTGGATGTGCTCCCGCAGCGAGCCCACCGCCCCGCTTGCCAGGACGTGCGTTACGCCGAGCGCCTTGAGCGCGTAAATGTTGGCCCGGTACGGCACCTGCGAAGGGTTGAACACGTGGCCTTCGCCGTGCCGCGGCAGCAGCGCCACGTCCAGCCCGTGCCAGCGCACGACCCGCACCGGGGCGCTGGGCCGACCGAACGGCGTCGTGACATCGTGCACCTCCCCGCCCGTCTCGCCGAAGAGGGCCTCGCCCAGTCCCGTGCCACCAATCACACCGATCATGCCCGAACTCCGCCGACACACCGCCGCCCGCGCCCGAACTCGCCCGCGCGGGTGAGTTGCCCGCGGCGATCCCGCGTCCGCGCCGTGCACCCGCCGGCCGCGCCGCCGCGGATTCTACCGCCGCCCGCCGCGTCGCCCCAGCCGCCGCGCCCGGCCATCCGCCGCACGGGCCTGGGCTCAGCCCACGACCCGCACCGGCGCGCCCGTTGTGCCACTGCCGTTGACCCGCCGCCCGCGCCCGTCCACGCTACACGCCGGCCGCAGCGAGGATTCGCACATGTTCAGCAGCCGCGCCGGTTCGTGCCTGGGGCTCGCGCTGCTACTCGCACACGTCCCCACGCCCGCCCGGTCAGCGGGGCCGCAACTCCTGATCACCGCCGAGGACCTGCCGCGCATCCGCCACGCCTGCGGGGTCGGCCTGCCGAGCGCCACCCCGCCGCCCGGCGCCGGCCGCTTCGGCGCGCGCGCCCGCGAATTCCAGAGCCTCCGCGCCCACTTCGCGCACCGCCCCGACGGCGACCCGCTGGCCGGCGAAATCCTCGCCGCGGCGTTCCTCCAGCTCGTTGACCCCAGCGCCGCGAGTGCCGTCGCGGCGCGCACGTTTCTGAACCATGTTCTCGCGACCCCCCCTCCCGGCGACGCCCAGACGCTCGAACTCGTCCTTGCACTCGACTGGTGCTGGGAGGCCCTGGACCCGGCGGCCCGGGAGGCCTTCATCCTGAACCATCGCCCGCGACTCGCGCCGCTGACCGCCGGCGACAGCCCGCTCGACAGCCGCCGATTCCGCAACCGGCTCACCGGACTCGCCCTCACGCTCGCGCTGGACGAGAGCCGCGATCCGAGCCCCAGTTGGGGCCCGCGCCGGCGAACCCTCCTCGAGGCCGCGCGCCAGTACACCGACACGACGCTCCCCGCGTTCCTCGCCGCCCGCGGACCCACCCCCACGGGCCCGGCCGCCGCCGCCCGCGAGGAACTCGACACGGCCCTGCTCCTCGAGCTGGGCAGCCGCGTCACCCGCCGGGACCTCTGGAGCGCTCACCGCGCGACGGTCGGCCGCTGGCTGGAGCACTACATTGCCGCCCGCATCCCTCACCCGGCTCTCTGGCACCACTTCCTCCGCGACGATGCCGGCCAGGCGCCGCTCTCCCCGACCCCCGACTTCGTCGATCTTTACCCGCTGACAGCGCACCTGTTTGCGGCCCGGACGGGTGACCCGTGCGCGGCGGCCCTCGCCGCCGAACTGGCCGCCCGGCTGGCGGAGCCCGCGGCCGCCGTCGCCGGAATCTGGCACTGGGTGCCGATTGTCTGGGAGACCGCCGAGATTCCCCCCGTCGACCCCGATCGCTGGCCGTTGGCCCGCCACCTCGGCGGCGCCGTCGTTTTCCGCGCCGGCCGCGGCCCCGAAACCACCGCCGTCTGGATCGAGGCCGGCCAGCCGTTCCTTCGCCGCCGGCAGCACTATGACGCCGGGCACTTCCTGATCCATCGCGCGGGTCATCTCACAGTCGGCGGGGGCGACGACATCATGCAGGAGGCCGTACCCGGCAAGGCCGGCGAGCAGCGTCTGGGCCATGAGAAGGGGCCCTTCGACTTCGAGCAGTACTACACGGCGACGATCGCTCACAACGCCATCGTGGTCTGGGACGCCGCCCGCGCCGTCCGCTGGTACGGCGCCCTGTACCGCCCCGTCGGCGGCCAGCGCTGCGTCGAGGGCACCTGCACGGATTTCGCCACGCCGCTCGAAACGCAGGGCCGCGTGACCGGCCGCATCCTGGCCTACGGTCAGACCGACGCGGCCGCGTACGTCGCCCTAGACCTCGCTCCGGCCTACGAGCCGCGCACGCTGGCCGCCTTCACACGCGAGTTCCTGTTTCTCTGGGGCCGCGCGGTGCTCGTCATCGACCGACTCACCCTGCCGGCCGGTCGGGCCACGCCGACCTGGGTGGTAAACATCCCGTCCCGGCCCCGGGTGGACGGCGCGGAGCTGCGGGACGCCGCCCAGATCGCCGGAACGTCGCGCGCGGGCGGCATCTGGCGCTACGACGCGGTGCAGTGGCTCCGCTGGACCGAGGCCGACGGCGGCTTGTGGATGCGAACGCTGCTGCCGGCCGTCCGGCGCACCACGATCGTCGGCGGTCCGGCCCGCAAGCTGCTCATCAAGGGCGGACCCCACGCCGGCCGAAGCTACCTCGGCGGCGATGCCGACAGCTTCGAGCGACTGATCCTGCCGGCCGACCGCCACGGCAATGCCAACGCTTGGTACCGCCTTGGGGAGCCCACGCTGCTCGGTCCCGAGGTCGGCCGCGCGCCCCACTGGGGCCGCGTCGAGGTCGAGGCCGCCGAGCGGGGCACCAGTTTCCTGTTCGTCACGCTGCTCGTGGCCGACGAGGCTGCCGCCGACACGCCCCCGGACGCAGCCGTCGAGGTCGGAGCGGCCGACGTCGTGCTGAACCTGCGGGCGGGCCACGACGCCGCCACCGTCCGGCTGCCGATCGTCGGCCGCGGCGGCACGCTGACGACGACGCCGTTGACCTCCACCGCGCTGCCGCCGCCGCCGCGGTCAGCCCCCCACACACCCCCGCCGCCGGGCGGCGT
>Ga0209101_1001999_pt1 | contig 14137 bp, 24 predicted proteins | sample ConPoolayeCmetaG_FD_185481 | JGI IMG/M metagenome (GOLD analysis project Ga0209101, IMG submission 185481) | Hot spring microbial mat communities from California, USA to study Microbial Dark Matter (Phase II) - Cone Pool mat layer C metaG... ... | reverse complement strand
TCCCTGCCCGGCGGGCGGGGGGGAGCGGGACGGCAGGGTGCGGCGGGAGCCTTCGCTCTCTCGTTTGACTTCAGTCCTCTTTTCTGACATCGCGGCCGCGTGAGCCGAATCGCGCGGCACCCGGAAGTCTCGACGACCGGCCCCCGGCGGGCCGCGAAGGAAGTCTATCGACATGGTGGCGGCACTGCTCGGCAAGAAGATCGGAATGACCCGGGTCTACACCGCGGAGGGCGTGATCGTGCCGGTGACCGTGATCCAGGCCGGTCCGTGCGCGGTGCTGCAGGTCAAGCGGTCGGGTGAGGCCGACGGCTACGACGCGGTGCAGCTGGGTTACGAGGACGTCAAGCCCCACCGCTCCACGCTGCCGATGATCGGCCACGCGGCCGCGGCCGGCACCGGTCCGAAGCGCTACATCCGCGAGATCCGTCTGTCGTCCGCCCCCGAGGCGGCCCCGGGCGACGTCTGGACGGTGGAGCGGTTCGAGGAGGCCGGCGTGCGGTTCGTGGACGTCGTGGCGACCACGAAGGGGCGGGGCTTCGCCGGCCACATGAAGCGTCACGGGTTCGGCGGGCAGCCCGCCTCCCACGGGACGGAGCGCAAGCACCGGTCGTCCGGCGGCATCGGGGCCCACGCCCCCCGCGGGCTGGGCCAGAGCGTCAAGAAGGGCAAGCGCATGGCCGGGCACATGGGCCACGTCCGGCGGACCTCGCGCAACCAGCAGCTGGTCCGGGTGGACAAGGACAACCATCTGCTGCTGGTCCGGGGCAGCGTGCCGGGCCCCAACGGCGGATACGTGCTCGTACGGCAGGCCAAGACCAGGCATTGAGCGGGCGGCCGCGGGCGGCCCGACACGGCGGAACAGACGGCGATGATCAGCGTTCCAGTCTACAACATGAGCGGCGAGCGCACCGGCGAGACCGAGGTGGACGAAGCCGTGCTCGGCGGCAAGGTCCGCTACGACCTGCTGAAGCAGGCGGTCGTGCTCTGGCAGTCGAACCGGCGCCAGGGCTCGGCCCGGACGAAGAACCGGTCGCTGGTGGAGGGCTCGACCCGCAAGCTCTACCGGCAGAAGGGCACCGGCAACGCCCGGATGGGCACGGTGCGCACCTGCGTGCGGCGCGGCGGCGGCGTGGCCCACGCCAAGCGGCACCTGGTCTTCGAGCGGAGCATGCCCAGGCGCATGCGCCAGGCGGCCCGCAACAGCGCGGTGCTGGCCAAGCTCAAGAGCGACAGCGTGGCGATCATCGAGTCGATCGCGATGGAGACCCCCAGGACGCGGACCTTCTACGCCATGCTCCGGAAGGTCGGCGCCGACCGCGGCTGCGTCGTCGCCCTGGCTTCGCCCGACCCGGTGGTCGTGCGGTCGGGGCGGAACATCCCGCGGACCGAGATCGTGCCGGTGCACGACCTCAACGCCTACGAGATCCTGCGGCGGCGCAAGCTGCTGTTCACCCGGGAGGCCTGGGAGCAGGTGCTGGCCAACCCGGGAACCTGGCGGCGCGAGGCGGTTCCGGCCGCCGGGTCATGAGACCCCGACGGCGCCGGCGGGCGGCCCGGTCCGCCGGGGGCGCCGGGCCGATGACGGAAGACGGCAATGGACATCTACCACACGATCATACGTCCGCTGGTGACCGAGAAGGGGACGCACCAGAGCCAGCAGGCTCACGGCCAGACCCGCTCGCGGGAAGCGCGCGGCGGGGCCTACGCCTTCGAGGTGCATCCCAAGGCCAACAAGGCCCAGATCCGGCAGGCGATCGAGAAGATCTACGGCGTGAAGGTCATGGCGGTCAGGACGTCGAACCGCTCCGGAAAGCGCCGCCGTTACCGGATGCACTACGGGACCACCCCGGGGTGGAAGAAGGCGGTCGTGGTACTCCGTCCGGAATACCACATTGACCTGTTCTGACCGAGGCGGCGCGCCGCCGGCAAGGAAGGCGATTGGCTGATGGCGATCAAGAGTTACAAACCGACGTCTCCCGGGCGACGCGCCGGCATGATCAACCTGCGCGAGGAGCTGACCGACAAGCGCCGCCGTCCGACCAAGGCCCTGCTGGAGCCGCTGCACAGGACCGCCGGCCGCAACCACCACGGGAAGATCACCTCCTGGTGGCGGGGCGGCGGGCACAAGCGGATGTACCGGCGCATCGACTTCAAGCGCCGCAACGATTCCGGCCGGGCCACGGTGGTGGCCATCGAGTACGACCCCAACCGCTCCTGCCACATCGCCCTGATCGAGTACCCCGACAGGACCAGGAGCTACATCCTGGCTCCGGCGGGGCTCAAGGCCGGGGACTGGGTCGAGAGCGGCCCGCGGGTCGAGCCCAAGCCCGGCAACGCCATGCCGCTGCGCAGCATCCCGGTGGGCATGGACGTGCACAACATCGAGATGACCGCCGGGCAGGGCGGCAAGCTGGCCCGCTCGGCCGGGGTGTCCGCCCGCCTGATCGCCCGCGAGGGCGACTGGGCGACGCTGCTGATGCCCTCCGGCGAGATGCGGCAGGTGAACGTCGAGTGCCGGGCGACCGTCGGGCAGCTGGGCAACATCGACCACCAGAATGTGCAGATCGGCAAGGCGGGGCGAAAGCGGCACATGGGCCGCCGGCCGCACAACCGCGGAACCTCGATGAACCCCATCGCTCACCCGCTGGGCGGGGGCGAGGGGCGCAGCGGCGGCGGACGCCACCCCTGCAGCCCCTGGGGCAAGCTTGCCAAGGGCGGGCGGACGCGGAACCCCCGCAAGAACTCCAACAAACGGATCCTGCGCCGTCGCCGGAGCGTCCGGTACGGGCAGCTGACCCTGAAGCGGAAGAAGTGACCGGCCGGCCGGCCGGGCCTGCGGTCCGGTCGTCGGGCCCCGAGAGAGCGGCAGCACGATGTCCAGGAGCTTGAAGAAGGGTCCATACGTCGACGAGAAGCTGTACCGCAAGGTGCAGCGGGCCAAGGAGACGGGCGACCGGTCCCCCATCCGGACGTGGAACCGGGCGTGCACCATCGTGCCGGAGTTCATCGGCGCGAATTTCGAGGTGCACAACGGCAAGATGTTCCACAAGGTCTTCGTGACCGAGGAGATGGTGGGGCACAAGCTCGGCGAGTTCAGCCCGACCCGCACGTTCCGCGGGCACACCGCCGGGAGCAAGGCGGCCAAGTGATGCCGGGGCGGCCGGCGCACGGATGACGAGGGTACAGCGGTGGCAAAGGCATCCGATGAAGTGCGACAGTGGCGGGCGGTGCACCGTTATGCGCGCCTCAGCCCGCGCAAGGCGCGCCTGGTGATCGACCTGATCCGCGGCCGGCGCGTCGCGGCGGCCCAGGATATCCTGCGGTTCACGCGGAAGCGGGCCAGCCGGCTCATCGACCAGGTGCTGCGGTCGGCCGTCGCCAACGCCAACGAGCAGGAGGCCGACGTCCGGTCGCTGTACGTGAAGGAGGCCCGCGTCGACGGGGGGCCGCACATGCGGCGCTTCCGGCCCAAGGACCGGGGGCGGGCCCACCAGATCCTGAAGCGCACCAGCCACATCGTCATCGAGGTGGCCGAGGAGTGATGGCCCGGCCGGCCGCGGGCGCCGCGGGCGGCGGATGGCACACTGATGTCGGGGAACTGAACGTGGGACAGAAAGTCAACCCGATCGGATTCCGGACCGGCGTGACCCTCGACTGGAAGAGCCGCTGGTACGCCCCCAAGGCGGCCTACGGCGAGTTCCTGGTGGAGGACTACCGCATCCGCAAGTTCATCGACGAGAACCTCAACCGCCAGCCTCCCTACGCGGCGGTCAGCAAGGTCGAGATCGAGCGGACGCGCAGCGATGTGCGGGTGATCCTGCACACCGCCCGGGCCGGCCTGGTCATCGGACCGCGCGGCGCCGAGGTGGACAAGCTCCGCGAGCGGCTCGAGGAGCTCGTGGACCGCAAGATCAGCCTGAGCATCGTCGAGGTCAAGCACCCCGACCTCAACGCCCAGCTGGTCGCCGAGGCCGTCGCCGAGCAGCTCAAGAAGCGCGGCAGCTTCCGGCGGATCATGAAGATGCGCTGCGACGCGACCATGAATGCCGGGGCCCGCGGCGTGCGGATCCTGTGCAGTGGGCGGCTGGGGGGGTCGGAGATGGCCCGGGTCGAGAGCCAGCGGCGGGGCTCGATTCCGCTGCAGACCCTGCAGGCCAATGTCGATTACGGTTTCGCCGTGGCCCGGACGACCTACGGCGTCATCGGCGTCAAGGTCTGGATCTATCTGGGCAAGTTCGGCGAGGAGCCCCTGCCGGAAGTGGCCGGCGCGGGCGTGCGCCGCCAGCGGGGACGGCTCTGACCGCCGCGGCCCCGGCCGGCGGGGCCGCAAGAGGTGAACAGTCATGGCGATGATGCCCAAGAGGATCAAGTTCCGCAAGAGCCAGAAGGGCCGCGTCCGGCCCCGGGCGTCCCGGGGGAACACCGTCGCCTACGGCGAGTTCGGACTGCAGAGCCTGGGCTCCGGACACCTGACCGCCCGGCAGATCGAGGCCGGTCGCGTGACCGCCAGCCACTTCCTGCACCGCGAGGGGCGGGTGTACATCCGGGTGTTTCCGCACAAGCCGGTGTCGCGCAAGCCCCTGGAGACGCGGATGGGCAAGGGCAAGGGCGAGACGGACCACTACGCGGCGATCGTCCACGAGGGCACGGTGCTGTACGAGATCGGAGGGGTGCCCGAGGATGTCGCCCGCCGGGCGCTGGCCCTGGTGGCCAATAAGATGCCCTTCCGCTGCCGGTTCGTGACCCGGCGGCACGCGGTCTGACGGGCGGCGGCCGCAGGCGGCCGCGGGGCGGACCGGAGGAGCGACGATGAAGATCAGCGAGATGCGGGAGATGAAGACCGAGGAGCTGCACGGCGAGCTGGACCGGCTGCGCCGGCACCTGTTCGACCTTCGCAGCCAGGCGGTCACGGAGAACCTCCAGGATCCGTCGATGCTCGGCAAGGCCAAGCGGGACATCGCCCGGATCTTCACCCTGCTGCGGGAGCGCGGGGAGACGGGCATCGAGCAGAAGCAGTACCACCTGGAGTCGCTCGCGCGGCGACGGTGAGATCAGGGGCGGGTCGGGTCCGCGCCGCGGCAGCCCCGGCGGCGGCGGTTCACGGCGGAGAGCATGATGGCATCGGTGGCAAAGGCTCAGACACGCAGGCGGCGCAGGACGGAAAGCGGCGTGGTGACGGCCGCGCATCGGACTCCCAAGACCATCAAGGTCCGGATCGAGTATCTCGTGCGCCACCCGACCTACGGCAAGTACCTCCGCCGCAGCAGGATCCTGCACGCCCACGACGAGCGGCAGGAGGCCGGGCTGGGCGACCGGGTGCTGGTGATGGAGTGCCGTCCGGTTTCCAGGACCAAGACCTGGCGGCTGGTCAGGGTTCTGGAGGCGGCGCCGAAGGACTAGCCGGGGGCGGACGCCGGAACTGCGGTCCGGGCGGACGATGAACGGGATGCAGCCATGATTCAGTTGCAGACGATGGTGGACGTGGCGGACAACACCGGGGCCAAGCAGGCCATGGTGATCCGCGTGCTCGGCGGCAGCACCGCCCGCTTCGGCAAGCCGCGGCGGAAGGTCGCGGGCGTGGGCGACGTGGTCGTCTGCACCGTCAAGAAGGCCCTGGCCAACACCGACTACATGAAACCCGGCAACCGCAAGGCCAGGGTGGTCAAGGCGGTGGTGGTGCGGACCCGGCACGCGACCCGCCGCCCGGACGGCAGCTACGTGCGGTTCGACCGCAACGCGGTGGTGCTGATCGACGACCGCAAGGAGCCCAAGGGCACCCGCATCTTCGGGGCGGTGGCCCGGGAGCTCCGCGAGAAGGGCTACATGAAGATCATCTCGCTGGCGGAGGAAGTGGTCTGACGCCGCGGGGACGCCCGGGTCGGACCGGGCGCGGAGCCGCAGGGGCGGGCCGCCGGGCCTGAGGCCGGACGGCCGGATCGAACGAGGCAGGCTATGGCGTCGCACATTCGCAAGGACGACCTGGTGGAGGTGATCGCCGGCGACCACAAGGGGTCGCGCGGCAAGGTCCTCAAGGTGGACCCGGTCAAGGGGCTGGTCCTGGTGCAGGGCGTGAACATGGTGTACCGGCACGTCCGCCCCAGCCGGCGGAACCCGCAGGGCGGGCGGCTTCAGAAGGAGGCCCCGATCCATATTTCCAACGTGCTGCCGGTGGACGAGAAGACCGGCCGCGGGACCCGGGTGCGGTTTCAGACCCAGCGCGACGAGCGGGGTCGGGTGACGGCCAAGTACCGCGTGTCCCTCGGCGGGACGCGCCTCGGTGTGGTGAGCAGGCAAAGCGGCGATTGAGGCCCAGGCACCGGGCCGGCGCGCGGCCCGCGCGGGATGACTGACCATGACGCGTCTGCAGGAAAAATACACCAGGGACGTCATGCCCCGGCTCATGGAGTCGCTGGGCACCACCAATCCCATGAGGGTGCCGCGTCTGCGGAAGATCGTGATCTCCATGGGCGTGGGCGCGGCCCTGCAGGACAAGAAGCGGCTGGAGCTGGCCGCACGCGACCTGTCGGTGCTCAGCGGCCAGAAGCCGCTGATCTGCAAGGCCCGCAAGAGCGTGTCCAACTTCAAGGTCCGGGCCGGGCAGGAGACCGGCGCCAAGGTGACCCTGCGGGGCGCGCGGATGTATGAGTTCCTGGACCGGCTGATCAGCATCGGCATCCCCCGCGTGCGCGACTTCCGCGGCCTGAACCCCCAGAGCTTCGACGGGCGGGGCAACTATTCCCTGGGGGTGGCGGAGCAGTCGATCTTTCCGGAGATCGACCCGGCCGCGATCGAGTGGGCCCAGGGCATGAACATCACCCTGGTGACCTCGGCGCGCAACGACCGGGAGGGCCGCGAGCTGCTGACCCTGCTGGGCATGCCGTTCCGCACCGAGAAGGACCGGGCCTGAAGTCCCGGCGGAGCCCGCCGGGCGGTTGAAGGAATGGAAGGGTACGTATGGCGACGACGGCTTGGAAATACAAGGCCAACCAGCCCCCCAAGTACAAGTGCCGCGTGGTGCGCCGCTGTCAGGTGTGCGGGCGGTCGCGGGGGGTGTACCGGAAGTTCAGGCTCTGCCGCGTGTGTCTGCGCACCATGGCGAACCAGGGGCTGATTCCGGGGGTCAAGAAGGCCAGCTGGTGAGCGTGCCCGCCGCGGTCGCTCAAGAGCGAGGAAACCCAAGATGTGGAGTGACCCGATTGCCGACATGCTCACCCGGATCCGCAATGCGGTGCGGGTGCGGGCCCGCGAGGTGCGGGTTCCGGCCTCGAACGTGAAGGCCGGAATCGCGCGGGTGCTGAAGGACGAGGGCTACATCGCCGACTTCGAGCGGATCGACGACGGCCGCCAGGGCGTGCTGCGGATCCACCTGAAGTACGGCCCGACCGGCGAGCCGCTGATCACCAGCATCCGGCGGGAGTCCAAGGGCGGCTGCCGGGTCTATCGCGGCGTCCAGGAGCTGCCGCGGGTGCTGGACGGGCTGGGCATCGCGATCGTGTCCACCAACCATGGCGTGTTGAGCAGTCGGGAGTGCAAGGCGAAGAACGTGGGCGGCGAACTGATCTGCACGGTGTGCTGAACGGGTCCGCCCCGGCAGGCCGGAGGGGCCGCCCGGGGGCCCCGGCGAACAGGATGGATGGCGATGTCTCGGATCGGCAAGAAACCCGTCCCGGTTCCGGCCGGCGTCAAGGTGGAGCTGAAGGACCACGAGGTGCATGCCTCCGGGCCCAAGGGGAAGCTTTCCTGGCGCTACCCGGACGAGATCCGCGTGGAGCTCCAGGCCCAGGGCAGTCTTGTGCAGGTGAGCCGGACGCGCGAAACAGCCCAGGTCCGGGCCCTGCACGGTCTGACCCGGGCCCTGATCAACAACATGGTTCGTGGCTGCGCCCAGGGTTATGAGCGCAAACTGGAGATCTACGGCACGGGCTACGGATGCAGCCTCAAGGGGCGCAAGCTGCTGCTGAACTGCGGCTACATGGGTCGGGGCGTGGACCGCGAGGGAAAGCCCCGGGAGGCGCAGTTCGTGCTGGACATCCCCGAGGGTCTGACCGTGACCGTCGAGGTCCCCCAGGCCCGCGGCAACACCGAGCCGGCCCGGCTGACGATCACCGGGGCCGACCGCCAGGCCGTCGGGCAGTTCGCGGCCGAGCTCCGGGCGATTCGCCCGCCCGAGCCGTACCAGGGCAAGGGAATCCGATACGCCGGCGAGGTGGTCAGGCGCAAGCAGGGCAAGGCCTTCGCCAGCGGCGGTGGATGATGTGGCTGATCGGGCACCAGCGGTGCCGGCCCCCGGGGGCCGCACCCCGCCGGCGAGGCGACCGGCGGAGCGCGTCGCCGCTGAGCTCCGGATCTCCTGAGATCGTGGTGAGAGCATGAGCGAAACGGCACTCAAGACCGAACGGCGCCGGCGGCGCAAGCGGCGGGTCCGGGGCAGGGTCTTCGGCACACCCGAGCGGCCCCGGCTGACCGTCTTCCGGAGCCTCAAGCACATTTACGCCCAGGTCATCGATGATCAGGCCGGGGTGACGCTGGTTTCGGCCGGATCGACCGACAGGGATTTCCGGGCCCAGGCCGCCCACGGCGGCAACCGGGCCATGGCCGCGGCCATCGGGAAGATTCTCGGCGAGAAGGCCCGGGCCAAGGGCATCGAGCGGGTCGCTTTCGACCGCAACGGCTACCGCTATCACGGGCGGGTGAAGGCTCTGGCCGACGCGGCCCGGGAGGCGGGATTGAAGTTCTGAGCGGCGGGGGACGGCGGGCCGGTCGCCGGCCGCCGTCTGCCGGGCATTCGAGGTGCGCATGACCGACGAGAACAACCATCCGACGCAGGGCGAGTCGCCGGCTCCCGACATGCCGGCTCCCGAAACGCCGGCGGTCGAGCCCGCGGCGGCCGAGTCTGCAGCGGCCGAGCAGCCGCCGGCCTACGCGCCGTCCGCCGGGGGGCGCCGCGACGCCGGCGACCGCGGCGGCCGGCCCGGCTGGGGACGCAGGCAGGCAGGGCGGGGCCCCGGAGGCCGGGGTGGCCGCCGTGGCCAGGGCGAGCCGGAGACGGAGGTCGACTCGGGCGGGTTCGAGGAGACCGTGGTCCGGGTGTACCGCTGTGCCACCGTGGTCAAGGGCGGTCGCCGGTTCAGTTTCGGCGCCCTGGTGGTCGTCGGCGACCGCAACGGCCAGGTGGGGGTCGGCTACGGCAAGGCCAATGAGGTCCCCGCGGCGGTCGAAAAGGCCGTCAAGGCGGCGCGCCGCAACGTGGAGCGGGTCTGCCTCCACGGCACCACCGTGCCTCACCGGGTCATGGCCAAGTACCGGGCGAGCAAGGTGCTGCTGCAGCCGGCCAACAAGGGCACCGGCGTGATCGCCGGGGCCAGCGTCCGGGCGGTGATGGAGATGGCCGGGGTCAAGGACGTGCTGACCAAGGTTCACGGATCGACCAGCCCCAAGAACCTGGTCAAGGCGGCCCTGGAGGGGCTCAGGCGGATGCGGTCGCGCGAGCAGATCGAGAAACTGCGGAAGGTCGCCCTGGTCTGACATCAGGGCCGGCGGAGTGCATCGACGATGATGATTTCGGAGGTGACCGCACGGGGACGCCGGAATCGCCCGCGCAAGCGCGTCGGGCGCGGCATCGGCTCGGGCAACGGCAAGACCGCCGGGCGCGGGCACAAGGGCATGGGCCAGCACGGCTCGAACTTCCCCAGTCACCTGCGGGAAGGCGGACAGATGCCCCTGTTCCGCAGGTTGCCGAAGCGCGGCTTCAACAACGCCGTCTTCCGGACCGAGTATCAGGTGGTCAACGTCGCGGCCCTGGACGCGGCGTTCAAGGACGGCGACCGGGTGACCCCGGCGTCGCTGGCCGCCGCGGGTCTGATCCGCAGTGCCGCCGCGCCGGTCAAGATCCTCGGCGACGGGGAGCTCACCAGGAAGCTGACCGTGGAGGCGACCCGGTTCAGCGCGACGGCGGCCCGGAAGATCGAGGCCGCCGGGGGGCAGGTCAAGGCCGCCGAGTGAGCCCCGGAGCGACGCGCGGCCCGCGCCGCGGGCGGCAGGCCCCCAGGGGCCGAGGACCAGTGCGATGTTCAGCACGCTTGCCAACATCTTCCGGATCCCGGAGCTGCGGAAGAAGATCTTCTTCACGCTCTTCCTCCTGGTGATCTACCGGCTGGGCTTTCACCTGCCGCTGCCGGGCATCGACCAGACCGGGATGGCCGACGCCATCAAGCGTCAGGGTACCGCCGGCGGGGGCTTCGGCCAGCTGGCGGCGGCGTTCTCCCTGTTCACCGGCGGAGACCTCCAGCAGAGCACCATCTTCGGCCTGGGCATCATGCCCTACATCTCGGCTTCGATCATCTTCCAGCTGCTGGCCACGGTCTGGCCGGTGCTGGAGAAGCTTCAGCGCGAGGGGGAGAGCGGGCGCAAGAAGATCCAGGAGTACACCCGCTACGCGACCGTGGGGCTCTGCCTGATCCAGGGCGTGTTCTGGATCAAGTACATGGTGGACCAGCACTATGTCTACCCGGACTTCCGCGACAGCGCCGCCTTCTGGCTCATGGGCATCATGGCCCTGACCACCGGCACCATCTTCCTGATGTGGCTGGGCGAGCAGATCGACGAGTACGGCATCGGCAACGGCATCAGCCTGATCATCATGGCCGGCATCGTCGCGCGGATGCCCAACGCGGTCATCGACGTGATCAACCGGGCGGACTTCCAGGGCGGCGCCTCGGCTTCGGGCGCGACCCTGGGAGCGGCCGAGATCCTCTTCCTGATCGTCGCCTTCGTGGGCGTGGTCGCCGGCACGATCCTCATCACCCAGGCCCAGCGGCGGATCCCGATCCAGCAGGCCAAGCACACCCGCGGGCGGCGCGTGCTCGGCGGGCAGCGGCAGTACCTGCCCCTGCGGGTCAACCACGGCGGCGTGATGCCGATCATCTTCGCCAGCTCGCTGCTGATCTTCCCGAGCATCATCTTCAGCTACCTGGCCAGCGGGTTCGGCATGACCCGCCTCGGCGGGTTTTTCCGGTTCCTGGAGAACGCCTTCCACCACGACAGCTACATCTATGTGGTGTGCTACGTGGGCATGGTCTACTTCTTCGCCTACTTCTGGACCGCGGTGCAGTTCCAGCCGAAGGAGATGGCCAACAACCTGCGCGACTACGGCAGCTTCATTCCCGGCCTGAGGCCGGGCAAGCGGACGGCCGACTACCTGGAACGGGTCATGACCCGGATCACCTATGTCGGGGCGTCCTTCCTGGCCCTGATCGCGATCATCCCGACGGTGGTGGCGACCAAGATGAACATCCCGTACAGCATCTCGTCCTTCCTGGGAGGGACGGGCCTGCTGATCGTGGTGAGCGTGGCCCTGGACCTGGTGCAGCGGATCGAGGCCAACCTCGTGATGCGCAACTACAAGGGCTTCCTGGGCAACCAGTAGGCGGACGGGCGCCGCCGCGGGTGCGGCGCGAGGGACGACCTGATGATTCTGATCCTCCTGGGACCTCCCGGAGCCGGCAAGGGCACGCAGGCCGTGCGGCTGGCCGAGGCCTTCGGGCTGCAGCACCTGTCCAGCGGCGACCTGCTCCGCGCGGAACGCAAGAGCGGGACCGAACTGGGCCGGCGCGTGGCCGGGTACATGGACGCCGGCGCCCTGGTCCCCGACGAGATCATCGTCGAGGTCATCCTCGGGCGGATCCTCCAGCCGGCCAGGCCCGCCGGCGTGCTGCTGGACGGTTTTCCCCGGACCCAACCGCAGGCCGAGGCCCTGGACGCCGCCCTGCAGCGGGCGGGAAAGCGCGTGGACCTGGTCGTGTCGCTGGTCGTCCCGGACGAGCCGATCGTGGCCCGCATCACCGGGCGGCGGTCGTGCCCGGCCTGCGGGGCGGTGTATCATGTGGCGACCATGCCCCCGAAGGTCGAGGGCGCCTGCGACCGCGACGGCGCGGCCCTGGTGCACCGGACCGACGACACCGCCGAGGTGGTCAGGCAGCGGCTGGCGGCCTATCACGCCCAGACCCGGCCGCTGGAGGACTACTACCGTGCCCGGGGACTGATGACGGAGGTCGACGGGACGCTGGACGTGGACGCGGTCTTCGAGCGATGCCGTGACGTGGTCCGCGCCCGCGTCGGCTGACGGCGGCGGCGCGGCGGACATGATGCGAAGACCACGGACCGCCAGGCTGAAGAGCACCGAGGAGGTTGAGAAGATCCGGCGGGCCGGCCGCGTCGTGTACGCGGTGCTGCGGCGGGTGGCGGAAATGGCGGCTCCGGGCGTCAGCACCGCCGAGTTGAACGCCGTGGCCGAGGCCATGATCCGCGAGGCCGGGGCCGAGGCGCTGTTCAAGGGCGTGCAGACGCGGCAGACCGCGTTTCCGTTTCCGGCGGCGCTGTGCACCAGCGTGAACGACGTGGTGGTGCACGGGATTCCGTCGGAGCGGACGCTGCAGAGCGGCGACGTGGTCAGCGTGGACTGCGGCGTCCGCCTGGACGGCTATTGCGGCGACAGCGCCACCACGCTGAGTATCGGCACGGTCGCCCCGGAGGTCCGCCGGCTGCTGGAGGTGACCGAGGAAGCCCTGCGGATCGCGGTGGAGGGCATGCGGCCGCGGCGCTGGTGGAGCGAGATCGCCGGGGCGATGCAGGCCCACGTCGAGGCCGCGGGTTTCTCCGTGGTCCGCGAGTTCGTGGGGCACGGGATCGGACGGGAGATGCACGAGGAGCCGAAGATCCCCAACTATGTGGATCGGCGGCAGGATTTCATGCTCCAGGCCGGCATGGTGCTGGCCGTGGAGCCGATGGTCAACATGGGCTCGGCCGGCGTCCAGTACGCCGACGGGACCCACTGGCCCGTGGTGACCGCCGACGGACGGTACGCCGCCCATTTTGAGCACACCATCGCGGTGACGGACGCCGGTGCCGACGTCCTCACCGACGGGCGTTGAGCGGGCGGGCCGGGCGGCGCAGAGGATCGTCCGCGGCAAGGCCGTGCGACCTGCGGGTCGGGCCGGGCGGCGGCGCCGGCCTTCGGGCGAGGACGATGTCATGAAAGTGCGCAGCAGTGTTCGACGGATCTGCGAGAACTGCAAGATCATCCGTCGCAGGGGCGTGATCCGGGTGATCTGCACCAACCCGCGGCACAAGCAGCGCCAGGGCTGACCGCCGCTCGGGCCGGCTGGAGAACGCAGGGGACCGGAGGCTCGGGAGACTCGCAGGGATTGGCGGGCGGAAGACCGGGGCGGGCGGCCGGAGAGCCGCGCCCGGGACCGCCGAACGCGGAACGAACGCGGAAAGGAGTGGCGAAGTGCCACGCATCGCCGGTATCGACGTTCCCAACGAAAAGCGCATCGAGTATGCGCTGCGCTACATCTACGGGATCGGGCCGTACATCGCCTCCCGGGTGCTCCAGGAAGCGGGAATCGACGGCGGCGTGAAGGCCAAGGACCTCACCGAGGACGAGGTCGCCCGCATCGCGAACATCATCAGCCGCAGCTACACCGTCGAGGGTCAGCTGCGTCGGATGGTCCAGCAGAACATCGCCCGCCTGCGCGACATCGGCTGCTACCGGGGCCTTCGCCACCGGCGCGGCCTGCCCGTCCGCGGACAGCGCACCCGGTCCAACGCCCGGACGCGCAAGGGACCCAAGAAGACCGTGGCCGGCAAGAAGGGCGTGAAGGAGATGCACCGTGGCTAAGAGCGGCAAGAAGAAGGTCCGGCGCAGCGTCACCCGCGGGATCGCCCACATCAAGGCGACCTTCAACAACACCCTGATCACCATCACCGACACGGGCGGCGAGGTGCTGACCTGGGCATCGGCGGGAACGGTGGGCTTCAAGGGCACCCGCAAGAGCACCCCGTTCGCCGCGACGCGGGCGGCCGAGCGCGCCGCCCAGGCGGCCAGGAAGTTCGGCCTGCGGGAGATCGAGATCCGGGTGAAGGGCCCCGGCCCCGGGCGGGAGTCGGCGGTCACCGCCCTGCAGGCCGCCGGGCTGAGAGTGCAGTCCATCGAGGACGTGACGCCGCTGCCGCACAACGGCTGCCGGCCGCCCAAGAAGCGGCGTGTGTGATCGGTGCGGGCCCCGGCGGCCCCGGGGCTCCGCAGAGGTCCGCCGGGCGATCCGGAGCGGCGGACCCGACGGGAGCGAATGCCCGC
>Ga0209101_1001997_pt1 | contig 14146 bp, 10 predicted proteins | sample ConPoolayeCmetaG_FD_185481 | JGI IMG/M metagenome (GOLD analysis project Ga0209101, IMG submission 185481) | Hot spring microbial mat communities from California, USA to study Microbial Dark Matter (Phase II) - Cone Pool mat layer C metaG... ... | reverse complement strand
GTCCAGGATCACCAGGCTGGTCTTACCCGCCAGCGCAACGCTCAGGAAGCCGCGTCCCTGGATCGCGTCGCGAAAGTTCTCGCGCTGACCGGTCAGGAAGAGGTAGAGTTCCTCCTGGCGGGCGGGTAGGTTCGGCTCGCGACCGATGGGTAGCCAGACGATGCCGTCGGGGAAGGCGGCCTGCACGGCAAGATCGTGGGCCAGGGCGGCAGCCAGCACCGACTTGCCGATGCCGGCCATGCCCTTCACGCCGACAATGCCCAGCGCGGCAGCGCCGTCGCTCAGCAAGGCCTGGCGCAGGGGATCCAGGTCTGCTTCACGTGGGACGTAGTGCTCTGGCAGGGATGGCAGGTTATAGCGTCGGGTCGCCAGCAGGCGCTCCAGGTCAGTGCGCTGCCGGATGTTCAGCACCTGAACGATGTTGCCATCGCCGGTAACAATGACCGCGCCGTCGGCGCTGCCACCCAGCGCCACGGCTCGCTCGCCGGTCGCCAGGCTGATCTGACCATCGCGCAGGGCCTGACGGAGGAGATCGAGGTCAGCAGGCGTTTGCCGATTGTTGGCAAGCGCTTCCAACGCCCGCCGAATGGCCTCGGTGTGTTCGGCAATCCGCTCCAGCGCCCGGCTGTCGTAAAGGGTTTGCAGAGCGTCCTGGCGTGCCAGTTCAGCCTCCAGCCGGGTCAGGAAGTCGGCGGCAGCGCGGGTGGCGTCACCCAGCCGCTCCCAGCGGTCAGGATCGGAATGCCCGAGATGCGCGGCGAACAGACGCGCCAGGTGGGCCGGGTCGGGTTGACCGCGGCGGGTGAGCAGCGCAGCCAGCAGCGGAACGACGGTTGGACTGGTGAGAAACGGTTGATCGAAGAGGGAGGTTGTCCATTCCGGGAAATGGCGGGCGAAGGCAGTGTATGCCCGCGCCAGCGCGGTCCGGAAGGCGCGGCGCGTCGGGTCGTGACCGAGGGCGGCGCGGGTGCGCTCAGCCAGGCCGCTTTCCTGGAGCAGGGAACCAAAGACGGCTTCGGCGATGGCGGCGAAGAGCGGTTCCAGTGTCATAGTGTCTGTGGGAGAAGTGCTCTCTTCGCCCGCGTCGCAGGCACAATCGCGGGACCGGTTGTCTGGGTTGATTATACCAGGGACAGACGTTGATCAGCAAGACCGCGCTTCTTTGCAGGGACAGGCGTGTAGAGAAGCCCCGGCGTTCCGTCTCTTGTTTGAGGTGGTCAGACGCCTGCACTCCCCTTGTGGGAAAAGGGAACTGTTCACACCTGGCGTCACCCCCGCGACCGGAAGCGAGGGCATCCCGCCTTCGTCGCGTCTATGAGGGCAGGATGCCCTGGGTCCCAACGATGTTCTGCATTTCTATGCGCCGTTGGCCCTCATGCCATTTCCGATTGCAGATTTTGGATTGCAGATTGCCGCACATGGCGTCACGATGAGCGATGACGGCAACGACAATGCGGAACTGCCAACTGGATTTGGTATCATCCCCCCTGCCCCCTTCTGCCACAAGGTTTAGGGGCGGACCGAACAGGTGTGTCATGAGATGATGGTACGCGACCTGCCGCAGGTGCCGGCGCTTGCCCACCCGCCCGGTGATGAACACGGGGGCGGCCGCGGGCTGGGCGGCGTGCCGGCACGGCGTTGACCGGTTGGGCGCGGCGACGTAGGCCACCGCCCAGGTCAGCGGGGAAGTGTCATCCTGCCAGAGCCGCTGCCAGAGCCGGTCGCGTCCCAGGCGAACGAGGCGGTCCCGCGCGTGCCGGGGCCGCCGGCTGGCAGACTCCCCCTCCGGCTGCACGTCCACGGCGGTCCCGCGCGTGCCGGGGCCGCCGGCGACCCGCTTGGGCCGGCCGGGCCAGAATCGCCTGGGCTGCCTCCTCGCCCAGCACCAGCGTCACCGGCGTGGCCAGCGCCAGCACCGGCACCGCCTGATGCGCCACATCCCGCACCTGGCTGGCTTCCTACTGCCTATCATACCAAATCCAGTTGGCAGTTCCGCATTGTCGTTGCCGTCATCGCTCATCGTGACGCCATGTGCGGCAATCTGCAATCCAAAATCTGCAATCGGAAATGGTATCATAGGTCATAGGAGGTTCCAGACCCCTTGTCATCCCCGACCTGACCGTTGCGGGTGTCGCTCATCCGTTCTGTCAGCCCCTAATGGTCTTTGAATACATAATCCGGTATAGCCCGCGCAGGCGGGCTTCGCCTTGCCTGGCCGAGGGCTTTAGCCCGACGGCTAGCGCGGGATAGCGGATTCTCAAAGACCATAAGGGGCGGGGACGTGGGGAAACCCGGTTTCCCCACACCCCTCTTCGAGAGCCTATGTTCACGTTAGGAACATCTGCTATCATAAGGCTGTGTGATCCGTCGCTCCGCTCAGGCACCTGCCACCGCGGATGCCGATCAGAACGGAGCTTCATCTCCAGCCTCATGCCTGATTTCCCGCTCCTCGACCAGGTGATCCTCGGCAATACGCTGCTGCGCTGGTTGCTGGCGCTGCTGACGGTGATCCTCGTGCTGCTTGGCGTCGCCATCGGGCGCCGGCTCTTCAGCCGGCGCCTGCGCCTCGGCCCGCCAATCGCCAACGCCATCCTCGAGGATATCGGCCAGGCCGTGATCCACACCACGGCGCGGCCCATCGTGTTCTTCCTGGCCCTCTACGCCGGCAGCCTGACCCTGGCCTTCGATCCGCGGGTCAAAGCCTTTCTTCGCGCCGGGGCGATCATCCTCTTCCTGATCCAACTGGGCATCTGGGGCAACGCGCTGATCGCGCGCTGGACGGCGCGCTACGAGGCGCGCCAGCAGGACCCGGCCGCCGCCGGCACGGCCCGCCTGTTCGGTTTCGTCGCCCGCCTGGCCTTGTATGTGCTGCTCTTTTTGCTCATCCTCGATAACATCCCCGGCGTCGAGGTGACCGCCCTGCTGGCCAGCGTCGGCATCGGCGGCATCGCCGTTGCCCTGGCAGTGCAGAACATCCTCGGCGATCTGTTCGCCTCGCTCTCCATCGCGCTTGACAAGCCCTTCGTGGTGGGCGACTTCATCAGTGTGGGGAGCGAAATGGGCACGGTCGAAGAGATCGGCCTGAAAACCACCCGCGTGCGCAGCATTTCGGGCGAGCAGTTGATCTTCTCGAATACCGATTTGCTGGGGAGTCGCATTCGCAATTTCGGGCGCATGCAGGAAAGGCGGATCGTCTTTTCGATCGGGGTGTCGTATGAAACCAGCGTTGACGCTTTGCGGGCCATTCCCGGTATCATCCGCGCGATTATCGAGACCCAGGAGCAGGCGCGCTTCGACCGCGCGCATCTGGCCCGGCTCGACGCGTATGATCTGGTCTATGAAGTAGTGTACTTCGTGCTCTCGCCAGAGTTTCACGTGTACATGGATGTTCAGCAGGCGATCAACCTGGCGCTGATCGAGCGTTTCCGCGCCGAGGAGATCGATATTGCCTACCCGGCGCAGCAGGTCTACCTGTACGATCAGACGCCGGGCCGGAACGATCCTCCCGGGCAGGGCCATGCGCGCCCGGGGATGGCGGGGAGCGAGCGCGACGCCTAGGACGCTGTTGGATTGCGAAGCTCGTTCCTGGGAGGGCGGCGCCCTGCCAGACCCTCCCGCGGGCGGGGGCGTGGGGCAACCCGGTTTCCCCATCCCCCTCGCCGAGGGCTTATGTTCACGTTAGTGCAGGTGCGTAGATCATGCTGAGAGCATCTATCTCGTTGGCGCGGCGGGCAGGCTGCTGCGCCCTGACGGCCGTCTTGCTCGCGGCCTGCGGCCCGGGTCTGCCAGGCGCGCCCGCGCCGGCGCCCTCGCCGCTCCCCACCGTTGCCCCGCCCTCGCCAACGCCGATACGCCTCGACGCGACCCTGCGGCTGGAGGAGGCCGGGGTCGAGGTACATTACCCCGCCGGGTGGGCGACCCGGGTAGTGTCGTCCACGGCGACCCTGGCCCCCAGCGCGGCCACGCTGGCCGGCGTGGCGCCCGGCGACGAACTGCTGGTGACGGTTGACGCTACCTCCCTGGACGTGCTGGCGACGCGCTTCGGGCCGGCAGCGCTCGAAAATCCGGAGAGTTTCTTCGAGGTGAGCAGCAGCGCGGCCCAGGAGGCCGGCTATCTCCTCAGCGCGACCAGCGCCATCAGCGTGGACGGTTACCCCGGCCTCTCCGCCGACCTGAGCGCCGCCGGGGGCGCCGGGCGGCTCACGGTGCTGATCGGTCCCGCCGCGGCAGTGCGCGTGCTCGGCCAGGCGGCGCCTCAGGCCTGGGACGCCGGCGGCGCCGAGCTGTACGCGGCGATCCTCGCCGGTCTGCGCTTCTTCCCCCCGGTCACCGCCACGCCCGCAACGGGACAACGGGCCGAACAGCCGCCCATCCTCGCCACCGGGCCGGCGGGCTTCGTGTTGCGCCTCGGCGGTAGCGGCGGGCCGCCCGGGGGGCGCTTCGTCTCGGCCCGGGGCCTGGCTACCGCGCCCGATGGCACGCTCTATCTGGCCGAGGGCAGTCGGGGCGTGTGGGTCTTCGCCCCCGATGGCGCGCTCATCGGAACCTTTGGCGGCGAGGAGTTGCTCGACGCCTATGATGTGGCGCGCGCCCCCGATGGCGATCTGTTCGTGGCCGACTACGGACGCAACGCCGTCGCCCGCTTTCGCGCCGACGGCGTCTTCGTGGGGCGCTGGGGCAGTCCGGGCAACGCTCCGGAGCAGTTTGGCTTCTCGTCGCCCCAGCGCATCGCCCTGGGGCCAGATGGCAGCGTCTACGCGCTCGATACCCGCCCTGGCCCCGAGAGCGGGCGGGTGGTGAGCAGTCTGGCGCGTTTCGACGCCGAGGGGAACCTGCGCGAGCGCATCGAGTTGCCTGCCGATCTCGCCCCTGCCGACCTGGCGCTGGACGGCGCGGGTTTTGTCTATCTGGCCGATAGCTTCAGCGGCGTGGTAGTCAAGCTCGATCCGCGCGGCGCGGAAGTGGCCCGCTTCGGCGATCCCGCTGCCCGCGAGAGTTTCGCCGGCGGCGCGATTGACCTCGACGAGCAGGGCAATATCTACCTCGCCACCTACGCAGCCGGGGTGCTCAAACTGGCCCCATCAGGCGTGGTCATCGCGCGGGGCGGGGCAGCGGTCGCGCCGGGCAAGATCCCCGCGCCCGGCGAATTCAGCCTGCCCAACGGCATCGCCGTCGGACCGGGCGGCGTCGTCTGGGTCAGCGACAACAGCGGCGAGTACAGCGCCGTCACCGCCTTGCGCCTCACGACGGACGAGGCCGCGGTTGCCACCGCGCTGGCCCAGCCGGCCACGGGTACGCCAGGCGCGGCGCTTCCCGGCGAAAACCTGCTGCGGCAGTGGGCCGTCGAGGCCAGCGCCAGCACCTTCTACGCCCCCGATTACGACCCCGCCGGCGTCACCGGCCCGCCGGATGTGGACGGCTGCCAGGACAGTCCCAACGCCTGGGCCTCCGCCGCGCCGAACACCCTGGAGACCCTGGAGGTGCGCTTCGCCACCCCGGTGTTCGCCGTGGGCCTCAACGTCCACCAGAGCTACACCCCCGGCTTCATCAGCAAGATCGAACTGCTCGACGAGCGTGGCGAGGCCCGAACCGTCTACACCGCCACCCCGGCGCCGGCGGAGACGTGCCCCGCCGTGCTGAGCGTCACCTTCGCCCAGACCCTGACGCGCATCGTGGGCGCTCGCCTGACGGTGGACCAGCGGGTCGGGGCCACCACCTGGGCCGAAATTGACGCCGTGGAGCTGGTTGGAACGCCATAGGGTGGAGCCAGGGGCCGGGGAAACCCGTTTCTCCAGCCCCTCACCCGGTGGGAGGGTTGGGGCGGCGGGGATATGGGGAAACCCGCTTTCCCCACGCCCCTGCTCCAGCAGCCTATGTTCACGTTAGGGAACGCGCGTTACAGATGACTATGCCTGCCGGGCCGCTTTGCGGCGCGGCGCGGCATACTCCGGTGGCCTGAGCAGCCGGATGCAGAGCAACAGACAGACCAGGGTGACCAGCGCCGAGAACGCTACGTAGACCATCCAGGGTGATGGCACAATGACCTCGCCCGTTCGCGTAGGGACGTCGAAGAAGAAGGGGTTTTCCCCATTGGCGAGCGAGGCCGCGGTGATGCCGAGGGCGATGAAGGGATGGATGGAGATCAACAGCCCGATCAGATAAATGTACCATGGCTCAAACGGGCCGCTGAAGGCATTGGTGAGCGTGGAGATGATACCATACAGAAACGGCACGCCCAGCAACAGGGCGATCACGAGGCCCTGGGCCAGCACCGTGGCCGACAGGGTCGAACGCATCAGCGCCGATGCCAGCAACCCGATGGTGGCGTAGCACACCACCGTGACCAGGATGCCGATGACCCCGATCATCAACTCCGTGCCGCTGACGCCGCCGAAGAGGAAGGCCAGGCCCGCCAGCGGCAGAGCGGCAATGATCAGCAGCAGGGCGAAGGCCAGCGCCGCCACCAGTTTGCCCAGGACGATCTGCCAGGGCGAGAGCAGCGAGATGAGCAGCAGATCGTAGGTCTGGCGCTCCTTCTCGCCGGAGATCGCCCCCGCCGTGAGCGCGGGGCTGATCACACAGACCTGCACGAGCGTCGCCCCCATGACGGTGAGGAAGATGCCCTTGCCGATGCCCCGACCGGCCTCGGGGTCATTGATGCCGCGCCCGAACGCGCTGGCCGACGCGGCATAGACCAGCAGGGTGATACCTGCCGTGATGGCGAGGTAGATCACCAGCATGACCATCGCGCGCCTGCCGCGGATGCGCCCGCGCAACTCGCGCATCAGAACCGGATTAGAATGGAGGCGCATGACGGGCTCCTTTCTGTAAGCAGGGGGATGGGGAAACCCGGTTTCCCCATCCCCCCACCCGGTGGGAGGGTCTGGGAGGGCAACGCCCTCCCAGGCAACAACCTGGTGCATCCCCGGGGTTTGACGCGCAGCGGCCGGGCACGTACAATGGCGAACGCGGCGGTTCATCGGTAACGGCCCGCCCTCCCATGTTCACGCTACCACGACCATGCCCCGCAAAGCTTCCCCCAACCAGCCTGACCGTTCGCAGCTCCCGCTCAATACTATCGTGCAGGGCGATTGCGTCGAGGTGCTCAAGACCTTTCCCGACCGGTCGGTGGAGCTGATCTTCGCCGATCCACCCTACAACCTGCAGCTTCGGCAGGAACTGCTGCGCCCGAACCAGACCACGGTTGACGGGGTTGATGACGAGTGGGATCACTTTGCCAGCCTTGGCGAATATGACGCCTTTACGCGCGCCTGGCTCGGCGAATGCCGCCGCGTGCTGAAAGATCATGGGACCATCTGGGTGATCGGTTCGTACCACAATATCTTCCGCGTCGGGACCATCCTGATGGATCTGGGGTACTGGATCCTCAACGATGTTATCTGGCACAAAACCAACCCCATGCCCAATTTTCGCGGCACGCGCTTCCAGAATGCCACCGAGACCCTGATCTGGGCCAGAAAATCAGCCGATCAGCAGAAGTATACCTTCAACTATCATGCCATGAAGCATCTGAATGATGACAAGCAGATGCAGAACGTCTGGCGCATCCCCCTGTGCACCGGCCCGGAGCGCGTGAAGCTCAATGGCAAGAAGGCCCATGCCACCCAGAAACCCGAAGCGTTGTTGTACCGGGTGATCCTGGCTTCCAGCAATCCCGGCGATGTGGTGCTGGACCCCTTCTTCGGCACCGGCACCACCGGCGCGGTGGCCCGCAAACTCGGGCGCAACTTCATCGGCATCGAACTCGAACCGGCCTATATTGACCTTGCCCGGCGCAGGCTGGCAAGTCTGGCCACGCCCCTCTTCAGTGAGGCCGAACTGATCACCCGGTCCCGGCGCACCGCGCCGCGCGTCAGGTTCGGGCAACTGGTCGAGGCGCAGTACCTCGCGGTGGGCCAGCAGGTCTTTTCCAGGGATCGCCGGGTCGTGGCGACGGTCAAGGCCGACGCGCACCTCTTGTGGGGCGACACCTCCGGCTCGATCCACCAGATCGCCGCCCTGGCGCAGAACAAGCCGGCCTTCAATGGCTGGGAGTTCTGGTACTGCGAGGATGCGGCAGGCAACCTGGTCAGTATTGATGCGCTGCGCGAGCGCTATCGGATGGAGCATGACCCGGAACAGGTCGGACCACCCACTATCGCGCCTGCCTGAGGCTCCTTCACGGGTACGTGGTCACCGTTCTCCTGGGAGCGCGGGCCGCTTGCCCGCGGAGACGCGACGCGGGCGGGACGCCCGCGCTCCCCGGTTCAGGGACACAGGCGTCCGTGCGGCGGAGCCGCACGGTTCTTCTTGGGAGGGCGCAGCCTTCCCAAACCCTCCCGCGGGCGGAGGGATGGGGAAACCAGGTTTCCCCACACCCCTGCTCCAGCAGCCTATGTTCACGTCAGGCGCATGAATAACCCCCGTCTCTGGCCCTGGTTGATCGGTGCGGCGACGCTGGTGGCCCTGCTGGGCGCGGCGGGCCTGAGCGTGGCGCTGGCGTGGGAGTTGCGCCTCGGGCTGGAGCAGGAGGCCCCCTTCCGCGCCGCGCTGTGCATGGGTTGCACCATGGTCGGCGCCCTGGGCGGCGCGGCAGGGTTGCTGGTCGCGCTCACGCGCCGCTTTATCAACGGGCGCGGGCCGCAGCGGGTGGTCCTGGTCAGCGGTCTGGCCCTGTTGATGGGCCTGGCCCCGCTGGTAATGATGATGGTGGTCTATTTGCTGGTCTCGGGGCGCGGGCCATAGCAGAGATGGGGAAACCCGGCTGCCCCACCCCCCTGCGGGCGTCGCCCTCCTCGATTGGCAAGGTCAATGGGAAACCCCATTTCCCCACCCCCTGCGGGCGTCGCCCTCTCAGACCCTCCCGCGCAGAACCTCAGGTTAGTTCCTCGGCCATGTCAATGGCCCGCAGGAGCGCCGCGGCCTTGTTGCAACTCTCCTGGTACTCGGCCTCGGGGTCGCTGTCGGCCACGACGCCGCCGCCGGCCTGCATGTAGGCGACGCCGTTCTGGATGACCAGGGTGCGCAGGGCGATGCAGGTGTCGAGGTCGCCGTTGAAGCCGACGTGGCCCACACAGCCGGCGTAGACGCCGCGGCGCGCGCCTTCGAGTTCGGCGATAATCTCCATGGCGCGGATCTTGGGCGCGCCGCTCACCGTGCCCGCCGGGAAGCAGGCCCGCAACGCGTCGAGGGCGGTCATGTCGCTCCGCAGGCGCCCGGTGACGTGGCTCACCAGGTGCATCACGTGGCTGTACTTCTCGACGATCATGAAGGTGGGCACGCGCACCGTGCCCGGTTCGCTCACCCGCCCGATATCGTTGCGCCCCAGGTCCACCAGCATCAGATGCTCGGCGCGCTCCTTCTCGTCGTTCAGCAACTCCTCGGCCAGGGCGGCGTCTTCGGCCATGTCGCGCCCGCGCCGGCGCGTGCCGGCGATGGGGTGGGTCTGCACCTCGCCCTCCTGCACGCGCACCAGCAACTCAGGCGAGGCGCCCACCAGGTCGCCCTCCCCGGTGCGCAACAGAAACATGTACGGCGAAGGGTTGATCGTGCGCAGGGCGCGGTAGATCGTCACCGGGTCGGCGCTGGTGGGGCGGGTGAAGCGTTGCGAGGGCACCACCTGGAAGATGTCGCCGGCGAGGATGTACTCCTTGGCCCGCAGCACATTGGCGTGGTACTGCTCGCGGGTGACGTTGGAGACGGGCGCGGGCCGCGCGCGCGGCGCCTCCATCGGCGAATGCGGCTCGTAGTTGCGCGGCTCCAGTTCGCGGGCCCCCAGGCGCGCAGCCGGCGGCACGGGTTGCCGCAGGCGGGCCACCAGGGCCTCGATCCGCGCCGTGGCGCGGCGGTACTCCGCCTCCAGGTCCTCCGCGTCCAGATGCACGTGCGAGAGCACCTTGAGTTTGTGGCGCAGGTGGTCGAACATCAGCAGAGTGTCAACGAACATCCAGAAGCCCTCGGGCATCTGGTACTCGCAGGGTTCGGGCACGGGCAGCCGCTCGAAGTAGCTCACCGTCTCATAGCCCAGGTAGCCCACCGCCCCGCCGACAAAGCGCGGCAGGTCGGGCAGGCGCACGGGCCGGTAGGCGCTGAGGTAACTGCCCAGCACCACCAGGGGATCGCTGTAGTTGAGGGTCTGTTTGTAGCCCCCCTGGACGGCCTGGGCCACGCCCCGGTCGAGGCGCAGGGTCAGATAGGGGTCGCTGCCGATGAAGGAGTAGCGGGCGATGTGCTGCCCGCCCTCCACGCTCTCCAGCAGGAAGCTATGGGCGCCCTGCGCTACCTTCAGGTAGGCCGAGACGGGCGTCTCCAGGTCGGCCAGGATTTCGCGGTAGATCGGGCAGAGGTTGCCCTGACCGCGCAGGGCGCGCACCTCTTCGAGGGTCGGGGTGTACATAGGTGTGGCTTTCCAGCGTCAGCCGCCATCAACGGAAGTACGTCAGGCCCATAGCCTGCTCGACCATCTGGACGGTCTCGCGGGCCACGGCGCGGGTGCGCTCGTTGCCGGCGGCAATGATCTCGTCCACCAGGCGCGGGTTGGCCTCGTAGTGGGCGCGGCGCTCGCGGATGGGCCCCAGGAAGTTCTCCAGGGCCAGAAAGAGCTTGCGTTTCACCTCCACGTCGCCCACGCGGCCCTGGCGGTAACGCTCCTTCAGGTCGTTGACCTCTTCCACATTGGGGTTGAAGGCGTCGTGATAGGCGAACACGGGGTTGCCTTCCACCCGCCCGGGGATGTCGGCGCGGATGCGGTTGGGGTCGGTGTACATCCCGCGCACCTTCTGCTCGACGGTCTTCGTGTCGTCGGAGAGGAAGATCGCATTGCCGGCGCTCTTGCTCATCTTGCCCTGGCCATCGGTGCCGGGGAGGGTGCCGACCTCGGGCACCAGGGCCTCCGGCTCGGGGAAGACCTCGCCGTAAAGGTAGTTGAAGCGGCGGGCGATCTCGCGGGTGATCTCCACGTGGGCCTCATTATCCTTGCCCACCGGCACCAGATGCGCCCGCGGCATCAGAATGTCGCCGGCCTGCAACACCGGGTAGCCCAGCAGGCCGAAGGGCAGTTGTTCCTCGTCAATGTTGGCGTTGCGCGCCATGTCCTTGATGCTCGGCAGGCGCGTCAGGCGCGGCACCGTCACCAGCATCTCGAAGATCAGGTTGAGCTGGTAGATCTCCTTCACCGCTGATTGCACGTAAAAGGTAACCTTTTCTGGATCTATACCCACCGCAAGATGATCCAGCACCAGATCGCGGATATTCTGGGGGATCTCAGCAATATCTGCGCGGGTGGGTTTAGTGGTCAAAACGTGCAGATCGGCGATGATAAAGAAGCACTCGTAGGTGTCCTGCAAGGCCACCCGGTTCTGCAAGGAGCCGACGTAGTGGCCCAGGTGCAGCTTGCCGGTGGGCCGATCTCCGGTCAGAATGCGTTGTTTCGCGGTCATCGAAGGTCCTTCCCTCCACGCTACGATTGCGGTTTCAGAGCCAGAGCGATGCCGTCCTGCAAGGTCGCTCGGGTTTCAATCGCCCCCAGATCGGCGCCGAGACCTACCAGAGTCCTGGCGCCCTCCGCGCTGATCCCGGTCAGGATGACGCGCGCGCCGAGCAGGCGCGCGGCGCGGGCCGCCTGGATCAGCATACCGGCTCTACCAGGGTAGCAACGCGCGCAACGCCGGTAATGTCCATAATGACGATACTGGCATTGCGCGCGGCGACACCTTCGAGCAACGTCTCGATACATGGTATACTGCGCCCGCGCTGCGCACCAGCCGTCCATGCGGCTCCGCCGCACACGAACAGGATGAACATAGGTTCTTCTTGGGAGGGCGCAGCCCTCCCAAACCCTCCCGCGGGCGGAGGGATGGGGAAACCTGGTTTCCCCACACCCCTGCTCCAGCAGCCTATGTTCACGTTAGTGCTATTGGCCCGTGTCTGGAAAGGATGTCCTGTGCCGCGCCGTACCCTGCTGCCAGTTCTGCTGGCGGTGTTGCTGACCCTCGGATTCCCCCTCGTCCCCGTCCGCGCCCAGCGCGGCGCCTCCTTCGCCAGTGCCCGGCCCGTGGTGGAGCCGCTCACCCCGGTGGCGGTCACTGTGAACATACAAGACTACAGCGGTCCCGCCACGCTGCTGGTCTTCGACCCGCGGGGGCGCTTCGCCGGCAGTTTTGCTCTGACGCTGGCCGGCGGCTTCGGCGCGGTCGAGGTGATCCCGCGCGGCGCGCTCGGCGCCCACTGGGGGGCGCTGTTCTTGCCCTCCGGCGCGCAGGTGGCCGCGGGGCCGCTCTACCGCCTCGACGCGACCACGAGCGTTCGCGCCGGCGCGCCCGCCTTCGACGGTCTCTACGACCGCGTGCGCGGCTTCATGGCCGCCAAGCGTCTGAGCTATCAACTCGATGGCCGGACGGTCACCGGCTACCGTTCGCCGGATAGTCCGCTGCTCTGGCTGCGCGACCACTACTATCAAAACCGCGCCTTCCGCTATTTTGAAACGGATCTGACCAGCCTGATCGAGGCCAATGCCCGCGCCCAGGCCCCCGACGGCAGCCTGCCCGATTTCGTCGCCCGCCCGGAGTGGAACATCCCCGCCCTGCGCACGCCCGTGGAAGCCGACGTGGAGTACCTCTACGTCCAGTTGATCTACGAGACCTGGAAGACGACCGGTGACACCGCCTGGATGCTGCGCATGCTGCCCTCGGCGCAGAAGGCCATCCACTACACGCTGACCTCGCCCCTGCGCTGGGAGCCGGCCCTGGGCCTGGTCAAGCGTCCCTTCACCATTGACACCTGGGACTTCGAGTACGGGCCGACGACCCGCGACCCGCACACCGGCCAGCCGGCGCCGCGCCACTGGATCGACGAGCAAACCCGCTGGGGCATTTTCCACGGCGACAACACCGGCCTGGCCGAGGCCCTGCGCTCGCTGGCGTCCATGGAGGAGCAGGCGGGCCAGCGCGATCTGGCGGCGCAGCGGCGCGCCCTCGCCAACGACATCATGGTGCGCCTGAACCGGTTGAGCTGGAACGGCTCGTTCTACACCCATCACGTCAAACTTGCCCCCTTCGATGTGCCCGGGGTGGACGAAGAGCGGCAGCTCAGCCTCTCCAACGCCATCGCCCTCAACCGCGGCGTGCTGACGGTGGAGCAGGGGCGCGCCATTCTGGGCGAGTACCAGCGGCGGCTGAACGACCCGGAGCGCACCGCCTTCGCCGAGTGGTACAGCATTGACCCGCCCTTTCCCCCCGGGGCTTTTGGTCTCGCCGGGCGCCTGGGGGAGCGCCCCGGCGAGTACGTCAATGGCGGCGTGATGCCCCTGGTCGGCGGCGAACTGGCGCGGGGCGCCTTTCGCTTCGGCTACGAGTCCTACGGCTTCGATATTCTCTACCGCTACCACGAGTTGATCAGCCGCACCGGTTCGACCTACCTCTGGTACTACCCCACCGGCGGGGTGGCCTCGGCGAACGAGTTCCTGCCCACCGACGGATGGGGATCGAGCGCCATGCTCGGCGCCTTGCTGGAGGGCGCCGCCGGGTTGAGCGACGACGGGATCGCCTACAATGTCGCGACCATCAGCCCGCGCTGGCTGGCCGCCCCTCGCGACGCGATCACCGGCGCCTACGCCTCGGCGCGCTACGCCGCTTCCGATGGCTATGCGGCCTACCGCTGGAGCTACGCGCCCGCGACCGGCGCCGCCGAGGGCCGTATCACCCTGGAGGCCACCGGCTCGGGCGAGACGCTGCGGACGCGCGTGCTGCTGCCCCCCCTGGCCGGCGAGGTGCGCGCCGTAACCCTCAACGGCCAGCCCGTGCCCCCCCGTCTGGAGACCATCGGCCTCAGCCGCTATGTCGTGCTGGAAGCTCCCGGGCCGATGGTCAATGTACAGGTAACCATCCGCTAACGCGAACATAGGCTGCTCACCTACGCGCATGCGGCGCTGAACCCCCCCTCCTAACCTCCCCCCGCTGGGGGGAGGAGCCGGACTCCCTCCCCCCAGCGGGGGGACGGCTGGGGAGGGGGGCCGTCACCGTGCCCGCGGACGCGGGCCGGAGGCCCGCGCACCCAGGCCCCGGCCCCTGGGAGGGTTTGGGAGGGCGCAGCCCTCCCAGGAAGAACCTTTTTTCATCCCGTCGGTGTGCGGCGCGAATCGCATGGACGG
>Ga0209101_1001996_pt1 | contig 14149 bp, 17 predicted proteins | sample ConPoolayeCmetaG_FD_185481 | JGI IMG/M metagenome (GOLD analysis project Ga0209101, IMG submission 185481) | Hot spring microbial mat communities from California, USA to study Microbial Dark Matter (Phase II) - Cone Pool mat layer C metaG... ... | reverse complement strand
TCTGAACGTTTGGACTTGAGTGGGTTCCGCTGGTGTGCTAGGAAGCCATGTGATGGATGTGCCCTTGCGAAATCCCCAACCCGACGTGGACCGCTTTTGCGCAGTCCTGCGCGGCGAGATCATCCCCGCCCGCCGTTGGTCGAACTTATTGTGGATTATAACGTCGTCCGCGCGATTGCGGAGCAATATCTCAGCCTCCGCTGGCCGGAGGGCAACTCCCCCGAGGCCCAACGTCAGGCGCTGATGATCCACGTGGAGGTCTGGCGCCGGATGGGTTATGACTACGTCCGGTGGGGGGGGCGGGCTGGCGTTTCCGGGGAAGAGCCGGGTGGCGGCGGACACGGCGTCCGAACTGAGCCGCGGGCAGCGTTTCTGGACCGAAGAGGGAACCGGTGTCATCGCCTCGTGGGAGGATTTTGATCGGTACCCGTGGCCGAAGCTGGAGGAGGTGGATTTTTCCCTTTTGGAGTACCTCGCCGGCCATTTGCCGGAGGGGATGGGGCTGTTTCTCTGTCCGTCCTCGGGTTTTCTTGAAATACCCCTCGATACGCTGCTCGGTTATGAACACATGGCGCTCCTCCTCTACGACGATCCCGCTCTCGTCAAGGCCGTCGTGGATCGGTGCGGCGAACTGATCGTGGGGTGGTATCGCAACGCCCTCTCTCTGCCACGCGTCCGCGGCTTTTTCCAGGGGGACGACTGGGGGTTCAAAACGCAGCCGATGCTGGGACCGGGTCCGATTCGGGAGCTGATTCTTCCCTGGCATACCCGCCTGGCCGCGCTGGCGCATGAGCATGGTCTTCTTTATCTTTTCCACTCCTGCGGTCAGATCGAGCCGCTGATGGAGGACCTGATCGAAACGGTCCGGATCGATGCAAAACACTCCTTCGAAGAGACGATCTGCCCCGTGACGGAGTTCAAAAAACGTTACGGCCACCGCGTGGCCGTTCTGGGCGGCGTGGATGTGCACAAGCTTTGCACACTTTCGGAACAGGGGGTTCGCCGCGAGGTTCGACGCATCCTGGACGCCGGCATGCCGGGTGGCCGATATGCCCTGGGGTCCGGAAATTCGATCGCCAACTATGTCCCCCTGGCCAACTACATGGCCATGTGTCACGAAGGTCTCAATTACGGCCGCGGGTGACGAAAAACAGGAATCGACGGCATGTCGTTCTATCGCAGCCTGGGCGGAATGGTCCGCTCGCATGGCCCGGCCCATGGGGAGTTCGGCGCCGATAGGGATCGGCCTCCGCTGACCCTGGATGCGGCGATGCTCCGCCGGGCGTTCCGCACCTTCCTCCCCTATCGGTGGGCGAGCCTCCTGATTCTGATCAGCATCGGGCTCACCTCGGCCATTGGCCTCGTCTCGCCCCTTCTCGTCCGGGCCATCCTCGACCGGGCCATCCCTGAGCGACGCCTCTCCCTGCTCTACCTTCTGGTGCTGGGGCTGGTCGCGGTTCCGCTGGTGACCGGCCTTCTCGGCGCGCTCCAGAACTACCTGTTCACCGTCACCGCCACCCTGTTCGTCCTCTTCGCGATGGACGCGCGCCTGGCCGTCCTGGCCTGCCTCATCGTTCCCCTGTTCCTCTTTCCGCTCCGCCGGGCCGGCGCCCTACCGGGCGGCGCTGAGGCCGAGATCGGTCGGCGCACGGCCCAGCCGTTTCAACAAGGTCAACGTGTCGGCGATCTGCCGCTCCAGACTCTCCGACGCGTGAGCCCGCCCGGGATAGAGCGCATAGTGTGGCCGGTAGCGGAGGGGGGTAGCGTTCAACATGAGGGTGTTTCCACCCGCCTGAAGCCCTCGTTCGCGCCCGTCGGGATGGAGGGTTTCGAGAGCGGTGCTGACCAAAACGTTTCCCCCACCCCCGTCACAGAGGCGGAGCACGGCTAGCGTCTTGAGCACGTCGTCGAGCGTCGGTGGGGTGGCCGACGAAAGGGGCGTCTCGGGCGATGGCAAAAAAGGTCCGAAGCTGACCATCTCGGGCTTGAGGTCCCGCGCCAGAAGAATATCGCGCGCGCGGTCGCGGAGGGTCTGCCCGGGAAGGCCGATCAGGGCGCCCGTCATGAGCAGATACCCCCTCTCGGCCGCATGGCGAATAAGGCGAAGACGACGATCGAGGGAGGCGCCCGACCGCCAGCGGGCGAACAAGGCGGCGTTGGAGGTTTCGAACCGGAGCAGCAGCCCCCGAGCGCCGGCCGTGTACAACTCATCCAGCGCTTCCTCCTCCATATCGCCGAAGCTGGCGATCACCAGACAGGGCCAGCGGCGGCGGATTTCCGCCACGATGGCCATCAGGTCCTCCAGGGGATAGGCGCCCTCTCCGCTCTGAAGAACAAGCGCCCGGAATCCATAACGGACAATGGCCTCGCCGGCGGCCTCAACGGCCTCTTCGACGCTCAGCCGATACCGGACCAGATCCCTGCGACCCGCGTGAATGCCGCAGTAGGCACAGCCGCGCCGGCAGTCATTGGATAGCTCCAGAATGCCGTGGACGCAGCAGGCGTTCTCCTGATGCCGATGGCGGAGGTGATTGGCCGTGCGATAGAGGAGGTCCAGATCGGCCGGGGATTCGATCCGAAGGAGCTCCTCGATGGCATCAAGACCAAGAGGCCGTCCTTCAAGGGCCGGTTCCAAGAGCCGTCGGATATGAGGCGACGCCCCAGGGCGGGGAAGCGCGGGTGGCGAGAGGCGAGCATCGGTCTCCGCCAGCTCCCGAAAGAGCGCTTCCCAGGCGTGGAGGGTCTCCCGCGCCTCCTCCTCCGAGAGAATCTCGATGATAAAACCGCCCTGGGCTAGGACGTAATCCCCCACACGGAGATGAGGCCATTCGTTCCGCGCTGTCTTGCGGCGACCGTAATACTCCACCACCGCCAACCGGTCACGGAGCGCCACCACACGTCCCGGAATCGCGTAACACACGGTTCAGGGCTCCCCTTCGTAGCCCACCAGCCGGACCTCCCGGAGGGTTCCCTCCTCGACCTTCAGTTGCGCGCCCTCGAGCGGCGTTCCCCGGGCATGGTCCTCGATCACATGGCGAAGAACGGCCGCCTGAATCTCGCTCAAGGGACCGAGTCGGACCGTCACCGTACGAATCCGGCGGATCCCGTGACGGCGCGCGTGCTCGAGTAGGTCGGCCACCAGATCATCGGCCAGATGGCTCTCGTGCATAGAGGGTCTCCAGATAGTCAGCCAGCCTTTGGGCAGTCGCTCGCACCGCTTCGGTTGGCGGAGTCCCCAGGCGGCACGCCGCCGCCTGGACGAGCAGAAGAAGAACGGGTGCCCCCGTATCGGCTTCGATGAGGCGGGCGACCGCCTCTACCGGAAAGCGATGCGTGCTCAGCGGAGGCACTTCGCTCCCCGCCGGAGGAGTCACGCGAATCTCCCCCGGCCGCCCTCCAAAATCGGCCGCATCCACCATGACCACCCGCCGGGGACGGCAGGCAACGGCAGCCTCCCAGGCCTCTTCTGGCCGTTCGAACGCCGGAATCAAGACGCAGCGGTCGTCCAACCGCCCACTCAGACGTTCCGCCAGAAAAGGGCCAACCGCATCGTCCCCCCGCCAGGGGTTGCCCAGCAGAACAAGGGCGAGTGGGAAGGATCCTTCCGGACCCAGCGCCGCACGGACCGACTCATTCAACGCACTGCACCTTGAGGAAATGGGCGGAACAGGAGATGCACGGATCATAGGCACGGACCAGCATCTCGAGCCGGTGTTGAATCTCCTCCGGGGTCCGGTCTTCCGCCACCAGGGCCGGCACCAGAGCCCGCATGTCCTGCTCGATATTGTTCAAGTTCTGTCCCGTGGGAATGATGCAGTTGACCCGTCGAATGATGCCCCGTTCGTCCACTTCGTAATGATGGTAGAGGAGGCCGCGGGGCACTTCCACGGCACCGACGCCGCTGCCGGCATGGACGGGAATCCGGTTCTGTTCGTTGACCCCGGGCGTAACTTCTTCGCGGTAGTCCAGTCCGTCCGCCTGGAACTCCCGCACGATCCGGATGGATTCTTCAAGACCGTGAACGCACTCGACGAACTGAGCGGCCGTATTGAGGAAGGGGTTGTGGAGGGGAGGTTTGAGCCCGAGCGTCTCGGCCGCCTGACGGGCCGCCGGATGGAGTTTGGCGTGATTCAGGTTGAACCGAGCCCGGGCCCCGACGGCATAGGAAGGACCGTTCCATTTCGTATGTTTCGCGGTCGAGTGCGGGACGATGAACTCGTTCGTGGCGCGGCGGTACTCGGTCTTGGGAAGGCGCGCGCCGGTGCTCGATCCAATATCGCCCTGGAGCAGCGGGTAGGTGGGCCCGTCCGAGACCAGCGCCACGTATTCGCTCGGCCGCTCGAACGTGGGGAAGTCGAGCGAGGCGAGCAGATCGAGGGTAGCGTTCATGTCAGGCCGCAAGCCCTCCAGGAGGTTGGCCATGGCCTCAAGATCGGCCGGGCGGGGCAGGCGAGTAAAGCCGCCGATAACGGTCGTGATGGGGTGGACATGACGTCCGACGAAGCGATCGCAGACCTCGTTAACCGTCTTCTTCATGCGGAGAGCGCGGCGGACGACCGCTTCGTGGCTCGTGATGAGCGGAACAAAGCTGGGGACGCCCAGGAGGTCGGGCGCCGCCAGCAGGTAGATGTGGAGCAGATGACTGTCGAGATTTTCCAGATGGAGCAGGAGCTCCCGCAGACGGAGCGTCTGAGGCGACGGGGTCAGACCGATGGCCGCTTCGGCCGCCTGAAGCGAGGCCAGCGTGTGTCCGCAGGCACAGATGCCGCAGATGCGGGAGGTGATATGCTGGGCTTCGAAAATCGTCCGCCCCTTCAGCATGCCCTCAAAAAAGCGGGGGGCCTCCACGATCTCGAGACGGCACTCTTCCAGCATTCCCGTCCGCACATTGACCACGATGTTCCCATGCCCTTCGACACGGGTCAGGTACTCAACGTTGAGGGAGAAGGAGCGGGTGTCGTTCACGGCGTTTTCCCCTGTTCACGGCAGGCGTTGTACATGGCCATCTTGTTCAGGACCAGCTCGAGAGGGACCCGATACCGGGCGAGAACATCCATGGCTCCTTTCGTGTTGGGATTGCTCACCAGGCCCCGGCATCCGTAGCAGATATTGCCGTTGTTTGTGCACCAGGAGTTGCAGCCGGCGCGGGTCACCGGGCCGAGGCAGGTGACCCCTTTGTCATAAAGGCAGACATTCTCATTCAACTTGCACTCCACGCACACCGCATGGTCGGGAGGGAAGCGAGGAAGGCCCTGAAGGGCGCTCTGCAGCACCTCGATGAACTCCGGCGGCCAGATGGGACAGCCATGGACGTAGTAATCCACCTTCACCACCTGGTCCACCGGGCGCGTGGCAATGGTGGGAAAGTCATGCGCATGCTCGCCGTACACGGTCCGACGGATCTCGTCGAGCGGAAAGCGGTTCTTCATCCCATTGACGCCACCGATGGTCGCGCACGAGCCGTAGGCGATGAGAATTCGGCTCCGGGCTCGGATCTTCTCGATCCGTTCGACGGCCTCCTTGGTCGTAATGCTGCCTTCCACCACGGCGATATCGAGCGGGCCTTGCCACTTCTCCGACATCACCTCGCGGAACTCCACCACATCCACGAGCTTCAGCACGTCTAGCAGGGCTTCGCCCAGGTTGGCCACCTGAAGCTGGCACCCTTCGCAGCAGGCGAAATCGAAAAAGGCGATCCGGGGTTTCATCGGGGAAAGGCCTCCTCAAGGTCCCGCAACTGCTCGTAACGGAAGACCGGTCCGTCCTGGCAGCAGTAGAGGTTGTTGATTTGACAGTGGCCACACTTGCCGAGGCCGCATTTCATGTGGCGTTCAAGCGAGAGGATGATGCGGTGGGCGGGGATCTTTTTGAGCAGCAATTCGGCGATGACGTACCGGTACATGACCGGCGGACCCACCACGACCGCATAGGTATGCCGGGAGAGGGTGACTCCTGGAATCAGCGACGCAATCACGCCCACGTTGCCTTTCCAGTCGGGATCCGCCTTGTCCACCGTGCAACTGAAGCTCAGATCGAGTCGGCTCGACCAGGTTTCGATCTCGTCGGAAAAGAGGATGTTCTGGGGCGTTTTGCAGCCCAGGAGGATCGTCACTTTTCCGAACTCCCGCCGGTTGTCGAGCACGTAATGGATCAGGGAGCGGAGAGGGACGAGACCGATCCCGCCCGCCACGATGAGGAGATCGTTTCCGACGAACTCCTGGACGGGGAACCCGTGGCCGAAGGGGCCTCGAATGCCAATCTCGTCCCCGGCGCGGAGCTGATGAAGGGCAGCCGTGACTTTCCCAACACTCCGGACGCAAAGGTCGAACGACCCGCGACGGGTAGGACTGGAGGCCAGCGAGATGGGCGCTTCTCCGACACCGAAGATGGAGACCTCCACGAACTGCCCGGGATCGTGATTCAGGCTCTCGCCGTTGGGGAAGCCGATTTCGAAGAGCTTCTCCGTCAGGGTCAGTTGGCGGACCTTGAGGATCCGCGCCGGCCGGATGTTGTATTCCGACTCGAGGATCGGCAGTTTCTGTTTAGACATACTCCCTCGCCAGTTGCGCCAGCGTCTCCTTCAAATTGATGCGGGCCATGCAGGTCCGGCTGCACCGACCGCAGCCCGTGCAGAAGAATTTGCCGAACCGATCCACGGGATAGCGGAACTTCCGGAAGAACCGGTGCTTCTTCCGACTGCTTCGTTCCTTTCGGAAACTTTCGCCCCCGGCGATCTTTGCGAATCGTTCGTTCTGGCAGGAGTCCCACACCCGGATGCGTCGCCCGCTCTTGAGATCGAGATCGGGTTTATCCACGATGTCAAAACAGTAACAGGTCGGACACACATTCGTGCAGTTTCCGCAGGAGAGGCATCGCTCGCCGATCTCCTTCCAGATCGTCGTCTTGAGGCTGTGGGCAAAGATCCGGGGGATCTCGTCGAGGTCTATCGCCACCTCATCGTGAAAGACCTCGCGTTTCCGACGCCGCACCTCTTCCAAGGCGGCAAAGTCCGCACCCGTCGCCTCCCGGAAATGGCCCCCCGCTTCGAGGAGCGAATCCCCGACGTAGGTGTTGACGTGAGCGAAATAACGGTCGCCCAGCGGGGTCAGGAAGAGGTCATAGCCCCCATTGGGCAGGTGATTGTTCATCAGGGCGCAACTGGCATAGTCATCGCAATAGGCGACACACTCGAGCCCGATGATCGCGATCCGGTTTTTGCGGATCAGATAGTTGAGGTCCTTGGGGCGGTCCGCAAAGACGGTATTCAGACAGGCGATACCGGCCAGGTCGCAGGTGTGGACGCCAAAGAGAATCATCTCCTCGAACTCCACAACCGCCTGCATCTTCTGTCCGTCATGAAGATCGTATTCGAGGAGCGTCTCGTACTGAGGCATAAAGAACTTTTTGGGAGGAAGAATGGTGGGAATGTAGGTCATGGCCACCTCCTCCCCCTTCGTCACGGGCTCGAACGAGAACTGCCCATTTCCTTTCGCCACCGGGGCCACTACCTTTTGACGACGGGCCAGGGCCGTAATAAAGTCAGCCATCCGGTCCGCAGGGATCGTGACGTATCGCATGACGCCCCCTTCCGATTCCTCTGTTAATCACAAAAAAGTATAGTCTTATTGTGACAGAACCATTTGAAATGATAAACGAAAAAATGATCGTCTCCGGATCCAGGGAACGCAAAGCGCAAGGGGGGAGTGCTCACCCGTGGTGGATGGCTGCCGCCACGGTAACCGTCCGCTGGTTTCCCCGGTCCCTGGCCGGCCAAAAAGCCACATCCATCGGCATGGATCGAAGCGCCGGCGGCCACATACACGCTCGCCGCCGAAGCGCATACCCCATTCCCCAAGGCGCACTCGGCGTCCCCCCGTTGATCATAGTGGTATTTCCCGTGAAAACGAGGTGGCCGGAATAGACCTCGATCGGACCGGCGACGGTCAATCCCATCCCACCATCGACCGCATTGGTGAGAAAAAGAACCGCGTTGGTATAGACGTTGGTCATAATCAGTGCGCCGAGATTGTCGCTCACCGTATCGGCGATACAGGAATCCTGGCTAACGGTACCATCGAATACAACCCCATCGGCCGGCCCAGCGCCACCCCACCCACCCAGGATGTTGTTGGTGATGAGGCAGCGCTCAATGAGTCCTCCTCTCGTCCAGACCGCTCCGCCATAGGCCATCCCCGCTCTCTGCCAGTCGCCATTCCGCAAGGTCAAATCCTGAAGAACCGCATTCGGATGCATCACGACAAACAGCCGGGTCAGGGCGGTTCCCCGCCGTTCGATGGCCGACCGTTCCGCACCGGCGCCACGGATCGTAAGGCCGCGCCGCACGATCACCGGTTCTCACACGACCCCGAACGCGCCCACCCCCAATCGAATCTCGCTTCCGCTCTCGGCCGCATTGACGGCCGCCTACACCTTGGTGGTCGCCTTGGCCGGCGTGTCATAGGGCGGCGTGGCCGTTCCACCAAAATCCACGTACAGCACCGACGGATGTAGTGGCGTAACATTGTAGATCCACCCCGAGACGGCATAGCTCTGCGTCACCACCCCTTTGTCCGATCCCATCGTGTCAAACTCGCCGTCGTTCGTGAAATCCCACGCATAGCTCACCCCCGCCGTGTTCGATCCCGCCACATGGGCCGTCAGGATCACATTGGTCCCATCGAAGGCATCTTCCGGCCAGACCGTCATATTCGCCCGCAACGGCCCTTCATCCAGAGGCGCCGCCTCCAGCGCCCCCATATCCGGCACAGCCACCGAATCCCCATTCCCGTCGCGAGAACGAGGCGCCCCGGCGTAATCCGAGACCAAGTAGTGTACATGTAACCCCCTGGAGAACATGGTAACCCCCTGGAGGGGAAGTGGAGAGTGTGGGGTTGTGAGGTTTAGGGAGGAGGGATTCAAGGAAGACGGGTTGGAGCATGCCCACGACCGGGTTTAGGGACGGATCCCGCTTACGGATGATGGATATAGGAGTTTGGTGGTTCTTGTATGAGTTAGCGGGTGCGTCGTTGAAGAACAGCTGATAGGTACGGACCTTGGCTAGGAAGTCTGAGCGGTTGAAGAAGGGTTCGACAACGAGTAGTTCCTGTTCTATGAGGCGGTGGCATGTTTCCACATCGCTCTGGTAGGTGTGGGCGGCTGGGGGGATAGTGCGATGGGTGGAGTGGTAGCGATCCTCTCTTACTCAACGCACAAGGTCCTTTTTGCTGCCATGAGCCTATAAACTCACTGCCGCTGTCGGTCTGGATGGTTACCGAGGAGAGATTCACCCCGCCATCTTTGAGGTGAGCGAGGAAACGGCCTGCAAACAAGGTGGCATATGTCAGAGACCGCTCCTGGGCCTAACTTATAAAAGTCAGGCCGCTGACCACATCCCTGGCGGTATTCTGGCAACGCGGCCGATTTTCTCGAGTCATGGCAGGCCAGTATTCGGGGATATCGGAAAGGTCTTTGGTATCCATATTGATCTGCTGGAACAGGTGCCACTTCTGCTTGATGGCCCGTAAATCCCCTTTTACGCGGTATTTCCTTCGTCTGGAACGGATAAGCCCATGCTGGCGGCAGACCCTTGCTATCGCCTTTGCCGAGCAGGACAAGGCAAAGTCCCTTTTTAGTCGTTCTGCCCCCCATGTCGGCAAGCGATGTTTCAAGGCCAGAATCCTGGCCTCCAGCTGTGCAGAAATACGCTGGAGTCGGCGGTGCGGCGCCCGGCTCCGATCCCGCAGACTGGCCCATGTACCGTCATAACGTCGCATCCACTTGCGTACCGTCCGTACACTTACCCGAAACGCCCGAGCCGCCGGTTTGATGTCCTTATCACGGGCCACTTGCACCATGGCCAGACGAATATGTTCCGGACTTTTACTATTCCGAATCATGTTGTAGGAGAGGATTGGGCACATGCGAGCCTCCTCCTTTGGGATAGTTGATGTTCTAGGATTCTGGAAGTTGTTCGCATCGTGTCCATGTTTTGTCCAGGGCCGGTTGCCTGCCCCCTTTCCCCGGGGGGCAGGCAAATGGGCAAGTAATCCTTATAATTCCCATCCTGCCCAAACACCGAATCCCCTTAAGGGGGTTACCATGTCTCTTCCGTGTTCCACGGAATGGGCGCGAACGTATTGCAAAGCGGCAGTCACAGGGCTAACATCTGTGGCCATGACGGCAGCGGACACCGAACCCACCGACGAACGCCTTGTGGCCGTCACCCGCGCGGGCGATGACGAGGCATTCGCAGCATTGGTGCGCAGGCACAAAAGCCGTGGATTCGGCATAGCGGCAAGGTTTGCCTGTGACGCCCACGAACTCGAGGACTTGGCGCAAGAGATTTTTCTCACGACCACCCGCTGGTTAGGGGCGTTACGCGGCGATGCGCCTTTCAAGCACGGGCTGTCGCGGGTGGCCGTGCACTACTGCTTCGACCTGTTGCGTAAGAGACGGCGCGAAGGCGTGCAGGCCCCGCTGGACGACCCTGACCTGGCGGCGGAAGAAAGCCTCGACGCCGAGCCGGCTCACGAGATGCTGGAGTACGGTCTGAGCCGACGCAACGGCAGCGGAGCAACTCGTCATCACGCTCCTGGAGCTGGAGGAACGGACTGCGCGCGATATTGCTGTGTTGACCGGCTGGAGCAAGGGTAACGTGAAGGTTGGCACCCATCGGGCGCGGTAAGCCCTGAAGAAGGTACTGGAGGAAATCCATGCATGGTGATGACAGACTCGATTGGATGTTCGCCGCGGCCCGAGTGGCCAGGCAGGACACCGCGCGGGCGGAGTACGGCTTTGAGACTCGGCTTCTGGCCAGACTGCGGGTGGAACGGGAACTACGTCTCAACGCCGACCAGTGCCGGCAAGTCCTCGCCGCACTGGAGGACGCGCAACGCGGGGTGCGTACGACCTACGTGAGGGTTCGGCCCGAGCTGGGTAAGATCCTGTCCAATTCCAATAAGAAAATCCGCGCCGTACTGCGGCCGGACCAGCCAGCGACGTTCGACCGCATTTTCGCGGAGCGCCGCGCCCGAGGGCAGGAGGCCGCGCGCACCTCGGCGGCTGGGCGGAGTGAAAACGGTTCGGCGCCTTCTTTGCCGGGGTGAGGCACACCATGAAGACTCGTTCCATGACGCGCCGGGATTTTTTGATTGCCGCCGGAGCAGGGACTATCGGCGTGGCCGCACTGGGCAAGATGGCGTGGGGACAGGCGGCGGCCACGCCGACAAAACGATCACCCAACATCGTTCTGATTCTGGCCGACGATCTGGGCTACGCCGAGTTGGGCTGTCAGGGGTGCAGAGATATCCCCACACCGCACATCGACTCCATCGCCCGCGCAGGGGTGCGATTCACGCAAGGCTACGTCACGAGCCCGATCTGCGCACCCACGCGTGCCGGCTTGCTGACCGGCCGCTATCAGCAGCGGTTCGGCTTCGAAACGAATCCCGGTCCGGAGAAGTACGCGGACGACATGTTCGGCCTGCCCCTTGAACAGACCACCCTCGCAGAGCGCCTCAAGGCATGCGGCTATACCACAGGCATGTTCGGCAAGTGGCATCTGGGCTACAAGCCCGAGTTCACCCCGCCCATGCGGGGTTTCGATGAGTTCTATGGCTTCCTGGGCGGCACGCACAACTACCTGCCCGGCGGCCGGCGATGCGAACTGCGCCGCGGCATGGAGCCTGTGCTCGACGAAAAAGAATATCTCACCGACGCCTTTGGCCGCGAGGCCGTCGCCTTCATCCGAAAGAACAAAACCAACCCATTCTTTCTCTATCTGGCCTTCAACGCCGTACACGCTCCGTTGGAAGCGTCCGAGAAGTACCTAAAACGGGTCGAGGGCATCGGTGATGCCCGCCGCCGCACGTACGCAGCGATGACTGTGGCCATGGATGACGCCGTGGGGCGCGTGCTGGAGACGCTGCGCGCGGAGGGCCTGGAGGAAAATACGCTAATCTTTTTCCTCAGCGACAACGGCGGACCGACTCCGCAGACCACATCGAGCAACGCACCGCTGAGGGGCGTCAAAGGCCAAGTCTGGGAAGGAGGCATACGAGTCCCGTTCCTGGCCCAGTGGAAGGGGCGACTGCCGGCGGGCACGGTCTTCACCGAACCGGTCGCGTCCCTCGACATCGCGCCGACCCTGCTGGCGGCCGTCGGACGGACCGCAAAACCCGAGGACAAATTCGACGGCACAGACCTCCTGCCGTACCTGAGCGGCCGCAAAACGGGCCGGCCGCACGAGGTCCTCTACTGGCGGATCAACGCCAAGCAGGCCCTTCGCTTCGGGGATTGGAAGCTGGTCCGGGAGCGCGAACAAGATCGCTGGGAATTGTACGACTTGGCCAACGATATTGGGGAAACAACCGACCTCGCCGACAAAATGCCCGAGAAGGTCCGGGAACTCGAGAAGGCCTGGCAGGCATGGAACGCCGAGCTTCAAGCGCCGCGGTGGATTCGACAGGATGCCCGCACCTAAGGGCTCGACGCGGCAGAGGTTCCTGCGGCGGCAACCGTCGGCGTTGCATCGATCACGGCCGCCCTAGGGCTGCGCGCGGCGTTGTGGCCGTCTTCCTTTAAGACCCAGGAAGCGACGACAGCTTGTAGAAAAACCGGCTGCTACGCGAGATCAATCGCGCCATGCGCGACGCGGCCAAACGCGGACAGCTTTTTGAGAGCATCGTGGGGGCGGGGTTCACCAGCATCCAGGAAAGCATGAACGTCCTGGCTGTCGTGGACCTCCCTAATCGTTAGCGAAGCGAAGGATTTTGCCGTTTTGGATGAAAAAAAGCGTGAAAAGGGTGCGGGGCATGTATTGTGCCTGGCGGACAACGGACCGTGGCGGCGGTGTTGGAGCGATTCGGGTTGAAGAAGCGCGTGAACGCCGCGCGAGCGCTGGATCCGCTCACGGCGATAGCCATAAGTGGCCCCTGGGGGCCTCCGTCAGTGGGGCCTTCGTCCTCTCCCACCCCTTCTCCAATCCAAGATATCGCTTCGCTTAAGATTTGGGGGAAGGCTTATGCGCTGGCCAATGCGCTCGACGTTCGTTTCTACGTAGTATATACGTTGTAACAACGGGACCGAGAGGTGGATGATGATCAAGACCTTGACGAAGGGCGGAAACAGCTACGCGCTGGTGATCGAGAAGCCGATTCTGGAACTCCTTCACGCCACGCCGGACACTCCGTTCGAGATCATCTCGGATGGTCGTTCGCTAGTGCTAAAGCCAGTACGTTCCAGCGAAGAAGCGAAGAAGTACGGCGAAGCGGTTGCCGTGGTCCACAAGCGATTCGGCAAAGCCATGAGGCGCCTGGCGGAACAGACGGTGCCGACTCCGCTGTTTCTGAACATCGAGCCAATCATGCGGCTTCCCATCAGTATGATCGAGCGTTATGGCGGAACTGAAGGCACGCGTGATGTCGGGTTATTGCCGTCGGCCGTTGCCATGCCGCAGAGGGCGTACGGGAGCGAATACCTGCATGCCAACATCTTCGAGATGGCTCGGCCTACGTGCACCATATCGTCCAGAACTACCCATTTCTTGACGGAAACAAGAGAACCTGTCCCCGGATCCGGCACCCAGACGTCCCGTAAGCCGACTCGCAGCGACGGTACGGTTCGCAGATCCCCTCATCTTTCCGTCCGGTTCGAACCGTACCGCTCGGCATTGGCTACACAAGTGCCTCTTAGCGAATAGCCGGCCGGATGGCGACATCAAATAGCGTCCGAACGCAAGGGCATGTTCTCGATTCGTGAAGTCAATCGCCGTCGGAATACGCCAAGGACGGCACGTGGCGATGTGGGTTCGCCGCCGGCGTTATGTTGCTTGAGGCGGGATTCCAGGTCTTCCGTGAAGCCAGTGTAGAAGTGCGGGGGATCGCTCTCGGATGGCCGGATGTAGACGTAGAAGAAGCTGGCCTTCACGGCCTTCTTTGTGCACATACGTTCCCTTGCCCGCCTACGTTGCTCCGCAACTTCGGCGCGGCAGCCTTCGCTTTCCGCTCCGCTCCAAGCGAAGGCTGGTCGGGGCGTCGGGATTTGAACCCGAGACCTTTTGCACCCCAAGCAAACGCGCTACCAGTCTGCGCTACGCCCCGTTGAACAATCGAATTGGATGCAAAAAACGAGCTTACCTTAACACGCCCGC
>Ga0209101_1001995_pt1 | contig 14151 bp, 11 predicted proteins | sample ConPoolayeCmetaG_FD_185481 | JGI IMG/M metagenome (GOLD analysis project Ga0209101, IMG submission 185481) | Hot spring microbial mat communities from California, USA to study Microbial Dark Matter (Phase II) - Cone Pool mat layer C metaG... ... | reverse complement strand
GATCGACGACCCAGGACAGACCTTGTTCTTGAATCTGCCGCTGCAATGCTATCGTTTCTTCCGTCGGCTGGCCTGCGATCCCCCAAATCGGCAAAGCAACCGTAATAGACATTATGAATGAAACAAGTGATTTCGCCATCAGTCCTCCACAATATTTATTTCCCTATCGACTGAATTTAGCATATTATCATTATTTGTCAACGGATTATGATATCTTGCAGTGATACGGATTGCAGCGGAAAATATATCCGAAAGCGAATGAGCCATTTGCCTTGACGAGCCGTGAAAGAGAACGCTATTTGGCAAATTCGAGAATCGGGCTAAAACGTTTGTCGGAAACGTTATAATCGGCCACCTGATTGAGAAGGCTGTTTGCGGAACAAAAAGACACGCCAATTCCCGCAATCCTCACCATGCAGATATCGTTTTCCCCATCGCCCACTGCGATAATATTAGGTGTGTCGATTTTATAGTTCAATGACGCTTGTCTCAGGGCGTTGCTTTTGCAGAAACTGTGGTTGCAGGTGCTGGCCTCGTTGCGGCAAAAATACGACGGCACCTTGACCTCGCCGGTGGCGATGCTGGAAGAAAATTCGAGTTCGTTGGCCATGATGAAATCCGCACCGATTTTGTTTTTAATATGATTGGCCACGAAATCGTAGCTGTCCGTTATGATACCGACAACATATCCCCTTCCATGAAGTTCCGCGATAACCTCCTCGCAATCAGTGACCAACGGAATCGTATCGACCACCGCCAGTAATTCGGCGATATTTTTTCCTTTCAGCAGCCTAGCGATAAGCTTGGTGATGAGATAGGAATCCTGATTGCTCGAAACAATCGTAAGCAGATCCTTATGGAAATCGAAATATTCGGCGGCCTTCTCTATAAAACGGCCATTCAATAGAGTATTGTCGAGATCGAAGATCGCCATCTTCTTTATTTTTTTGACCGTCAGATTGATTGCATTCTCCATCTGATCTCGGATTATCGAAATGGTTTCGAGATTGTCGAGCTGAACAAGCGATAAATTGCCGGCGCGTTTTAGTATGGCCAAGGAAACATCCCGCGACATTTTGGTAAGCTGGTGCCATGGTTTCATTTTATGATCCAGCGGGCCGATATCGACTTCCAAAATTCTGGCTTTATTTATATGCATATCGATAAGCAAGCCAATATCGACTCCGTAATCATCCTCGAAATTAACCTTGAAGAAAAACTCGCGGCATCCCGCGATAGTGCCTCCTAAAGGCTGGGAAATGCCCGCAATATCCGGAAAAAGCAGGCTTAAAAGCGGTCTGGCCACCAGCTCGGTGACCCGTCCGGCTTTTCTGATAAATCTGGCTTTAACGAAATCACAATCACCGTCGATTATGGGGCGGGTGAGCACATCTATCAGATCTTCCCTGTAATTCGTCACGTCCGCATCAAGATAAACTACAATGTCACCCGAAGATACCAATAATCCATCGCGCATGGAGGCGCCTTTGCCCAGCCGGGTGCTGGTTATAACGCTTGCTCCGGCTGACTTGGCGCATTGGACCGTATTATCGAAAGATTTATCATCGACGACTATCACTTCGCCTACGTTGGCGCTGTTTTTGGCCAGATCGACGACCGCCTCGATCGTTGCTTCTTCGTTCAGCGCGGGAATGATCACGCTTATGCGCTTGTCTTGAACGTCCGACATGAATCCTCCTTCTATCGATTGCAAGCGGCCGGATAGCGGAATTCCGCGGAATAGGTGCCTGCTTTCGCAATATCACAAGAAGAACGGTCATCGGTTTTACGCAAGGACCGTTTATATTTTTATATATTATTTCATCGATATTGTTTCAATTATCATGATGCGGCAGACCGAGAGTAGTTTTTTGAACCGCGAATAAGGCCCTCGGATTCGTCTTCGGGGTTTTCGAAATCATCATTTCCGGAATATATCGCCTGCAAAATAATCAAGGCGATTATTCCCTCTTCCGGCGGGGCGTCTCGACAGAATAAAATACTTCGATAATACTTGCAATTGATCATGGCTTGATATATTTTTTTCAACCGTTCGAGCGAACCGCGTTATCGACCGAAAGCGCTTGAGAGAAAGGGAGAATATGGATAACAAGGATAACCTGCTTGCCAAGGCAAATCAGCCGGCCATCGAGGCGATGAAATTACACCCTTTTTACAAGGGCAAAATTGAAGTCGTGCCGAAGGTTTGCATCCGCGATATCTCCGATTTTGCGATCTGGTATACTCCCGGTGTGGCCAAACCCTGCCTGGACATCCGCGATAATCCCGACGCCGTATTCGAACATACAAATAAGGGCAATACCATTGCCGTGGTCTCAGACGGCACGCGGGTTCTCGGGTTGGGCGACATCGGCCCTGCGGCCGGACTGCCGGTAATGGAAGGCAAGGCTCTTTTATTCAAATATCTCGGCGGCGTCGATGTTTTCCCGTTGATGATCGATACCAAGGATGCCGACAAAATAATCGAAACCGTCCTCCTTTTGCAACCCGGATTGGGCGGGATCAACCTCGAAGATATCGCTATGCCCAAATGCTTCAGGATCCTCGATGAGTTGCGGGCAAAGGCCAGCATCCCGATCTGGCACGACGATCAACAGGGGACCGCCACTGTCACCGTGGCCGGTTTCATAAACGCCCTGCGGATCGTGGATAAGAAAATTAACGAGGTCAAAATCGCCATGATCGGAGCTGGAGCATCGAACTACAGAATCGCCAAATTGCTGATCACCGCCGGAGTCAATGCCGAGAACATCATCATGACGGATACCAAAGGAATCCTGCATAAAAATCGGGAAGACCGCAAAGAACTGGAAACGAAATATAAAGAAAAATGGGATATCTGCACCATCACCAACGGCCGCAACGTAACCGGCGGTATACCCGAGGCCATGAAAGGCGCCGATGCGGTGATTGCTTTGTCAACGCCCGGACCGGGAGTCATCAAAAAAGAATGGGTAAAGACGATGACTTCACAGGCAATAGTCTTCGCCTGCGCCAACCCCACCCCCGAAATCTGGCCATGGGAGGCCAAAGAGGCGGGCGCCCGGGTGGTTGCCACCGGCCGATCGGATTTCCCCAACCAAGTGAACAATTCGCTCGGTTTTCCGGGGATTTTCCGAGGAACGCTTGATGTGCAGGCCCGGACGATTACCGATGAGATGTGTATTGCTGCGGCTTATGAACTGGCGCAGCTTGCCTTGGACAAGGGGCTTGACGAAGAGCATCTATTACCCACCATGGATGACTGGGAGGTTTTTCCGCGAGAAGCGGCGGCTGTGGGGATGAAAGCGATCGAACAGGGAGTCGCAAGGAAAAAAAGAACCCACGATGAGCTGTTTCGTATGGCGGTGGAGAAGATTTCCCGAGCCAGGGGGTTGACCCGCATGATGATGGATACGGGATTTATATCCATACCCAGCCGTTTCGTGATGATGGGCGACTGATTCGAGCATTCCGGATCTCTTTATGATAGAAAGAAACGGCATCGGTCGCGGCCGATGCCGTTTCTTACATAATGGGCTAAGATTTCCAACCAGACGATAATGATATAAAAAGACCTTTATCGGCGCGGCTGAAAATCAATCTAATCATCAAGGTGTGATTACCTTCAGGAAAGCACTTACGACCAATGGATCGAACTGGCTGCCTGAATTAAGCGATATCTCTTCAATGGCAACGGCGCTGCTTTTCCCCTTGCGGTAAGGTCGGTCGCTGGTGATGGCGTCGTAAGTATCGACCACTGCCAAAAGCCGTCCCTGAATCGGGATATCATCGCCGGCCAAGCCATAGGGATAACCTTTGCCGTCATATCTTTCATGATGATAAAGGATATAAGGCAAAGCAGGATTGAGAAAGACGATCTTTTCGATCATCGCCGCCCCGATTTCCGGATGTTGTTTCATTATGGCGAATTCATCCGGATCGAGCGGTCCGGGTTTGTTGAGGATAGCATCGGGCACGCCTATCTTTCCGATATCGTGCAGCATGGCTCCCATGCGCAGCTCCTTGAGACTTTCGGTTTTCCAGCCGAGGATGGAGGCAATGTCATAGGTGATCCGCCATACGCGCTCGGTATGGCCGCCGGTATTGCGGTCGCGCGTTTCAATTGCATTCGAAAGCACGGCGACAGTGTCGAAATAGGCATCTTCGAGATTGCGATATAGACGGGCGTTTTCGAATTCTATGGCCGCCTTGTTGGCAAAAAGCGACAACGTAGTCATCTCGCCGGTGGTGAATTTTCTCAGATTATGCGCCCGGATGACGGTCAGAGTGCCGTTGACCCTGCCTTTGGCCACCAAAGGATAACAGAGCGCGGATTTTATGGTTTTCGTCCCGGTACGGGCGTATGCATCTTCGTCGCTTATGATCAAAGGCTTCCCTTTGTAGCCGACCTCGTTGGCAAGATCCCGGCTGAAGGCGGCGAAGAGTTCGGCCAGATTATTGTCAAGGCTTATGCTGTCGTGAGCCTTCATGCTGCCGTCGTGTTCGATGAAATGAGCCGCGGCATAATCGGCCTTGAATTCGCGGATGGCCGTCTCGAGAATCAATTTCAGCAGTTTTTCGGGATCGACTGCAAGTGTCATGGCCTCGGAGATTTCATAAAAAGACATCATCTCGTTCAATCTGATATTTTCTCTTTCCAGCTTTATCTGATCAACGGTGCGTTTGAGCAGGACGCGCAGGGTATCCATGTCAAATGGTTTGACCAAATAATCAAAAGCGCCGGTTTTGAGAACGGTTACGGCATTCTGGATCGTGGGCTTACCGGTCATCAAAATGACTTTTGCGGACGGCTGAATTTTCTGAGCGATATTGATGACGTCGATACCCGACTCCTGTCGCAGGATCAAGTCCGTCAAGACGATGGAAATCTCCTGCTGCCTTAGTATGACTTCGGCCTCGGACAGGCTTCTGGCCTGAAATACCGTGTACCGCTGCCCCCGCAGCATTTCCTCGATGATCTCAAGTATGGTCGGCTCATCGTCGACCACGAGGATCGGCTCGCTTGTTTCATGGGCAGAGGCAATCAAAGCCTGCTGATCAATCATTAGCTTATGCTCCTTCATCTCTGCCCTTATATCGACAGAAGCAGGTTTGGGAATCTCAATTTTATCGATTGGTTGTTTCAGAAGGCGCGAAAGTCGTATTATTTGTTAACAACGGCTTCGGCGATGGTTGATTATTGCTCAGTCAGGCGTCCAAAGATGCAACGATGCCGAAAACCGGACAGGCGGACTGTTCAAATATCGGACTCTTGGTGCAGTCCCATTCACAGCTAAAAATGACGCTGAAAAGCCACTTTTGGGGCTATCGATCGCGGCGGAACGCATGCCCCAGTGATTCGAACTGACGATGGGCAAGATATGAGCTGCGAACGAGCGGTGCGGATTCGATATGCGGAATACCATAGCGCCGGCCGATCTCGGCAAACTCGGCGAATTCATCGGGATGGTAATATTTCTCAACCGGCAAATGATTTTTCGACGGTGAGAGATATTGGCCGATAGTGAAAATCCGACAGCCGATCTCGGCGATATCGGCGAGCACTTTCTGTATCATTTCGGTCGATTCACCAAGGCCGATCATCATCCCCGACTTCGTCACCGCCTCCTTATCGCTTTCGACGCAGCGACGAAGCAACTCCAAGGATCGTCGGTAATCTGCTTGAGGTCTGACCCGGCTGTAAAGCTCGGGAACGGTCTCAATATTATGGGCGATGACTTCGGGGCGTGCCTCCAGCACCATATCGAGCGCCTGCCTGTCACCGTTGAAATCCGGTATGAGCACTTCAACGCCGCAGTCCGGCGAACTCCGTCTAATCGCGTTTATAACTGCGGCAAATATGGCGGCGCCGCCGTCGGGCAGATCATCCCGGGTAACCGAAGTGATAACGGCGAACTTGAGGCCAAGCTTTTTGACCGCGGCGGCCACCCTGTCTGGTTCAAGGCAATCAGGCGGCAACGGAATATCGGATTCAACATCGCAAAACCGGCAGTTTCGGGTGCAGCGGTCGCCCAAAATCAAGAAAGTGGCCGTGCGCGCCGAAAAGCATTCGCCGATATTGGGACATCCCGCTTCCTGACATACGGTATGGAGATTCAAATCCCGCAGCAGACTTTTGACCTCGGTGTAAACCGGCCCGAAATTCGGCTTTATTCTCAGCCACGGTGGTTTATGGCGATTTATCGGCGGAGTCATCGAGCAGATCCTCAATAATTATTTTCGAGGTCAGCGTCTTGTGAACGGGGCATTTGCCGGCTATCTGCAGTAAACGCATTTTTTGATCCGAATCGAGCCGCCCCTCAAGTTTTATTCTTTTGGTGATTTTATGAAGAAACCGATCTCCGGCATCGCAATCCCGGCAGTCTTGGTCATAGATGCGTGCATATTCTATTTTGACCTCAACCCCTTCGAGAGGGATATTTTTATTTCTCGCATAAATCATCAGCGTCATCGAGGTGCAGCTACCGAGAGCGGCCAGCAGGAGGTCGTAGGGATTCGGGCCGAAATCATCACCTTTAAGTTTGATCGGCTCATCGACGATGAATGAATGCTGACGGGCGATCACCTGCTGTTGGAGATTCCGCAGATGTCTAACGATGACTTCAGCCATGATTCAATCTCCCCACGCTTCGATATATTTGTCTGCGGCGACGGCGGCGGTGGTGCCGTCGCCCACGGCGTTGGTGACCTGCTTGCACAACTGCTTGCGGACGTCGCCGATTGCATAGACGCCCTTCAATGAGGTCTCCATGTTTTCGTTGGTGATAATGTACCCGTTGGGGTCGCGCGTGATTTCGACATCGAAAAGATCCGAATTCGGCACGAAACCTATAAACGGAAAGACGGCTCCCACCGAGAGAGTTCTATGTTCTCCGGATTTCAGATTTTTGACCACCAGCGATTGAACTTTTTCGGCCCCTTTTATTTCCACGGGCACGCTGTCCCAGATAAATTCAATCTTGGGATTAGCTCTGGCCCGATCCTGAATTATCTTTTGGGCGCGCAGTTGATCGCGGCGGTGGACGATGTAAAGTTTGCTGGCGAATCGGGTAAGGAAAATCCCCTCCTCGACGGCGGAGTCGCCGCCGCCGATAACAGCTATGACTTCGCCTTTGAAAAAGGCACCATCACAAATTGCGCAGTAGGAGACCCCTTTTCCGGCAAATTCGAGTTCGCCGGGGATGCCCAATTTGCGGGGCTGGCCGCCGGTGGCGATAATCACGGCTTTCGCCCTGTAGGAATCGTTATCCGCCTCAACCACCCAAAACCGACCGTCGGGCTTGATTTTGCTGACGTTGTCGTTGGCTATCTCAAGGCCGAATTTGCGGGCATGCGATTCGAACTTTTGGGCGAGATCGGGGCCGGAAATCGATTCGAAGCCGGGATAATCCTCGACCAGATGGGTATTGGCGATTTGTCCCCCGGGCATCATTTTTTCCAGGCACAGGGTGTTCAATTTGGCCCTGGCGGCGTACATCCCGGCGGTCAATCCGCCCGGCCCGCCGCCTACGATTAAGACATCGACTTCCCTCATTAATTATTCCTCCTAATAATCTATGCCCTCTTTGGCCATGATCCCCTTGCGGTAGGGATGTTTGATCTCCCTCATTTCGGTGACCAAGTCGGCTATTTCGATCAGTTTGTCATGGGCGGACCGGCCGGTGATCACGATATCGAGATTCTCCGGCTTGTCCTGCAACATTTTCAACACGTCACCGATATCGATCAAGCCCAGAAAAACGGCTACGCTCAATTCATCGAGGATAACGATATCATACTCATTCGACTTGATCAGTTCGCTGGCGAATTGCAGCGCCTCGGCGGCGGCTTTTTCGTGTTCGTCGCGCGGCAATTTGTCGTCGATTATGCCGACGAATCCTTTCCCTTTGCGGATGATTTGAACCTCAGGCTCCAGCCGCTTGATGCCGTCGAGTTCCCCGTAATGCCAGCTTCCCTTGACGAACTGCACTATGGCAACTTTTTTGCCATAGCCGACAGCACGCACGCATAGACCGAGGGCGGCCGTGGTTTTCCCCTTGCCGTCGCCAGTATAGACGATGAGCAAACCCTTGACTTTCGATTTACCTTCAACCATCGCGGTTCTCCATAAAAACCTTAAAGACAATGCCGGCGATACACGGCCATAATCGTTCGGTCTTTAAGCGATAATAACATATGCCAATCAACAAGGCAAGCGACAAGGGGGTTCCAAGGCGGGTCGGCTGGCGGACGGTAGAAAAGCTTGATTTTATAGGCGACCGCCTTCAAAAATATTTAGATAAACGACCGGATTGTTGTTATATATTATCATGCTCGGCAACAAAAAAACGGCTGTCGTGGTCCCCTCTTTCAATGTCGAACGCCATATACGGGCGGTGGTCGATACAATGCCGCCTTTCGTCGATCGAATATATATAATCGATGACGCCAGCACCGACGGCACGGGTGAAATATTGCAGGAAATCGCCGGGAAGGCGGGGATCCGTATCACTGTTATCCGGCACGAAAGCAACCGCGGCGTCGGCGCAGCTATCGTAAGCGGTTACAGGCAGGCGGCAAAAGACGAGATGGAAATCGTAGCGGTCATGGCCGGTGACGGCCAGATGGATCCGAGTGAGCTTTCCCGCCTATGTCTGCCGATTGCCGAAGGACTGGCCGATTACGTAAAAGGAAACCGCTTCTTTTACGGGAGCGCGTGGCAGGTCATGCCCCGCTATCGTTTTCTGGGGAATGCCATACTTTCGCTTTTGACCAAAATCGCCTCGGGTTACTGGAAACTGGCCGACTTTCAATGCGGCTATGCCGCCATCTCCCTGAATACTCTCAAAAGGTTGCCGCTCGACAGGCTTTACCCGCGTTATGGTTTTCCCAACGATCTGTTGGTAAACCTGAATATACTCGGAGCGATCGTCAAAGAGATTGCGGTGAAGCCGATTTACGACGGCCAGAAATCGGGCATCCGGCTCTGGAAAGTCGTGCCGAAAATCAGTTTGCTGCTTCTGGGCGGCTTTTTCAGACGACTGAAAGAAAAGTATATAATCAGGGATTTCCATCCGCTGGTTTTTTTCTACTTCTTCGGCGGGCTGTCGAGTATGTTCGGCTTGGCGTTCGGATTGTATCTGATCGCTTACCGCCTGTTCAGCGGGCCGGTTTCCGAAACCAGTGCCCTATTCGCCGCGCTTTTTTTCCTATTCGGAACGCAATCGCTGTTTTTCGCCATGTGGTTCGATATGGACTACAACCGGCCGTTGCAGCAATGAAGGCGGCTTTTCCGGCGTAAGAATCAGCGCATTCCCCGGACTTGTTCACGGGTTCATTCAGGAAATCTCATATCACAAATAAAAAATAAAAGGGCATGGCCTAAACCATGCCCTTCGTCATTCACCGTCAACCGTCCTCGGCTATATACCTAAACGGTTATTTCAGCAATAGCATCCGATGGCTCAGCTTGACGCCGTCAGCGCGCAGAATGTACAGGTATAACCCGCTGGCCAGACCGTCACCGTTCCAGGTTACGGTGTGCTCGCCGGCTGATTTGACACCGCTTGCGAGCGTGGCTACTCTGCGGCCGAGCAAGTCATAAACCGCCAGATCGACCGCCGATTCTTTGGGCAGACTGAACTTGATGTTGGTCGAAGCGTTGAACGGGTTGGGATAATTCTGCATAAGAGAAATCGATTGCGGCAGGTTAACTCCGTCATCGATCCCGGTCGGACTCAGAACGACATCGGCGCCGTAGATATCATCGAACATAACGCTAAGCGCCTGCTCGCCCTGATTCTCATTCATGCCGATAGCTCTGACGGTATAGTTGCCCGGTTCGACACCGGCGAATTCATAAGCGCCGTCAGGCATAGTCAAGGCGATATCGACAATCCCGTCATTATCAAGCAACATCACGAGAGCGCCCGAATGAGGCCGATTCCCTTCGTAAACAAGTCCTCCGACGAAGCGCGGCCTGCCGCTGCGGTTGGCCAGACCGAAATTGATGCCGCTGGCATTCGGGGTTACCGGATCGGCGGTTTGCCAAGTCGGTTTGTCATCGTAGAATTCGCCCAGATAACCCCTGGCCGAGCAGAAGATTTTATAGGCGATATTTCTGAGCCTGTTGAAAGCATAAGTGCCATCTTCGGCCGTGCGGGTGAATCTTACATCACGCCAACGATGAGGAGCATTTTGATCCGTGCCCATCGCCACCACCAAGGCTCCGCCGACAGGATCACCAGTGCTGTCGCTGGTGACAAGACCGGAAATCATACCATCGGGCGGGGTGAACGTCAGAAGATGGAAATCGATACCGGTTACGTCTTCGCCGTCATCGACGCCGACAGTTTCGGGATAGACGGCCGGGTTGAAGCCACGGGCGTGCGCCGAAACTATATAATTGCCGGGGATCACATTGGCGATAGTATAGTTGCCTGAGGAATCGGTTCGGGCCATGCCGCGCCAGTAGCCGGCAATCATGCGTGCTTCGACAAAGGCTCCAAATATGGGCGTGTTGGCCGAATCATAAACGGTTCCTGAGATACTGCCGAAATCGATTGCGGCAAGCGCGAAATCGAGTACGGTCGGGGCGAGATCGCCGACCACGACTGAATCGGCGCTGCCGGGATAATAGTCACGGGCGAACGCCTCGACATGATATACGCCAACAGGCAAACCGATAGCATAGGCGCCGGTCGAATCGGTGCGACCTTGGAAATACATCCGCGGGACGTTCATGTTTGTGGCTCTTATCATAGCGCCGACGATCGGATCATCGGTTGCGGCATCGGTTACCACGCCGGTCAAAAGTCCCATGATTATCGGTTGCAGGGCAATGTTAATTCCGGTTACGTTATTGCCGTTGATGACAATGCTGTCGGGATAATTTGCGGGGGCGTATCCTTCTTTCATGGCCGCCACGCGATAGGTTCCGGCAGGCAGATCATTGAAAATGTAGTTGCCGTCGGGGCCGCTATGGACGACGCGGTAAAAATGGTGATTTCGGTACATTTCAGCCTTCACCATGGCTCCGGCGATCGGCTGTGACGACACTGCATCGGTTATCGTTCCGGCAATCGAACCGGCCTGCGGGTTGGTAGGGACCGCCAGAGTGAAATTGATGCCGGTCGGATTGAGCGTGTCATCGACCATTACCGGATCGGCATCTTCCCTACGAGCCGCTTCCTGCCACCATTCGGGGGCGAATCCCATCTTTTCGGCCATGACCAGATAGCGGCCATAAGGCACGGTGAGCTGATAATTCCCCGACGAATCAGTCTGCATGGTGAACATGACATTATTGGGGCCGAACGCTTTCACCATCGCCCGGAATATCGGGCTGCCGTTGGCCTGATTGGTGACCGTTCCGGAAATCGTTCCGGTCGGCGGCGGGGTCGGCGGAGAAAGGGTGAAATTGATGCCGGTCGGATTAACGCTGTCTGAAACCACGACAGGTGTGGCTTGAGACGGTTCGGCCGCTTCCTGCCACCATTCAGGCGCGAATCCCCATTTGTTGGCCATGACGAGGTAGCGGCCATAGGGCAGACGCAGAGTGTAACGCCCGGTGTTGTCGGTCATGGTCCCCACGAACGGCCGGGTGGGATCGTTTACGGCGAAAGCATGAACCATGGCCATGGCCAGAGGCTGCCCCGTCGTTTGATCCGTTACCAGACCGGTAATGGTTCCGCTCTGGTGTTGCGCCATCACCGGCGCCGCTGCCAAAACCAACAACATCAGAATTGCTGGAAATGACCATTTTCTCATTCTCATACTGACTCCTCCAAAATATTGTGGGTTATTATCGATTCAGTTCTTTGACACCTTTGCGGACCTAAAGTTTAATCTGCCAAATAATTTTTCTATTGTCAACCCAAATAAGCAATCGACTTTTGGGATCGCCGGATGCTCGCTACCGGATATTGTTCCCGCATCAACAACAGTTGAATTTCGGGTTTGGTTGCAGAATTGTCGCTTAAACTTGGGATCTTTTTGAAATCAACAACCGAATTTTTTGATCGAAATAATCGCCTTAATTGCCCATAAATGAATTGATGGGATGCGGGCGGGTGTTATCGCCGGGCGGCACCAAAATCCTCATTCGGCATTGACAGTGGTCCGTTAACGGCTACGGAATTTATTGTTTTTCAACAGGTTGTATCAACAGCCTTAATCGCCGAAAGCTTGAGGCAAGGCACAGGTTTTGCAATGTAAAATCGAGAGCATAAGGAGGTGACTGTGGAAATCATGTTGAAGCCGGGCCGGTCGGCAAGTCCGAATAACATCAATTTGGGCATAGACAAATTACACAAATCAGCCGAGAAGCTCGCCTCAGGCAGACGAATTAATAAAGCCTCCGATGACCCGGCGGGACTTATAATCTCTGAAAAAATGCGGGCAAACATAACGGCTATCGAACAGGAATTAAAACAGATCGACGGTCAAATAAATCGGCTGGAGATTGCAGATGAACATTTCGATCGAATGGGCGAAAGCCTGATTCGGATCAGAGAATTGGTTATCACCGCAGCCAATGAATCGATTGTCGATCGGCAGTCGATGGCGGCGATCAATCAGGCTATAGAAAATGAACGCCGGAATTTCAATCGACTGGTTGAAGAGGTCGCCGCAGACGATATCCAATCGCCGAACGGCAATTGTGATGCCGACAGCCGACCGGAAAAGATGGCGGAACTGTCTCTGGCGAACGCAGCCGAAGCGACCAAAGCAATCGAAACAATCGACCGCAAGCTCGCCGAAGTCAATCGGATCAGGGGCGAGATAGGCGCCGAGATAAAAAACAATCGGCAATCAATGCGGGAAGAATTGCTTTTGAAACTGGGCAATCTCAGCAGCGCCCGGTCGGCAATCGTCGACGTCGATACGGCGGCCGAATTCAATCGTTTCGTGAATCAGAAAATCATGATCGAATCGCAGTTGGCCTTTCGGGCGCAGACTAAACCCTCCGCCGATCTCGTAAGCCGTTTGCTTGGGGTGTAGGCAAGCCGGAATATCCGGTTTCGATGCCTTTTCCCCAGACGGTTCTCGACTGTGTTCGAATCATTGCGAACCGGCATTTGCTTCAGTATTCCAGATTTGACTTGCCGGCCGACTCGCCGCGGCATATCTTCATTTGCAGTTGTTTCAGAAAACGGACGACTTTGGCGAAAATGAAAAAATAGGGCAGGCGACATGGAAAATCAAAAGGAAGCCTTGGCGGCGGCCATCGAGATGGAAAATCAGGGCAGGGATTTTTATAATTCCACCGCAGAAAAAACCGCAAACGAAATGACCAGATCGGTATTCCGCTTTCTGGCCGATGAGGAAACCAAGCATATCGAGGCGATAAGGTCATTTTATTCCGCCGAAATGGCCGGCGAGGAAACCGATTTCGATTCGGTAATCCGGGAGGCCGATCCCGCCCGCGCCCGTAAAGCGATAAGCAAACTCTTCTCCGGGCTGGAAAGAAAAGCGCCCACGGACAAGGCTGATATCGATGCCTATAAGTTCGCCCGCGATTTCGAAAAAAACGGCGAAAAATTCTATCGCCAGGCTTTGACTAAGGCGACCGACCCCGAAACCAAAAAGCTGTTTCAATTTTTAATCGAGGAAGAACAGCGGCATTTCCAGATGGTGGATGATAGTCTGGCCTTTCTGGAAAACCCCTCGGAATGGTTTCACCGGCTGGAAAAGTGGCATGTTGAGGGGTAGAATTTGCCCCGAAAAGCAGGATTTCTAACCAGCGGATTCATTGCTCTTGCGGCGGGCGACGATCGAGGCCGCTACCGACAGAATCAGAGCGATAGCGATCACAGCGAGAGATACCAGAGGCGGGAGTTTGTAAATACCGCTGAAGACCATCTTGATTCCCACAAACACAAGTATAAATGCCAGACCATAATGAAAATATTCGAAAAACCCCATGATTCCGGCGAGGGCGAAATAAAGCGAACGCAAGCCAAGAATAGCGAAAACGTTCGAGGTATAGACGATAAACGGGTCGGTCGTTATCGCCAGTATGGCGGGAATCGAATCGATGGCGAAGATTAGATCGGTCGATTCGATCATGAGCAAAACAGCCAGAAGCGGGGTGGCGAACAGTCGTCCGTTTTCCCGGATAAGGAATCTTCCGGCCCGGTAGTCGGC